>ERZ779890.3050-NODE-3050-length-15299-cov-3.682498_pt1 | contig 15299 bp, 7 predicted proteins | sample MGYA00511553_ERZ779890 | MGnify/ENA primary metagenome ERZ779890 (study PRJEB29588, sample SAMEA2152064) | human gut metagenome | biome: human gut; feature: human-associated habitat; material: faeces | place: Denmark | collected 2008/2010 ...
CTTGGTCGTTACCGCCGAGGATGGACAGACCAAGCGCACGTATGAGGTGGAATTTGAGGTAGCTCCCCAGTCGGTATGTTACGTCACGATCGAACAGCCGGCAGGCGGCACGATCTCCGTTTCCTATGAAAAAGAGGACAAGGAAGTGGTCGTGAAATCCGGCGATGCCGTACCCGTTGGTACCGTTGGTACCGTGTTGAGCTTGGCACATACGGCCTTGCCAAATTACAAGTTCAGTGGTTACAAAGTGAATAATGGTTCCCCGTCAACATCCGGGAATATTACCGTCTCCGGTACCGACGACTTGACGATAACCGCTACCTTTACGCCGGAATCTACCGTAACCCCGGAAGAGATCGCTGCGATCGGTACGCCAGCCGTTCCCAAGGAAAAGGAAGGGCAGGTGGAAACGTATGATCCACAGGCCCCGATCGTGATCATCCCCGATGCCGTATCCCTGCCATCGGATACGGAACTCTCCAGCCTCCGCTTGGTGAAGGAAGATATAGAAGACCCGGAGAAAAAGGCTGAGATTGAAAAGAAAGCGGAAGATGCCGCCAAAGCTGCGGGTATCGATGATGCCCCGAAGATCGTGATGGAAGTGACCTTGGTTAAGGTGACGACCACGATTTCCGGCGAGGAAACCACAACCGCCGTAACCCCTGTGCAACCCTCCGATACCGTGACGGTACGTATCCCGTATCCAGAAGGCGTAAGACAAGACCTACATGATATCGTGATTATCCACCTCCGCTCGGACGGCGAGGTAGACGTGTATTCCGAGGCTAAGGACAACTTGAAATTGGAGAAGGACTATATGGAGATCTCCGTTTCCAGCTTCAGCCCGTTCGTGGTAAGCTATACGGCCAAATCTGAGCAGGTGGATCCCGATTATCCCGACACGCCCGACACCCCGGATACCCCGACATCGAACGCCTCGGTAGAGGGAGGCATGGCGGTTTGGACCTCTGCCAACGCCCTCCATATCCGTGCGGATCGTTCGGCTGAGGCATGGGTTGTCGGCCTGTCGGGTGCCAGCCGTGCCCGGTTCGCGGTCGTTCCCGGCGAGACGAGATACGCCCTTCCCGCGGGAGTCTATCTTGTCCGGATAGCCGACCAGACCTATAAGGTACGGATACGGAACTAAATGTTGTTTGTCTAATGTGCGAGGGATGCCCTTGTTTCTCCTTGGGGAGAGCGGGGCATCCCTTCTTTTTTGTGGATATGTTTCTTAACATACCTACCCGTAATCAATTGGTTAGCCGCAAATGCTTATCTTTGAGCTATCCCGATGTAAACGCTTACGATATGTCAGTCATTTAAACTCAATTATAGTATGAAACCGGAAGATTACATTACCAGAGAGGAGAAGTATGGTGCCCACAACTATCATCCCCTGCCGGTCGTTCTCAGAAGAGGCGAAGGCGTGTTCGTGTGGGACGTGGAAGGAAAACGTTATTTTGATTTCTTGTCCGGATATTCGGCGTTAAGCCAAGGACATTGCCATCCTAAGATCGTAAAGGCCCTGATGGAGCAAGCGGAGAGGCTTACGCTCGTGTCTCGTGCCTTTCATGCTGATATACTTGGTGAATACATGGAATTTACTTGCAAATTCTTCGGCTATGACAAACTTCTGCCGATGAATACGGGAGCCGAGGCGGTAGAGACGGCCTTGAAGCTTTGCCGTCGGTGGGGATATCGTCGGAAAGGGGTTGCCCCGGAACGTGCGAAGATCGTGGTTTGTAGCGAGAATTTCCACGGACGTACGATCACGATTATCTCTATGAGTACCGACCCTAGTTCCTACGCCGATTTCGGTCCTTATACGCCCGGGTTTATAAAGATACCCTATAATCATGTAGATGCGTTGGCCGAGGCCTTGAAAGATCCCGATGTAGTAGGCTTCTTGGTGGAACCGATCCAAGGTGAGGCCGGGGTCGTGGTGCCCGACGATGGTTATCTGCGGACTTGCTATGATCTTTGCCATCAGCATAATGTGTTGTTTATCGCGGATGAGATACAGACAGGTATCGGTCGTACCGGTAAGCTATTGGCTTGCGATTACGAGGGGATTCGCCCGGATATCTTGATCTTGGGAAAGGCCTTGTCCGGTGGGGTCAGTCCGGTCTCGGCGGTATTGGCGGATGATGAGATCATGCTAACGATCGCTCCGGGAGAGCACGGTTCTACCTACGGGGGCAATCCATTGGCGGCGAAGGTAGCTATCGCCGCCTTGGAGGTGGTACGCGACGAGTGTCTCTCGGAGAACGCTTTCAAGATGGGTGAATTGTTCCGTAGCGAGATTGAGAAGATCGATAATCCGATGATTAAGAAAGTACGGGGTAAAGGCTTGCTGAACGCTGTCGTGACGGAACCTAAAGATGGGAAGACGGCTTGGGATATCTGTCTGGCGTTGAAGGAAAATGGCTTGATAGCTAAGCCTACCCACGATCATATCATCCGCTTCACGCCTCCTTTGGTGATTACTGAGGAGCAAATGATGGAAGCTATTGGTATCATACGAGATACATTTGCTAAATTCTAAGGTATGAAAATAAATGTAATAGGCGTTCCCTTGAACTTGGGATGTGATCGGGAGGGCGTAGAGCGTGCCCCGAATCACCTCCGGGAACGGGGATTGATGAAGTTGATACGGGGAAACGGGCATCGTGCTTTCGATCTGGGTAACTTATATGTGCCTCCGGTTAGCGAGGCCGATAAATTCGCCCGGGGAAACAGCATGAAATACTTGGATGCCATCGTAGAGGTGAATAACAACTTGGCGGAGTTGGTTTATGATACCTTGAGAGGCGGCGCTTTCCCCTTGGTAATCGGTGGGGATCATTCGCTGGGCTTGGGAAGTGCCTCGGGCGTGGGCAAATGTTATGATGATTTCGGCATTATCTGGCTGGACGCTCATGGGGATATCAATACCAGCGAGACGTCACCCAGTGGTAATATCCACGGGATGCCTCTTAGCGCATTGATGGGGATGGGAAGCGAGGAGCTGGTGAATGTCTACGCACCCGGGAACAAGGTGAACCCGCAGAACGTATTCTTGGTCGGGACCCGCAGTCTGGATGAGGGCGAGTGGGATTTGATCGAGCGGGAGAAGCTGAGTGTCTATACGATGGAGACGATCCATCTGAAAGGTATCGGCTTCGTTGCGGAGGACATCAAGCGGAAATTGAAGGAACGGAAGATCCGCAACGTGCATTTCAGCATAGACGTGGATAGCATAGACCCCCGTTTCGCCCCGGGCACGGGAACCCGTGTGTGTGAGGGACTGATGCCGGATGAGTTCAATAACTTCGTGGATCATATGTTGTCTACGAATCTGGTTAAGTCGATGGATCTGGTAGAGCTGAATCCGGAACTGGACGTGAACGAGCAGACTACGAATCTTTGTTTGGAGATCATTGATTATATTACGGCCCGTCTGTAAAAAGAAAGCTCCTTGTTCCGGCATGAACCGGGTACAAGGAGCTTTGGTGATAAACCACTAGTCTATCGGTCTATCTTATTTACGGATATTATCGTAGTTGAAGCTATCGCTTAGATATTCATCCTCGGTAAATTTATTTCCTTGTGGTCCCCAATTACCCATAGCCAGTCTTGCGAGCATAGTCATCGGGTTGAAGTCGCTCATATCGCCACTAGCGGCGGCCAAAGAGACGGATTCCATTAATTTGCGCATGGAATGAGGATAATCCTCGTTGATCACCATGTTGCGGTATAAGGCAAGGATTCCATCTCCTTGCTCCTTACGGTTCCAAGTCAGTATATATGTACCGTCGTTGGCTTCTGCCTTCGCTTGGAGATCGGGTAGTTTGGCGGAGTTGGCGTCTGCTATGATAAAGGTTACGAAACCTTCCTTGTCCACTTCAGGCATTTCCTCGTCATAAATAGAGGCATACGAGTAGGACTCGGCTGACCCAAGGCATATAGACCAGTACCGTACATCGGCGGTGGCGTATTCGCTTACGCTTTTAGGAGCCGTAGGAGGAATGAAGCGGAAAGTAGCTACCTCGCCCTCATTCAATTTGATACGGGCGAATAGATATTCAGCCGGACTATTCGGATACATCAGGCTCAGCGGGGCACGCATGAACGGAAGCTGCTTCATGTCTACCGAGAAGTTCATAGGGGGTAATTGTAATGACTCATGGATATTACATTTCTCACGCTTCGGGAAATCCACTTCCTCACCTGTAGTCACATCGAAAGCTTGGATAGCAGGCATGTCCACGCCGCCATACTCATCGCCGCTATATTGTTTCGCCAAGTAAAGACGCATGAAAATGGAGACCATATTGACATCCTCCGGGAACTCACATACGTTCTTCATCGAGGCGCGTGCGCTGGCGGGGGTGTTAGCGGGAATGATGTAAATCGTATAGCCATTTGCTCCGTAGTCGTCTGTTTCCTTTACATAAGGGTTGATGGAGCTGTCATCGGGTTGGATATTTACGTCTTCAATGCTGGATACGTCTATTTGGGTCTCGTCGTTATAAACCGTGAAGTTAAAGAAGCGTGACTTCGGGTACTTTCCGGTCAGACGGAGGCCGATGTTTGGATTATCTTTGTAAGAATAGGTGTATTCCCAATAATCGGCATAGATATCAGGAAAGGCCAGTAGGGTTTGATTGTCGCCTCGAAGCGTCTTGCCCCATTGTTCCTTGGGTTCCGGGTTGTTGATTTGAGTGGTATTCTCATCATCGTCGTCGCAAGCGGTGAACATACCCACAGTAAGGGCTACCAACATTAAGTAAAAAATCTTCTTCATGATTCTGTTCGTTAATTAATCTGTTTGTTATTAAAATGAGAGCGCAAAAGTATCTCATTTCCAATTAGGGTTGACCTATTGAAAATGAAATACCTTGGATAAGACCACAGAATCCTAGGAATGGAACAGCTAGAAGGGGTATCCGATAGCGAAATGGTAACCCATGCCGTCCTTGAATTTCGGGATATTGTAATAGCCTTTCTTTCCGGTATCGTAAGGGAGATGCAGACCGATACCCACGTCGAAACGGATGACGATAAAGGTGAGGTCGTAACGCAGGCCGAAGCCGGTTCCCAAGGCTAGATCCTTGAGGAAGCTACCCCATTTCAGTTGTCCGCCGGGACGATCCGGATCGTTCCGGATCAGCCAGATGTTACCGCTGTCGAGGAAAGTGGCCCCATGCAGGTCGCCAAGGATCGGGAAGCGGTATTCGAGGTTGGCCTCGAATTTAAGATCACCCGTACGGTCGATGTAAGCGTATTTATTGTTATCGCTGTTTTGATAGTAGCGTCCGGGACCGATGCTGCGGATCGTAAAGGCACGGATGCTATTCGCTCCGCCGATGTAGAATTGCTCGTTATAAGGGGAGGTACGGGCGTTGCCGTAGCTATAAATAGCGCCGGCCATTAATCGGCCTACGAGATATTGCTTATGCCCGAGGGCGTAATTATAACGTATCTCGGCGGTTCCCTTGATGAATTGGGCGAAGGGGTTGCCAAGTAATTCCTTATCCTCTTTATTGAATTTCTTCCCGGCTAACGCATAAATCCCATCCAAGACAAGGCCCGCTTGGGTAACGGATGCCTGCCACCAAAGATGGTTCCGGCGACTGGTGATCGGGGAGTCATCATAGGTATAGGTATAGTTCATGGCCGGGATGAATTGATTTTGCAAACTCTTCTTTAGGGCCTTGTTCACGTTGGTAATGCTGTCGAACTCATGCGTGGTATGCTGGAGCAAGTTGAACGTCAGCTTGAAAGGGGTGATGGAATGATGAGACGTGGCGGTAGGCTGGAACTCATACGAGGCGTCACCACCGAATGCCAGCAACTTGAAGAAACGGGCCCGGTTCATCTGGTCCGCATAGAGGCGGAAGGTGGTGCTGGCCGGGAAATTCATGTCCCGTTTGCTGAATGTAGGGAACAATACCCGTGGGAAAGTCAGCGTGGTAGTCAAGCCTAACTCATAACTGTTGATCTTGGAGTTGCTACCATCCAGCTTGTTGCCGGTCTGCCATTCGTAAGAGCCGCGGAGTTTCACGCCGAAGGTCTCGCCCCCTCCGAAGACATTCCGTTTGGTCACGCTGAAAATGGCGCCCGGACCCACTTGGTCGTTGCTCTTGGCGGTGACGTTCAACTCGAGCTCGCCGTCTAATGGAAGATCGTAGACCGTATTGATCCGCAGATCCAGCGTATCTTGGCGGCGCATGGTATCACGGGGGGAATATTGCAACTCGGCATAACGGAAGATACCCAAGCGGGACAGGGCCGTTTGCGTCCGTTCCTGCGCCCGCTGGTTGTAAAGTTCCCCCGGCTTGAAATATAAACGGTTGTAAATGACCGAGGGGCGAACCCTTAGCTTGCCCTCATAATGGATCGTAAGGTCCTTATAGCGGATCGAGTCCGTGGGAGTCTCATTCTGGTAACCGTTTAGCCAGACGGATATATCCCCGAGCTTCCAAGGGCGGAGGGCCGAGGGGGGCAGGCTTTCCTTCGGGGCCACCCGTAAGGCCACTTTCCCGGGGTTCAACAAGGTATCCGCTTGATAGGTGATGAAATCGGGACGGAAATAGTAATATCCGTTGTTACGGAGCAAGGACGAGATGCGTTCCCGCTCGGCTTGCAATTGGACGACATTGAAATTCTCTCCTTTGTGGAGGATACGATCGCCGATCGTGGCATCGATCAATGAGTCGGCACGGTGACGGATATGGACGTATTGGATGCTGTCTAGCGTATACGGATCGTTCATGGTGACGCTATATTCCAGCTTCGCCTTCCGGGGATTCTTGGGATCGGGTATGACCTCGAAAGAGGTCTCTCCGTTGAAATAACCGTACTCGTTCAATAGATTCCGGGCTACCTTGACGCGGACATCCGGGTTCACGGTGGTGATCAGCACCGGTTTCGACGCCAGCTTGTTGAAGATCCACTTGCCGACCTTCCCTTTCTTGTTCACGAAAGCGTTGTAGACCCACAGGCCGAAGGGGAAGGGCACCCGGATCGAGGAGCTTCCCAGCAAGGCGTTGTTGGGGGGATAGGCTAGGGCGGCCTCGACCTCTTCCAAGGCGGCTTCGCCGGGTTTGGTCTTATCCTCGTTCTTCACCTCTATTTTCTTGATACCGGTATATAGGACCGCTCCCTCGGGAAGGTTCTTCGTGGTGGAGCAAGAGGTGAATAAGAAGGCCAGCAGCCCGAGTAGCGCCAGCGACGATAGGATCGCTCTTTGGGTAGACACCCCCCCTCGTCCTAGGAAAGTATCCTTCCCTGCTTTGGGAAGGCATGTTTCCCTGCTCTGGGAAGGCATGTTTCCCTGCTCTAGGAGGGCATCCTTCCTAAAATATATTAAAACGTTTTTCATATTCATTCCTTTTCTGTTTCCTCTTTCACTGGTTTCACTTTCGTTTTCTTGAAGTTGAATAGCTCCCTGAGATGCATCATTTTCTTGCGGAGCACGATACCGGCCCCGGTCTCCGTGATCTCGCCTTCCAGCAGGCTCTCGTAGTTCTTGTCGTGGAAAAGTTTGACGTAACGGGAGCCACTGCTGTCTAACCGATATTCTACGGATACGTTATCGATGAACGGCTGCGCCTGTCCATTGTTAATGTTCTCGCCGGTAGAGATACGGCCGCCTAGAACCACACGGATACGGTCATTATAGAATCGCTTGGCGAAGCGGAAGGAGTAGTCGGTACGGGTACCACCTCCGGCGTCGCCATTATCGTCGTACGTCTCCATGCCGAAGCTGATATCCACGGATTTCAAGGCGCTTCCGGCGATGTTGTTGATCTCGCTTTGCAAGAAGCTGGTCAAGGCGTCTCCCATATTCACGTTCACCTTGCCGCTACCGCCGCCGCCGAGGTACATGCCGGTCACGAGCATGCTGACAGCCAGCTTCGCCCGTTCCTCCGGGCCTTTCGAGGTCAGTTCCTCCTGCATCGCCATGTCTTCCGGGGCGGTGAGGGTAAATTGCAACCCTAGGTTCTCCAGTTGTTGGGTCAGTTCGATGCCTACGTCGAAATTTACCAAGCGGGGCGATGATTGCCCGGTTAGGGTGACGGACGTACGGACTCGCTCGGTAGCCGTAAGGTTCAAGGTCGGGTCCATGGGGTTGCCCGTCCATTGCACGTAGCTACCCTCTTGTACGTTGAACTCCTTCAATGGGATCACCGGGATGGAGTACTTGATGGTTCCACCCGTCAGCGTGTAGCGTCCGTTCAAGAACATATCGCCTTGCGGGGTATACTGGAAGGAAAGGTCACCGCCACCCTCCAAATTGATATGGTTGGACTGGTCGGGACTTAAATCCACGTTCGCTTGTACGGCGGGATCGATGTGGATCGTCATCAACATGTCCATGCCTCCCATCGGCAACGGGGGCTTACGAGGCATGCGCCGACGTAAAGTATCCGTGAAAGAGGTGAAGGTTACCATGTCCGACATACGGTCTTGCACGGTCAACGGGGAGTCTTTCAGCACGTAGGTGATATTCGTCCCGCCCAATAACTGCAAGTCCCCTCGCATGGTCAAGGCATCCAACGGCCCGCGTACGGTAGAATTCAAGTTGACGAACAGCTTTCCGTAGACAAGGCTTTCCTCGTTTTTCTTAACGTTCAGCAGTTGCAAGTTATTCGCCGTTAGTTTAAGATTGGCGGTCATGCGGGATAAATCGTTGAAATCCACTTCTCCGTTGATGATAAACGGATTCTTGTTGTATGCGTAAATACCATATTGGTTGAACAAGATCCGGTTGTTCTTTATTTCTATCTTTTTATCGTCGAAACGGAAGGTAGAACCTGCGGCGCCTACATAAACGGAGGCGGTATCGAGAATCAGATATCCCTCGGCCATGGGTTTATCGCTTTGTCCGCTGATAGCGAGCGTACCATCGAGGTCTCCGCCCATTTTCGCCATATCATCCGGAATGAACGGGTTGGCGATATCCAAGGGGAAGTGCATGAACTCGACAGTACCGCTGATATGGTCGGTCTCGCCCATCTGGTATAAGGCGGTAATGGCACTCACCTCTTTCCGGTCCCGGAAAAGGTGCATATCCACTTGATGGTTCCCCTGCTCTAAAGGTAGATAGACTGCGTTGAACATGAGTTCGCCGACCCGCTCGTTCTCATAATACAGATCATCAATGTTCATATCCGCCACGACCATGAAGGCCGAGTCGGAAGGAGCGTACTGGAAATCGGCGTTCAATATACCTTTCATCGGCGGGATATAACTGAATGCGTTGGAGATAACCCCAAGGTCGATCTGGTTCAACTCGGCGTGGACTTCCTCCATCTCGTCACTTTCCGCTTGGGAGTGTATCCAGAGGGCGGCGTTATTATCTCCGCTGAGTCGCAGGTTCGCCTCGATATCCTTCATGCTGCGTACCACGACGTAATTATCCGGGTTCAGCTTGAAAGGGCGGAACGCTATGATCGGGTCATCGGGGAAGAGATGGAACTTGACCCCGTTCTGTATCTTATCGGCCCGGATTCCGAGCAACAAGCCGGTCTCGCCTTTCCCGTCCTTGAAATAAAGGCGGGCGTCGCCGAAGCCATAACGTATTTGCCCGTCCAGCCCGGCGCTGAAAGGTTGTTGCTGCCTGTATTTATTCTTGATCACTTGGGCGCTATAGAGTAATCCGAGCGAATCTTGGTGCATCTCTGCCCGGATGGTATCGATCTGCATCGTATCCCGTGCCAGATCGTAAATGGAGGCATCCATGCGTATACCCGTTTCCGGTGAGGTATAGGCGTTCATGGCGATGCTCTTGAAATCTACGTAATAGGTTTGGAGATAGTTGTAGATCGGATTGTCCTGTCCTGCCCGTACCTCAAGGTACATATCGGGGAGGAGCGGGCGAAGGATCTCCAGATTGACAGTCGAGTCCCGTTCCAATTGGAGGGTGATATCGTTCGATACCTTAGTCAACTTATCCGTGATGTGGTGTATGCAATCATTACCCGTGAGGATGATCCCTAAATCCCCGGCGTGGAAAGACACACGGGTGGTATCGATATCCGTCCGGGCATGCAAGGTCAGCGTTTTCGGCTTGAAACTTTGTTTTGGGGTGACGACCTCCCAGTTTCCTAACGTAACGTCGATCGTGTTATCTTCATCCAGATTACTTTCTGCCTCGGCGAAGAGCTGGAAAGAGGTGGCGAAGGGATTTGCCATTAAGTGCATACCCTGTAAATCCATGTTCTCCACATCCGCTATCAACATCGCCTTCACCTCGTGCTTGTGGAGGGTCGCGTTTAAGGAGACATCCATTTTCGCCAACGGGTATTTGCTAAGCAGATCCACTTTCAGTAAGTTCTTTTCCAGAGAGCCATCGATGGATACGTCTGATACCGATGAGGCGCCGTAGCGTATATCCGATATCTTACCGTCCAGTTTGGCCCATGTACGTTCAGAGAAAGGGTCTGTGCCCCGGCCTTCTGCTTTAACAGAGGCGGTCAGCCAAAATAGAGAGTCTTTGGGCATGAAATGGGTAGGTTCCAGACTGTCTATCCGTAAATTAGCCTCATAAGCCAGTTGCACCGGATTATAGCGGGCGGTCAGACCTACTTTGCCTTTATCTTGGGTAAGAACAAGCTCGGTGCGGTATTCTTGATTTGCGACTGTAGCTTCCCCCTTCAACTGAATTCCTGCCGGAATGGCAAATTGATCCCGTTGGGAGGCGGGAAGCATCGCCAGCAAAAAGTCCAGATTACCGGATCGAGCCTTTAACTGAATCTCACCGGTTCGCCGGATGCTATCCGTCACGGACTCCATGCTACCCGTGACGTTCATCTGAAACGCTCCCGGCAGCATGATATCGCCTTGTGTGATACGTATACTGGAGAGGTTGCCTTCTACGCCAGCCGTAATAGCGAGAGGCTTGTCCGGGTAGGCTTTCTTGAAATCCTCCGGAAGAGAACCTGCCGCTATCAATAAATCTTCTTTCCCCAACGAGGCGTTTAACAGGGCTTTCATGCTACCTTGTGGGTGCTCCTCGAGGGAGCTCCAAGGGATAGTCGCTGTCAATCTCACTTCGGAATTTGGTGTCTGGAGAAGTAGCTCCGGTACGTCTATCTGTTCATGGTCACTCCGGACATTTCCTGCTAATGCCGAAACCTTGAGGCCGGAACGTTCTTCCACGAAGAATTCCTTGATGTGGGCGTTTATTTCTTTTCCTTGATATAAGATGGAATCGATAGAAGTGTTCAGGTTCGTTAAACTGATATGGGAGAAATCGAGTCCTTGCTCGGGTGCCGCGTAATTCCCGTCATAAGCGAATGTAGAATTCGTTATGTCAAAGTTTCTCGCCTTATATTGTTCCGCTCCAAGATCTACGAGGCCGTTATTTAGCCCGGCTTTATTAACGAAAGCCGTAAGGCGTAAGGAATCCGAGGGCATTTGTAGGGCGAAGGCTACCCGGTCCAAACTAATTTTATCCAGCTTGAGTACCCAGTTCAGAGGTGTGGAAGTCGTGTCTTCTTTCGAGGTTGAATCATTTAATAGAAGGGTAATGGCGGTATCGGATAAATCTACGGTATTAAATGTAGCTTTCTCCTCGGACAGGTCTATACGATCGGCGTGCAGGTAAAGCTTTCCCAAGAATCCTTTGATTTCCATACCTTCAATCATAGTCCCGGTGTTAACCTTTACGTTCCGGAGGTCGATCGCCTCTACCAATACTTGCTTCCGCAAAAGAGGAAGGGCACGAACCCGTACCGTCAAGCTCTGTAAACTCAACAAGGTATCGGCGGGAGGATTTACGACCTCGACACCCTTAACCGTAAGGTCTAACGGGAAAGATAGCCTAATCTGCTCGATCCCGATCTGCATACCAGTCGCTTTTCCCGCGTATTCGGTCGCTTTCCGTACCGCGAAGTTTTGGAAAGGAGGTATATATAGTAATATAGAGAGTAACAATACCAATGCGATCGGTATTAGGCATATCACTCCTATCCGTTTAATCCATACTCTCATGTTGATACGTTTCTCTTTTTCTTATTTGTTTATTTGCCTGTTTTTATGACGATCGCTCCGTTCGCGCCTCTTACCCCGTATTCACCGGCGTCTTTCAATACTTTTAATTCCGAGACATCTTCGACGGGAATCGTGTTTAGAACAGATAGGTCCATCGGTATACCGTCTACCACTACTAGCGGGTCACTAGGACTGTTTAGGGAAGCGCTCGCACGGATGCGTACGGAACCATCGGCGAATGTTATGCCACTCATCCTTCGTAGCAGGCAATAGAGATCCCGGCATCCGGTTTTCTGTATCTCTTCTTTATTCATAACGCTTGAGCTTACTATTTTGTTTCGTTCCCTTTCCATAATTTCTTTCAGGGCCTCATCCGGTTCAAAACTACGCTCTGCGTTGAATGTGCTATTCTCTAAAGTAATGGTTATATAATTGTATCCGTTGACTGGGACTTTGACTACATTTCTTGTTTTCTTAATAGTGACGAACAAGGTATCATTCAGGTTAGCCCCCGGGATGGTGAATACGCCATGTTTGTTCGTTTTCACGGTGATCGGATTCTGACTGCCTAGCGTGACCGGATAGCGTTTGATTATTTTATCGCTGATGTCACGCAATACACCGACTAAAGTATCATTCTGTGCCAAAAGTATTTGACTGCTGAATGATAAGATGATGATTGAAAGATAATGTATTGTTTTCATAGCTCAATCTTTTTAGCTGAACATAACACAAAGATAATATAATATTTCTTAAAGGCAGAGTTTTAGGGCAAATTCGTAATAGGTATTATTTTTACGTTTCTATGTGGTCTCATTTGTCGCTAAAATGAGATTACTATAAATGGAAATCATTACATTTGCCAAAATAAAATGAACGGTATGGAATTAGATTTAGCCTATTTGTGTAAGGAGGTTCGAGAAATAGCTCGTGCTTCTGCGACATTCTTAAAAGAAGAACGCCGAAAGTTTGACCGGAACTTAGTGGAGGAAAAAAGTGCTCATAACTATGTATCTTATGTGGATAAAGAATCGGAACGACAGATCATAGAGGCTTTGTCTACTTTGCTACCTGAGGCTGGTTTTATCGCGGAGGAAGGCTCTGGAAGTTTGACTGATGAGGAATATTGTTGGGTGATCGATCCATTGGACGGCACTTCAAACTATATTCATGATATTGCGCCTTATTGCGTGAGTATCGCTTTAAGAAATCGGAAGGAGTTATTGTTAGGAGTAGTCTATGAGGTGTGTAGGGACGAGTGTTTCTATGCAGTGAAAGGTGGTAAGGCTTACTTGGATGGGAATGAGATACATGTATCGGATGTCTCAGTACTGGATAACGCTTTCATTGCGTTGGGTTTCCCTTATAACTCTGATGATTATCGTCCGGTAGCTGCTCATTTGGTTGATAGGTTGTATGGTTTTGCGGGAGGTACCCGTTTGATGGGATCTGCCGCCGCTGAACTGTGTTATGTGGCAGCAGGACGTTTTGATGCCCGTATAGAGGCCTTTTTAGGCCCTTGGGACGTAGCTGCTGGTGCCTTGATTTTATTGCAGGCCGGAGGAAAAATATCGGATTTCAATGGCGGAGGGAACTGGGTTTCTGGTGAGCAGGTAGTTGCCAGCAATGGCAAGATTCATTCTCTTGCGTTGTCTTTGTTGCCCTAATACTAGGGTAATCCTGCGTATTCTAGTGCTTCTGTGTGTATTTAAAAGGTAAAAGAGTTTAAACTTACTTCTTATTTGCGGGGTGTTTGATCCGTTTTGATTTTCAAAACAGATGGAGGAATACAAATACCCGTAAATCCTTGTATGTGTCTAATTCAGTAAAAATCAAGACTTTTAGGATTAGAGATTTTACTTACATTTGTGGAAAATAAAAATGTTACAGAGTATGAAAAACAATCTATACGTCTTTTTTCTGTTCTTTATTACTGGACTAATGTCATGTAGCCATCACTCAGGTCTATATGAACATGCGGAAAAGATAATGTCCCAACATCCCGATAGCGTTTTAACATTGCTATCAACAATACAAGATGTAAATGATCTTTCAGAAAAGGATCGTGCTATGTACTATCTACTTTTGACAGAAGCTCAAAATAAAACTTATGTCAAACCTACTTCAGATTCGTTGATCGCTATTTCTACTGAATACTTTGATAAAACCGAAGATTGGGGAAGAAAAGCAAAAGCTTGGTATTATAGAGGAAGAGTCAATCAGGACCTTGGCGATGCTCTTCATGCGCAAGACTATTATTTGAAAGCATTACGAAATAGTGATAAAGTTTTGGATTATGTTTTACTGGGTCGTATTAGTTATAGTTTAGGAATGCTTTATACTTATCAGAATGTTTATGAAAAAGCAATTCCATTTCAGAAAAAGGCTTTAGATTATTTTAGGGAAGTTCAAGATTCTATTGGCCAATCATTTGTTTTAAGGGATATAGGCAGAACTTATACCTCTTTATCAAAGCTAGATAGTGCTTGCTTTTTCTATGAGTATGCGTTGAATTATGCGAATAATCTTAGTAAACCCTCTATTTTTAGTGAATTAGGAAATGTCTGTATGGAGTTAGGTGATTATAAAAAAGCTTATGACTTTCTTCAATTGTCTTTGGAATATTCTACGGATGTGTCTTTGTTGTATCCTACTTATTTAACTTTAGGAGACCTATTTTCAAGAATAGGGCCGATAGATTCTGCGTATGTTTATTTAGAAATGTGTAAAGAAAGCCATTCATGTTCAACACAAGCAGGCGCTTACTATTATTTGGCAAAACTAGAAAAAGAGCAGAAACACTGGAAAAATTATGCAATGTTTCAAGAAGTTTATGAACAACTACGTGACTCAACTAATAAGATAAAACAAACAGAGTCTATTCGAAAGATGCAAGATTTATATAACTATCACCAAGTAGAGGCAAAATATATGCAAACTCAGATTGCATTAAATAAGACAATCATAAATTTTCTCATTGTAGGTATTTTTGCTTTAAGTGCTATTGTAATATTGGTTTTCGTGATAGTTATGGTGTACAAAAGATTAAACAATAAAAAGAAACATCTGCAGGAACAGAGGCGAAAGCTAGATGCTTTGAAAGAAAAACAACGAAAAGATAGAGAACGTATAGAAAAAAATGAAAAGATTATAGCTAAGCTAGAGAAGCAGATACAAGAGTCTTCCATCGCTTTTGATGAAAAAGAGAAAGAACTTATGCTTTTGAGAAAAGAACGTTTGGAGGCAGAAAACAAGAATTTGAAGTATGCGGAAACCGAGAATGAGCTTTTATTAAATCGATTTTTAACATCGGACAT
>ERZ779890.3056-NODE-3056-length-15275-cov-5.490145_pt1 | contig 15275 bp, 8 predicted proteins | sample MGYA00511553_ERZ779890 | MGnify/ENA primary metagenome ERZ779890 (study PRJEB29588, sample SAMEA2152064) | human gut metagenome | biome: human gut; feature: human-associated habitat; material: faeces | place: Denmark | collected 2008/2010 ...
CGGAGCCAATAGCTAACGATAACGAACTGGCGGATATGGTCTATGTCCCCGGCTTTGGCTGGATACAAAGCGAAGGCCCCAATCATGTCGAGTATGCCGAGGATATGTACGAGAACGGCAACAAAATCGGCATCATGGGCTGACCTCAAAAATTGCGCCGCATAAACAAAGAAATAGCCGTGGGAGTGTTAACAGCATTCCCACCTCGTTTGTCAAAAAGCGCATTTATTATAGCATCTGAACGGAGAACTTTCAACAGCAGTCGCAGAATATTCGTGCGTTTACGGAGAATTATCTTGTTTTTTCGACAGGAACGTGGTATCATGGAGGCACACTTATAAGATTTCGGCGAAACCAAAGCTCGTTGCACAGAAACAGGTTTATTATTATGGGGTGCCCATTATGGAAGTAAGTTATAAAAAACTATGGAAACTGCTTATCGACAAAGATATGAAAAAGAAAGATTTGCAGTCTGCCGCAGGTATTAGTTGGTCGTCCGTGACAAAGCTGTCCAAGGGCGAAACGGTCAGCATGGAAGTCCTTATGAAAATCTGCAAGGTTCTCAACTGCGACATCGGAGACATCATGGAGCTGCTACCGGAGGAAGCTCCAGAATCCTAAAAGAGAGGTTTGTATGGCGAAAAATCAACGTGATTTTTTCAAGAAGAAAAACGAGTGGTCTGAAATTAAGGATACGCTTCTTAGATGCTACTTGCCCCAGTATTTCCAAAAGCTCCTTGTTTCAGGGAAGCCGATTTTCTATATTGATTGCTTTGCTGGCAAAGGCAAGTTTGACGATGGAAATGATGGCTCCCCACTGATAGCAATGCAAATCATAAACGAGCGGTTAGGCATGAGCAGAATATCCCGAAAGAACAATGCAATCGTGCCTTGCTTTATTGAGCTGAATCACGCTGCAGACTTGGAACAGAACCTGATGCTGCATCCTTATCAGTATGGGACACCACAGGTAGTTGACGGGAAATTCGAGGATAATATTCGTGGCTTATTAAAGGATAAACGCGGATACAATGTCTTCCTTTACATTGACCCATATGGAATACAAGCACTTGATTCGCAGCTCTTTGATGAGATTGGCACATACGGATTTCGTTCCTTTGAGATGCTCATCAATTTCAATTCCTTCGGTTTCTTCCGAGATGCCTGCCGTGTGATGAAAGTAGATATTTCTCAGGATGATGCCTTGATGGGCCTTGATGACTTGGTTGAATATGAGCCAACAACGGTAACAGCATCTCCTCAGTCAGAGAATTTGTTGACACGAATCGCCGGTGGAAACTACTGGATGGATATCGTCAGGGATTTTCAAATGGGTCGCATCGACGGGTATCAGGCAGAACGTAGGTTATCAGCAGAATACAAGCAGCACCTGAAACAGAAGTACAAATATGTGTTGGATATGCCCATCAGACTGAAACCTGGTCAGAGGCCCAAGTACCGAATGATACATGTTTGCGACCATGAAGACGGTTGTTTCCTTATGGCTGAAAACATGCAGCGTCGAAAAGATGAGCTGTTTGTCAACATCCAGCAAAACGGTCAATTGTCCCTCTTTAATATGATGAGCACCGTAACATCCACAGTGGAAAATGATATTTTGACGCAAGAAGAGATAGAGCAGATGGTTCTGGCACATATCCAGCATATGAAAAGAGAGACACATATCACAGTTTTTCTTGCTGCCTTTTGTAATGAATACGGAGTTATCTGCCCATTCAAAATGATATACGAGATTCTCACAAAACTCGAAAATGCTGGAACGATTGATATCGTAAGAGACCCAGCGTTAACAGCCGCAGGAAAGAAAAGAGCGTTCTGGGAAGAGAAAACTGGCCAGACCGTAATTGTTAGGAGGCGCACATAATGAAGCGCGTAAAAGGATTCATAACGCGGAAAACCATGCTCTATGAGACGGGGGTGGAGTATGGCGATTACACCATGAATCATGTGCTTGGCTGTGCGCACGGATGCAAGTATCCTTGTTATGCGTTCCAACAGAAAAAACGGTTCGGTAACGTAAAAAGTTATGAGGAATGGTTACAACCATATCTCGTTTCAAACACGTTGGAGCTCTTGGACAAAGAAATTCCAAAGCTGAAAGACAAAATCAAATCGGTACAGCTCTGTTTCACGACCGACCCTTTCATGTATGGATATGACGAGATAAGAAACGTGAGTATTGCTGCCATTAGGAAACTAAATGAGGCAGGCATTATCTGTACTACATTGACGAAAGGCATCCTTCCGATAGAGCTGAAAGAATGCTCATTGAGAAACGAACATGGTATCACACTAATAACGCTTGATGAGGATTATCGACGTAAAATGGAGCCCGGAGCAGCCTCGTGTGAAGAGCGCCTCGCTGCATTACGGGCATTACATGAGGCCGGGTGCAGGACATGGGTAAGTATTGAGCCGTATCCAACACCAAATCTCATAGAGCAGAACCTTCATGACCTGCTTGAGTCCGTTGGTTTTGTTGACCGGATTATATTTGGACGCACGAACTATAGCAAAGAAGTGAGCGCATACACTGCACACAAACATTTTTATAATAAATGTGCTGCCGAGGTGGTTCAATTCTGCCAGGAGCGAAACATCAGCTATCACATCAAAGAGAAGACAATCACGGAAGAGTAATCTCCAGAGAAAGACACAGGAGGCAAAAAACGCATGGCTGCTTTAGACGATTTGATTAGCCAGATTCCGGACGAGTCCCTGCGTGAGCGGATTCGCGCAGAGATGAAGCGGGCCAATCGCCAGAAGAAATTCGGTCTGGTATTTGAAGAGCATCTGCCGGAGGCCACACCGCTTTACGATATCCCGGTAAAGCGCGGTTCCGTCGTGGCCACGAAGGACGGGCAGGTCACAGACATCTACTATGTAGAGAAAATCGAGGATGGACAGGCTGCCTGTTTCCACAAGGCGACGAAGGAGCGCGTCGTGCTTCCTGTGGATGCGCTGGTTTGCGTGGCCCAATTCGGTGAACCCATCTATCCCTATCTGCAGCCGCTGGATACCGTCTGCAATGCGCCGGACAGCGACCTGTGGCACACGCTGATCGAGGCGGACAACTACCATGCGCTCCAGCTGCTGGAATACCTCTATGCCGGAAAGGTGGATTGTATCTACATCGACCCGCCCTATAACACAGGGGCGAGAGACTGGAAATACAATAACGACTATGTGGATGGCAACGATACCTATCGACATAGCAAGTGGCTTTCGATGATGGAGAAGCGACTGAGAATTGCCAAGCGACTACTGAATCCCGCCGAATCTGTTTTGATAGTAACCATCGACGAAAAAGAGTACCTGCATTTAGGCTGCTTGTTAGAAGAACTCTTCCCGGAAGCACGCATTCAAATGGTTAGTAGCGTTATTAATAGAAAAGGTGTTGCAAAAGCGAGAGAGTTTTCAAGATGCGATGAGTATTTGTTTTTCGTAATGATGGGCGAAGCTGGCCCAGCCTTAACGGATGATAACATGCTCGATAGTGACGGTAATAGTACGCCATCAGGGACTACCTGGCTCCCTATGAGGCGAGCAGGTACAAATTCACTCCGTAAAGATAGGCCGAGATTGTGTTATCCAATTTATGCTGATGTCAAAACCGAGCGAATCGTTAAAGTGGGTGAGTTTCTTCCACCTGAAGAAAAAATAGAAAATAACTACCGAATTACAGATGGCTTAGTAGAAATATGGCCAGTCAAAACCAATGGGGACGAAGGACGATGGCAACTACAAGGCGACACAGTTATGTCGCGTGTTAGCATGGGTACCGTTAAGGCAGTTCCCAAAAGCAATGGCACTTGGACAATTCAATATCTAAATGAAGGTGCACTAAAAGAAATCGATGAAGGAACGCTTGTAGTTACAGGTCGAGATGCAAATGGTGTGCTGATTGTCGAGCGCAGTTCGGCAAAATCTGTTGCTGCAAAGTCTATCTGGAATAAAGTTACTCATGATGCAACAGCAAATGGGACAAATCTTATAGCTAAAATCATAGGCAATTCACGGTTTTCTTTTCCTAAGTCACTATATGCTGAGCATGACGCAATTCGATTTTTTGTTGCTTCAAACCCCGATGCTCTTATTATAGATTTCTTTGCTGGCTCAGGCACGACGCTTCACGCGGTCAATCTTTTAAACGCAGAAGACGGTGGACATCGGCGCTGTATCTTGGTCACAAATAATGAGGTTTCCGCAGATGAAGCAAAGGCTCTTACGGAAAGAGGTTTTCAGCCCGGAGACGAGGAATGGAACAAACTCGGTATCGCCCGCTATGTGACATGGCCGCGCACCGTCTGCTCCATCGAGGGCCATGATGTGAATGGAAAGCCACTCAAGGGAGACTACATTACCAGCGGAGAGGAACCGATGCACATGGCCGATGGCTTCAAGGCCAATGCTGCTTTCTTCAAGCTGGGCTTCCTCGATAAGAACGCCGTGGCGCTGGGACGCCAGTTTAAAGAGCTCCTTCCGGTGCTCTGGCTGAAAGCTGGTGCTCACGGGCCTTGTCCCGCGCTTGAGGAGACAGCGGAAGCGCCCGACATGCTGGTGCTGCCGGTGAACCGTTTCGCCGTGCTGACTGACGAATCGCAGTATGAGGAGTTTGCTGCGCGGGTGAACGGCGAGGACTCCATTACGACGGTATATATCGTGACCGATTCTGAACCGGGCTATCGGGAGATGGTTTCCGGCTTGCATGCTGAAGACACCTATCAGCTTTACAGAGACTATCTGGATAACTTCCGAATTAACCACGGAGGACGCTAAGATGAAAGTAGAATTATTTCCGTTCCAGAAGATGGCGCTATTCCAGCTGCGGAGAAAGACTGCTGAGGCCCTCGGCTCCTACCAGCGCACCCATACACCGCAGGTACTTTCTTTCACCGCTCCTACCGGCGCGGGTAAGACCATCATCTTGGCGTCTCTGATTGAATCTATCTATTTCGGTGATGAGGAGTATCCGACCAGCCGGATGCCATCTTTGTCTGGCTCTCGGATTCTCCGGAGCTCAACGAGCAGTCGCGCAGCAAAATCGACCTAAAGGCGGACAAGATTCGGCTCGGCCAGTGTGCGACTATCACCGATGAATCCTTTGACCAGGAAATGTTGGATGATGGGCATATCTATTTCCTGAATACCCAGAAGCTGGGTAAGAGCAGTAATCTGACAAAGAAGGGCGACGGACGCACCTTCACCATCTGGGAAACGCTGCAGAACACGATGGACGAGAAGTACGACCGCTTGTACTTCATCATTGACGAGGCCCACCGTGGCATGCAGGGACACGCTGCTGCGCAGGCCACCACCATCATGCAGAAGTTCCTCAAGGGCAGCCGGGAAGACCGTCTGGCTCCCGTTCCCGTCGTGCTTGGCGTGACCGCTACGCCGGAGCGTTTCAACAATCTGGTGTCCGGGACAGAGTCGACCATCCAGAAGGTCATCGTGTCCGCCGACGATGTTCGGGCATCCGGTCTGCTGAAGGACAGAATCATCATCGCCTATCCGGAGGATGCCTCTGGAAGCAAGGATATGGCCGTGCTGCAGGCTGCTGCCGATGACTGGAAGCAGAAATGGGAGCACTGGTCTCAGTATTGTCAGGAGCAGCACTACGCCTATGTGAATCCGGTTTTCGTGATTCAGGTGCAGAACCAGACCGGCAGCGGCATTTCCGATACTGACTTGGATGACTGCCTCCGGAAGATTGAGGAGCGGACAGGATTTCACTTCCAGGATGGAGAAGTCGTACATACCTTTGGCCAGACGACCAGCACCATCCAAATCAATGGCGTCGCAGTCAGATATCTGGAGCCATCCCGCATCGCGGAAGAGAAGAATGTCAAGGTGGTTTTCTTCAAGGAGAATCTCTCCACTGGCTGGGACTGCCCTCGCGCTGAAACCATGATGTCTTTCCGTCGTGCTACAGACGCGACCTATATCGCGCAGCTCCTCGGCAGAATGGTCAGAACACCCATGCAGATGCATATTCAGGTGGACGATGTCTTGAACGACGTGCACCTCTATTTGCCGTACTTTGATGCCCAGACCGTTGAGGATGTGGTCAAGGCGCTTCAGAGCACCGAGGGCGGTGAGATTCCCACCGATGTTATCGGCGACTCCTTCGAGAACAGCACCATCGAAACGTGGACTGTCCGTCCGACCAGACCGGCTCCCGCCCAGCGTCCCGCGAGGCCGAAGCAGCAGGTTCCCGGCCAGATGTCTTTGGGAGACAGCCCTTCCCCTGAGACCGGCAATGAACCTTCCGCGCAGGAGGCGACGCAGCAGACGCCCTCGCAAAGTGGTAGCACCTCATTCGGCGCACCAGCGGCACCTGCTTCCGGTACCACGGATACCATACGCCCGGTGAGTGGCGTGAGCAGCGAAACGCCTGCAAATGGAGCTGCTGCAGGGGCAGAGCCTTCCGGTGCAACGGAACCGCAGCCTGCTCCGGAAGACGTTCCCGAAGAGCCGGAGCTTGACCGAGAGGCCATCGTAAAGGCCATCAATGATGCTGGTCTTCTGACCTACGACGTGCGCAGGGTCAGAATCAACGACTATCTGAAATCTCTGTTCAGCCTCACCCGGCTCCTGACGCAGTCCGGCCTTCAGCCCTCTGCCTCCTATGATGTTGTGAATGAAATCGTAGAAATGATTCGCAGCTTCATCAAGAAGACAAAGGACGAGGGCAGATATGACGAGCTGGCCACGCAGGTGCTGCAGTTCAAGCTGAAAACGCAGACGTTTGATGTATTCGGCGAGTCTGTGGATGACCATGCGGAGATGGATTTGTTCTCCACCACGGATACCGACCTCGACCGTCAGTTCCGTCTTGCAGAGCTCAAGCTGGGCAACGAGGGTATCGGCATCCGCTATGGCACCCGATACGCAGATGACGATAATCCTGCCGGATATAAAATCGACGTCATCATCTTTGCCGCCGACGCAGACTGCATGGATATGCTCCACAACTATGCCCGCAGCCGGTTCCACGACATCAACGACGCGAATCGCCGCCGTATCACCGGCCTGACCGAGCGGTACCGGAAAAAGTATGACAGCATTGTTTCCGATGGCGATATCATCAGTAAGCATAACTTCCGGCTGCCGGAGACCATCAGCATTGAGCGCAGCAATGTCGGCGAGGCTTATACCGACCATCTGTTTGTGGACAATGCGACCGGCAAAGCCGTCATCAACCTGAACAATTGGGAAAAGGCTGTCCTTCAGGCCGAACGTGGCCGGTCGGATTATATCTGCTGGCTCCGCAATCCGCCGAGGAAGTCATGGTCACTGTGCATCCCCTATGAGCAGAACGCGGAGAAGAAATCGATGTATCCCGATTTTTTGATTATCCGGAAGGACGAGATGGGCTTTGTCATTGATATTTTGGAGCCTCACGATGGCACCAGAACGGACAATCTGGGCAAGGCTAAGGGCTTTGCTGAGTATGCCCGTCAGAATCCCGGTGTCGGCAGGCTTCAGCTTATCCGACTGCTGAACGGGCGCATCAAGAGACTGGATATGTCCCGCAGCGCCGTCCGTGACCGCGTTTCTCACGCGATGTCCAATGACGAGCTTGACCATATTTTTGATGAGGATGGATTTTTTGGTTAAAGGCTGGTGAAGCAGAATGTACGACGAGAACATCATATCCCGGATGAACGATTATCTTCACAAGGCCGCGCAAGCACTGGCGTCGTGGCTTTCTGTGATGCTGCCCAAATCCGGCGAAGACTGGTGGGAGGAGTGCGTACTCTCCAATCTGAGTTATCCCCAGAGAGAGCTCATTGAGAAAAAGGGTCTTTCCAAGCTGGAGGAATTAGACCTTGCAGCGCTTCTTCGTGTTGCCAACAAGTCTTGGTACACGATGCGCGGCTACGCCTATCTTCCGACCAGTGAGCGGGAGTGCATTCGCGATATGATTGGCGTCCGGAACAACTGGGCGCATGTCAGCGCGGAGCTTCCCGGCAAGGATACCATCGTATCGGATATTGAATGCCTCATCCGGTTTTTCGCCCAAATGAACCGGAGCGGATTGATTCCTGATTTGGAACAGCTCAAAGCAAGGGTGGAGCGTCCCGAAGCATTCAAGGATGAAACACCTCCGCAGCCAGTGTTCCGCCCGACCGTTACTGCGCCCAAGCAGGCAGATGTCATCGTGGAACCGGAGGTTGTACAGGAGGACGATATCACAGAAAGAAGCCTCGTTTACATCGTCGGCAGCCCGGATACCAAGGGTATGGTGTTTTCTGTTACGCAGCTTGGCGATACAAAGAAGTACGAGGTATTCGTCGAAGGTGCGCTGAAGACCTATTATGAGGGTCAGATTGCACTGGTGAGCAGCACGCCTGAATATGAGTGGGTGGATTCTGAGACCCTGCGAAGCTATCTCTCTGCCTACCAGATTAACAATCCGTCTGCCGGAAATCTGTATTCCCTTAATGCTGCCCGTATCGATTTCGTGCCCTATCAGTTCCGACCGGCATTGAAGCTGATAAAAGCAGACGAACCAAGGATTCTGATTGCAGACAGCGTCGGTGTCGGTAAAACCATCGAGGCCGGTCTGATTATCAAGGAGCTGCAGGCCCGCTCCGATTTGGAAAACATCATGATTATCTGCCCGAAGCCGCTTGTCGCAGACCGCAAGTGGGAAAATGAGATGAAGCGCTTTGACGAGGAATTCACGCCCTTGGATGGCGATACTCTTCGGCAGATTATCTCTGATACCGACCGTGACGGCGAATGGCCTACCCGCTATGGAAAGGTCATCGTCCCGTATTCCATTCTGGATGCGAGGACATACCAAGGGAACCAATCCAAGCGCCATAAGAGCTTCGGCCTCCAACAATTAGACCCGGCACCGCATTTTGATTTGGTCATCATTGATGAGGCCCACCATCTGCGCAATGGCAGCATGGAGAAGGACAAGGCATTTGCATATAAGTGCGTCCACTACTTCTGTCAGCACGCAGACGCTGTCGTAATGCTGACCGCGACTCCGCTGCAGACAAGTGACGACGACCTGTACACGCTGCTTAATCTGCTGCGCCCGGATGTCGTAATCGACAAGAAGAGCTTCACGATGATGTCGCGTCCGAATCCGTATATCTCTCAGTGCGCCCACATCGTTCGAGCTGCGAAGAAAAACTGGAAAGCAGAAGCACTGGAAACGCTGGATAGTGTTCTCACGACCCAATGGGGCGAAAATGTAATCGCAAACAATCCGGTATTTGAGCAAATCCGGAAGGTTCTCAGGCAGGACACCATCACCCGTGAGGAGCGGGTAAAACTCATTACCGATATTGAGTCTCTCCATAGCTTCAATATGATGCTCAACCGGACGCGCAGAAAGGATATCCAAAATTTCTGCATTCGGAGAACGCATACGCTGGAGAGCGATTTTACTGACCAACAGCGGGAGCTCCATGATGCTCTCTTGACTTTTGAAGTCGCTGCGCTGTCCAAATTGCACGGTGGCCGTGGCGTCAAATTTATGATGTCAACGATTCGCCGTCAGGCCGCAAGCTGCATCTTTGGACTTGCTCCGCACATCCGGGGTATCATTGACCGTAGATTTGAGCAGATGACGGACGACCCGGAATTTGATTTTGATGAAGGCGAGTTCAGTGAGATGGACTTGGAGACATTCCGCTCCATCGCAAAGAACATTCTGGAAATGGCGGATAACCTGCCGGAGGACGACCCGAAATTCGATGGGGTGCTCCAGATTATCCGAGAAAAGCAGAAATCTGAAAATAATAAAATCATCCTGTTCAGCACATTCCGCTACACGCTGTATTATATCAAAAGAAAGTTGCGAGAAGCGGGATTTCGTGTCGAGCAAATCGATGGTAGCGTAAAAAATGATGACCGGCTGGATTTCCGGGCGCGGTTTGAACTCCCGAAGGATGACCCGGAAGCCATTGACATCATGCTTTTCACAGAAGTCGGCTCTGAAGGCTTGGACTATCAGTTCTGTGACATGATGATAAACTATGACCTGCCTTGGAATCCCATGCGCATCGAGCAGCGCATTGGTCGTATCGACCGCCGAGGCCAAGGGAGCGAAGTTGTAAACATCTATAACGTTATTACCAGTGATACTGTGGACGCTGACATTTATGACCGCTGCCTCTCTCGCATCGGTGTCTTTGAAGGGAGCATCGGTGAATGCGAGGAGATTCTCGGCGAAATCGGCAGGCAAATTGAGCTGATAGCACTGGATACCAGCCTTACGGATGCAGAGCGAAAAGCAAAGCTGGAGCAGATGGCCGATAATGAGGTGCGCAAGGCCCAGGAGCTGAACAAGCTGGAAAGCGAGGAGAAGGAGCTATTCGGGTTCGATTTGTCGAACTATACGATGTCAAAGGAAATTCAGGAGGCAGAAAGTCCCTTCCTGTCGGCCAGAAGCATTCAGCACCTTGTCGAGATGTATCTCAATCACCGATTAGGTGGTAACAATTATATCCTTGGTGATGGTGCTCTGAAAACGCTGCGCCTCAGTGCAGTGGCGCGTTCTGAAATCCTGTCTGACCTCAGAAATCTGACTGGCCTGCGGAACAGCCTGCGTAGGAAATGGGAGGTTTATCTTAAGGGCAACAATCCGAACCACCCGATTACTTTTGATTCAGAAGCTGCCGAGAAAAACCGAACCGCCTTTTTCGTTACTCCGGTGCACCCGCTGGTCAAACAAGCCGCATCCTATTTTGCCACCAACAAGCTCGTTTATATTCACTTGGAATACTACTCTGACGAGATTCCAGCCGGTGATTACCCGATGTCTATTTATGCGTGGGATTATGTTGGGATTCGTTCAAATTTCAAATTGGTAGCAATCTGTGAAGAACCGAGAATTGCAGCAGAGCTCCCGGAATACATCCTGACAGCTGCCGCAGTTGACTATTCTTCAAAGCTAAAGCCGGAGGTATGGGATGCTTTGGAGGAACACCATGTCCAGATGTGGCAAGCTGAGAAAGCCCAGCATACAGAGTCTACAAGGCAAGTCGCTCGCTATAAATTAGAGAGCATAAAGAACAATTACCGAAACCGGAAATTGGTCTTGGAAAGAAAAATTGCTGAGGCCGGGGATGAACGAATTGCAACTATGCATCGCTCTGAATTGGAAAACGCTACACAGCGTTATCAGCAGAAGGTTTCAGAGATTGAAGCGAAGATTGCGAAGGCAGATATACATACTACGTTGATTGCAAACGGGGTTATCACGGTAAAGTAAAGAGGTGAGCGCTTTGAATATAGCTGATAAGATTCTCCAGAATCAAGATAGGGACGGCATGCTCAGGCGGTCGCTCGAACGGATAATTCAGCTCTATACCGATAAATCACACTTTGTCTACGAACTGCTCCAGAACGCGGAAGACGCAGGAGCTACTGGAATTCGGTTTGTCCAATACTCTGACAGGCTTGAAGTGATGCACGATGGAAAATCCTTCACTACGGAGAACCTGCAGGGCCTGTGCGACATAGGGCAGTCGGACAAGGTTAATGATTTAAACCAGATTGGCGAATTCGGTGTCGGCTTCAAATCAGTCTTTGGCATATGTGAAACGGTCAGGCTGTATAGCTCGCCGCGCAAAAAGGAGCTGGCAGAGAATTGCCATCCCTTCGCTGTTGAGATAAAGGACTTCACGAAGCCCGTAGATATCCTTGCCGTTGATGTTCCGGCTGGCTATACGACCCTCTTCGTGTTCCCATATAGCGTTGGATTCCAGTTTTCGGGATTTAAAAATCTGGCTGCGCTGAATGAAGCTATTACAAAGCGACTCAAAAATCTCGGAGTGACCACGCTCCTTTTTATGCGGCACCTCGAACTCATTGAGTACGAAATCAAGATTCCGGGCAAAGAAGCATCAGGGGAATATTTACTGGATGCTGAGCCGATAAATGACCACTGCACCCGCGTGTCGGCAATTGAATCCGAGGATGATAAGACGGACGAGTCTCTGTCATTCATCAAATTTTCGATGCCGATTGATTCGAGGGTTTCTACCCGTACAATTGACGTTGCGTTCACTGTCGCAACAGACAAAGAAGGAAAAACCACTTTCCAAAAAGCAAAGAATCCGTATATCTCCGTTTACTTCCCGACAGAGACCGAAAGCAAACTTGACTTCATTGTCCAAGGCCCGTTCCGCACTACTCCAAACCGGAGCAGTGTTCCTGCCGATGAAGAGGAAAACGAGGCTCTGGCTGAACAAACGGCAAAGCTCCTCAGACAGAGTGTCCTTGAGCTGCGCGATATGGGGCTCCTCGACTTGAGCCTGATTCGGATTCTGCCTCTTGATGAGGACGACTTTGATGTCTATCCGCTTTTCTATCCTTTATACGAAGAAATGCGGGATTTGTTTTCGTCGGAGCGCGTCTTGCCCGTTAAGGATGGGAAGGGCTACACTAAGGCTGCCAATGCAGTTATTGCGAGAAGCAGAGAAATTGCGGAGCTATTGCCCAGCGAGTTAATCTCGGAACTTATTAACGACAAAAGACATTATGAATGGCTTCCGGTTTCGTTGACGGAGACAGGCCCGTACAAAGATGTACTCTCTTATTTCTCCAGCATTTTGGGAATAGAGGTTATCCGTCCGGAAGACCTTAGAAGCTACTTCAACGACAATCACAGTTTTTTGGAAAACCGAGATAATGACTGGCTCGTTAGGCTTTACAAGCTGTATGAGACTGTCCCGAATATTTTCTCCGAATCGAATTACAGAAATATTCTCGACGCTGTGATTGTCCGCACAGCATCCAACCGCATAGTTGCTCCATACCGAAAATCGCAGTCTTCTTATTTGCCCAATGTATTTCTTCCGTCGAAGAAGGCGATGCAGGCCGAGGTGGAATTTGTCCATCCATATCTATTTGAGAAGTGTCGAACCTTCTTTGAAAATGTACTGCACCTGAAGACGCCCAACGAGTACGAGCACTTTGTAAAATCTCTTGAAAAGCGGTATGCTGGTACAGATTTTAGCGGTTCATTTGAGGAGCACGTACAAGACATACACGCCCTTGTCAAGTATCTCAGGAATTCTGACTACGAGGCTGACCTGAGACAGATTGTTCGGAAAGCGTTCTACATAAAGTGCAGGTCAGGAGGAAAGGCATACTGGGCACGGCCACATTCAAAGGTTATTCGGTTCCCTCAGTCCGAAACCGGTCTAATGCTGGAGCAATACTACAAAGGCATTGCGCCGGATATCTACTTTGTCGATTTTGACGCATACCAGTCAGCCGGAATCACCTTTGATGACCTACGGGCGCTTGGCGTTACAGACAAAATCATCACCGGGGACGAAAAAACCTGGGGTGAATACTATACCGGCAATCCTGGCCGACAGCCTGAGTGGAGAACGACCGGAGACTTTCGCTGGAAACTCGGCATTGATAAGTTGGAAGAGGCCCTTCTCTACATCTCCCAGCATGCGAAAGCTAAAGACGCCTTAATAAAATCACAGGTGATTTTTAAGACACTGCAGGAGAACATGTCCCGCCTTGTTGGTACGGTTTATATCGGCGGAGGAACGCCAAATAAATATGACGAGCCTGCAGATGTAATCCATACTCTGAATAGGGATGGGTTTAATTGGCGTTTTTCTGACTGGAACGGAAAATGGCTCTATACTGAGTCTGGGGAGCTGGTCTCGCACAAGGCTATATCAAAACACGATTTGAACAAGGCACTATACGGAAAAGTCAGCCTCGATTCAAATTTGTACGACATTCTGGGCTTTAAGAAAGGGAAAATTGACCAGCATGAGGCCATTGTGAAGGATTACGATGCTCTGCCGGATGAGAAGAAACAGTCCTACTTTGAAATTGAGCTGGAGCGCCGCTTCCACATTACACCTGAGCAGCTCAGTCGTGAATTTGGTGGTCTGTCTCTACAGGAAGGTTCTTCTGGTCAATCTGAGGAGGACGAATTTGAGTTCCCGACCGGTTCCGTTAAGAACTGGGAGGCGCTGAAGAAGCATGCCGCTCAAATACTGTCCTATGCCAGCCCAACCGTATATGCGACTGTCGTCAGGCGTATCCGCATCAGTCGACCGCAAGACGATGTCCGCGCATACCTGATGAATATGTATCGCGTAAACTCGTCTTATCGGTATGCCTGCCAGCTGTGCCACAAGCCGTTCTCCAATGTGGAAATGTGCCAGCTGGAACAGAAGCCGGATGTAGAGCTCGACCCGTTGAATGTCTGCCTTTGTCCGAATTGCGCCGCAAAGTTTAGAACGCTGCGAAATGATAAGTATCTGGCAGACCGGCTCATAGATTCTATCCTTGATGTGTCGGAAAATGAGATTGAGGAGAACGACCACGTTTCAGTTGCTATCAACGACTATGATTTCTGGTTCACACCTACTCATATCGCGGAAATTATAGAGCTTCTTAAGCTGAAGAAAAAAGCTGCAGAGGAGCGCAAAGCCCAACCGCAGACTGCCAGTAAGCCCAATGCGAAGGCAGTGGCAAAAGCGCCGGAGTCGAATAGAGCTGCACCTGTGCAGCCTGTTAAGGAAGAAACTCCACCTTCTACTCCGGAGCCGGAAGAGGAAGGACTGCAGAGCGATACAAGCGCATATGGCGAGCTCATTGGTAGACGGGTGTTCCACAAATCGAAAAAAGCATACGCTCGTGTTGTTGGATGCGACGGAGAGTATGTGGTCTTGAATTTCGAGAGTGGGGATAAGGCCGGTCAGGATGTCAAGTATAACCTGACCATGTGCTTGAATAATGGTTGGATTGAAGTCGTCGACTAATACTTTTTAATTTTGCCCGAACCATTTAATTTTGGCATACATTTTAATTATTCCTTGAGCCAGCTGCGCTGGAGCCCAGATGTCAGCATCGGGCACACCATGGCTGTGCTCTGACGGGGCAAATTGAACACCGACAAATACAGCGAAAACCGCAAGAAACGCCTTGTTTCCTGCGGTTTTCGCTATTTTTATACATTTTTCCGGCGACCGGGCTTGTATCAAAGATTATGTCTTTATAGATCCGGCTTGCGGTATCAAACGGTATCTCATCCTCGATACATTTCACGCTGCCGTTAGAGAACTTCTCATAATGTAAATTATCGCCCAATGAAAGAGGGAGTGAAGCACCGCAAGTGCTTCACTCCCTCTTTCATAGTCATTCTTTTTTCTGCGCCCCATTCAGGCTGGCCCAATGCTGGCGCAGCAGCCTTTCTGCTTCTCTGCGAAGGGAATCTTGGAACATGACCGCCATAACCAATG
>ERZ779890.3065-NODE-3065-length-15269-cov-7.905219_pt1 | contig 15269 bp, 13 predicted proteins | sample MGYA00511553_ERZ779890 | MGnify/ENA primary metagenome ERZ779890 (study PRJEB29588, sample SAMEA2152064) | human gut metagenome | biome: human gut; feature: human-associated habitat; material: faeces | place: Denmark | collected 2008/2010 ...
CTATACCATCAACAATGGCGAGATGTACAATCGTGGTGTAGAAATTTCCCTGAGTGGTGAGGTTCTGCGTACCAGGGATTTCTCATGGAGAGCCAATATGACTTATGCTTATAATAAGAATGAGGTGACTTATGTAAATGTAAAGGCGCCGGTTTATATTCTTCAGTTGGATTACCCTTCGGCTTATCCTATTATCGGCAACGAATATAATGCAATCTATGGCTATAAGTGGGCTGGATTGAGTGAAGAAGGATTGCCACAGGTGTATAACGAGAATGGTGAGAAGGTAACTAATCAGCCAACGACATTGGATGCCATCTCTTACATGGGTACTACCACTCCTAAGTATAGTGGATCTTTCGGAACCAGTATCAGCTACAAGGATTTCGATTTCAGTATGCAGTTCCTTTTTGCGGGTGGTCATAAGATGCGCAATGCCAATCCTGCTTTCCTCACTTGCAGTTATTCCGGCGTAGGATATATCTCCAATATTGCGGGAGCTAGTGCCGGACTTGCTAATCGTTGGCAGAAACCAGGTGATGAGGCTTATACCAATGTGCCAAAGGCTGTTTTTGCCGAAAGTGGTTTGTCAGCATCTTCTTTGTATAGTACTTATTTTTATTCTGATATCAATATCCTTGATGCCAGTTATATTCGTCTGAACAACATTTCTCTGGCTTATCATTTGCCAAAGTCGCTGTGCCGTTCGCTCTATATGCAGAGTGCCCGTGTTCAGGCTAATGTGGAGAATCCGTTCTTCTGGGCAAAGACCAAACAGGCTAAGTACCAGCTGGGTGGTTATAATGCCACCAACTATGTGTTAGGCATTTATCTCAACTTTTAAATAATGAAGAAAATGAAACAGAAATTAGTATATATGGTGTTGTTGCTGGGCATGGTTATGGGACTTGCCTCTTGCGATAACTATCTCAATATAGAACCAAAGGGCAAACGCATCCCTAAGTCGCTCGCCGACTATGAGGCTTTTCTCCGTTACGAGTATGGTACTCATCGCATGCCGGTTTTGCAAACGTGCTATTTGCTTAATGATGAATATCTCACCAATTCGTATGCCAGTTATTATCCGATGTATAAGGCTAACTACAATTGGGAGGAGGAAACTGATCGTGCCTATTGGAACTCTGCAGATGAGAGTACTTATTATGTGGCTTATGGCACTATCAATACCTGCAATCTGATATTGGAAGATGTGCCTAATACAACAGAAGGTACTGAGAAAGAAAAGGCTGAGGTGATGGCATATGCCAGAGTGTTGCGTGCGATGAACTATTTCAATCTCGCTAATTATTATGCTGATACCTACGAGCCTTCAAATGCTGCCAGTAAGTTGAGTGTGCCTCTGATTACAAGCAGTCTTCAGAATGCTCCTTATCATCAGGCCACCATTCAGGAAATCTATGAATTTTTAGGGCGGAAACCAGCCCAGGAAACCCGGCAGGAGCAACTGCAGCTTCTATTGGATGCCCAGAGACAAAACCCGGATACTCTCTCCAGCCGCTTCGCCGGAGAGCTGATGGCCGCACTGCAGGCAGGACGTTCACCGGGATACGGCCTTCAGGGGAATGTTGAGAAACTACGGGATGTTCTGCTGGCTCTGGAAAAAATCGGGCAGTTAAACAAAGAGACCTATGTGCGCAACTTTTCCGAGGCCGTATTCCATGACTCCAAGCACTTTCACTCTATTTCCGGGATTATCCGCAGTATTCTCTCCGATTTGACAGACCAGCCGGTAGAAAAGAAGCAGATCCTGGAATATTACAATCTTTTGGAAAATCCAACCTACCTCTATTTGAAAGGAGGCTGGATATTGGAGTTTCCGGACTCATGTATCCGTGTTACTGATCTTCCAGGTGGTATCGGTTTGACCTCTGACGGTTTGAGTGCCATACGGTCTGTCCTTTTGGAGCCCCGGACAGTCATTACCGTAGAAAACCTCACTACCTATCACGACATTCCCTCAGACGATCGAGCCGTTTTATATCTGGGTGGTTTCCCAAATTCCGCACGGGCAAGTTTTCTTCGTATGGTTTACGCTTCCAAACCGGATGCTGTTTATCTGCATTATGGAGATCTGGATCCATACGGTCTTTTGATACTGGAAAACCTGAAACAAAAAACCGGAATTCCATTTGCCGCTTCAGGAATGGATCTTGCTACCCTGCAAGCTTGTTTCCAGGCAGGACATTACCGTCCGCTGACCGCAGAAGATCGGAAAGTCATGCAGTCACCTATGCTCTGTGCCTACCGGGAAATATTTGCCTTCATGCAGGCACATAACTGTAAAGCGGAGCAGGAATCTCTCTCTGCAATGAAATTATAACTGCCGCCCTGGTATCCATAGGTCGGAGGCAACTTGCAAGGCAGACCGTTCTCTCTTGTTGTACGGTTTATTCTGATACTATTATTTTTTTCTAATCGCTTTTAATGAGTTCTAGTCCCAAAGAGGTTTCCGGAATTTTTTATAGGCGTTTATATTGCTTTATAGTCATTTCCGCTTCAAATCAGTTACTTTCCATCGCTCTTGTTTCCGCTGTTTCCGTGTATTCCAGCTCTGTCTGTGGTCTTACATGTGGTCAGCGGAAAAGTTTCGGCCAGAATCCATGACCCACGGTGATACTCTAGGCGGTACAGTTTACCTCAAAGTTTGAAAAAATGGTACCTCTGTCTTGAAAAACATACAAGAGATCTGGACGCACATAAAGTTCCACCCGAAGAGACAAATTACAGCGTCATTGCCAAGGGGCCAAGGTGACCCGGCATACGGTATCCAAACCCTATGAGATGATTCAAAAGATGCCGGGAATCCAGGAAACCGCTTTCCCTTACTTTGCTGAATTGCCAGGCAGAACCGCGTATGATATGATGGCAACAGAAAGCGAGGAGGTGCTGTCATGCCCGTATGGATGTCACTCAAATGCCCTTTGCAAAGCTCTATCCTCTGCTGGTGGCAAAAGCGGAGCGGAAAGGCCGCACGCGAGAAGAGGTGGACCAGGTCACAACCTGGCTCACCGGCTACACCTCCGGAGACATCGCCCGTCTGGAACAGTCCACGGTCAGTTACGGTGACTTCTTTCTGAACGCTCCGGTTCTAAAACCCAATCGCACAATTCAACATCCGGTCAATGGTGGAGGTGCTCCTCTCCGTTTTTCCGGTGACCGTCTTGATGCCGTGAGATTCCAGATACTTTTTATCTTCCGGACGCCGTTTCCCTGGATGTAGAGGTCAAAAATCTTTCGGATGATCTCGGCCTCCTCCAGTACGATCTGCAGCACTCCATTCGGCCCCTTAGTATAGCTCAGAAACTGTATGTAATTCAAAATGGTTTTCCCGCTCCGCATGCGATTCTGAATGCCAAACTTAATGTTCTCGCTGCGAGTTTGGCTCTCCACTTGTGCAGAGGCAGCATACAGATCGATCACGCTGTCTGGCGGCTTCATGGTAAAGATACCTCCTAACTCAATGTAAATTCCTACGTTCATTTATTTCAGCTTTCTGATTGTGCTAATAGCTTCCCGGGCATCTCTTCCAAAGCGGCTGAGCGATTTGACAAGGATCAAATGGATCTTCCCTCTCCGGCAGCCTCTCAGGATCTTCCGATAGCCTGAGCGGTTTTTCGTGTGCAATCTCGACGCTTGGTCCGCGCAAACAGCCACGAATCGCCACAAGGGATTACTCTGAATGAAAGCTGTATAATACGCGATCTGGTTTTCCAGGCTTGAATTTTGTTCCTCCTGATTCGTGCTGGTACGGCAATAGGCTGCAACCCGCAGCTGCTGGTCTCAAATAGGATGGTCCTTCTGCGTATACGGGATCTTGATCACATGTTGAAACATAAGAAGCCCTCCATGATACATACTGTCGACCAGTTTGTCATGAAGGGCGGGAAAATGAAAAAGCTGCATTTCGGTTCAAAGAACCAAAATGCAGCTTTTAACATAGTCTGAATGTCATTAAAGGATCTGTGGAAATCCAGTAATATCAATGGTTTGTAAGCAGTCGGCAAAAGGCTTCATCTTAAATTGTACGCTCCCACACTTTCACTTGCGTGATTACATCACGCAGACGATCACCACCAACCATATACTCCAGAATTTCGTCGGCGGTATCACACCATTTCTCAGTACGAGTGTTTACTTCCACAGAGCCAGCCTGACAAATCACCATTTTAGGCGCTGCATCTGCCGCAGGAGAAATACAGCCAAAGCAACAGTACAGCACGCCATTCCACTCGAACTGGACTTCGCCGCCGCGCCGCATACACTGTTTGAAATCACTGATTGTTTTAAACCTATTATCTTCAAGGCTGTTTGTGCCGACCCATGTTGCCATGTTCGTGTTCCTCCCGTACAAAAAGCTCTTGGTAGTCTGTTCTTTGCCGAAGTGAAAGCCTGACTGATCCCATATGATGCTATGTTGGTGTGGAACTTCATGATACTTGGGGAAACCATGGTTTGTATGGTGAATTTCCAAATATGCTTTTCCGTCAGGACCAATCAGCGTTTCAATAAGCTCTCCTTTTGCCGTATAGGTATATTTTGTTTCGCCCGGCTCACCCCAGAATCGCTCATCCTCTGGTTTTGACGGTTTGATTTCTCCGCCGTAGGCGCTTCCTCCGCCTTTTCCAATTAGGTACGGCTCTATTGTATCACGATTATTACTGGATGTGCCGCCAATTTTAAAGGCATCCAAATCTTCACGATGGAAACTTCGTTCATAGTTCATATACCGCCAAGAACTGCGTTCGTAATCCACATGGATAATGTTGCCCTGCATTTCGGGAAACGGTGTATTATAACAGATAATTTTTTCCGGCTCAATGCGCCGCAGCATCTCGTTGTATCCTGCCATGAACCATTCTTTCTGGTCGCAGCGGTTGTCATGCTCTGAGGCCATATAAGTGGAGACAGCAACAACGCTTCCTTTTTCAATCCCTTCAAAGCAGAAATCAAACGTGGATTCATCTCCCCAGTTGACAGTCGGAATGACCCGGAGCCCTTTGGATGCCCAGTAAGCGCCGCACCAGCGATTACGAAATACATTGTAAAGTTGCATAACAGGCGCCATCTCCAGGTACATACTGAAATCCGGCGACAGCACCGCGCGGTAGCGGGAGAGTTTTTCAATGTCATTGTCCGGGTTCTTCCAGACCCTCTCAAAGCGATAGTCATATAGGAAGAAGTGTACCATGCGGTCTAGGTGATTCTGGTCCTCCAAATGGGTTTTGTCAAAACCGATCAACAAAAGATCATCGAAGTCTCCGGGACTTTCTTGGAACTTAGGAATGATGGGGATTTTTAACTTTCCTTTGCCGGGAAACTGGTTGCGAAGCAGTTTCTGACTGGTTCGGTAGTTGTAATTTTCTTCGGTCATAGATAGCCCTCCTGTATGTAGTAAGGAACAAGTCCTTCTGCATACAGGTTCCCAAACAACAAAAGTTGCACATTCCTGTGCAACAACATGAGAAAATTTACAAATTGGCAGTAAAAAATCGGAGTACCCCAAAGGATACTCCGATGGTCCCCCGACCGATTGTAAATCCGAACTTTCAATATCGGCAAAGTCAATCCTTGTCTCGCCCTCTTTGTAGTTGAATGTAATAAGGATATAATCGTCAAAAATGGTAACGGCGTTTACAAAGCTGTCAATCAGCCTCCTGCGGGCGTCCAGCTTGTTTGTGTCCAGAGAACGGAAACGGCAGACAAAATAAACAACATCCTCACGGCTTACGGCAGGGTGCTTCATTTCCTCTTGGATGATTTGAAGCTCAATGTCCTTTTTCCGTTCTTCCAGTTCATCAAGCCGCTGCTTGGTGGAAGCATTGATAATCCCCATCTGAATGGCGTTGAGCATATTGGTGATGCCGCTCTCGGCTTCTTCCAACTGCTTGCGGAGGGCGGGGAGTACGCTGCTTTCCCGGCTCTGAATATCCATCACGGCATCCGCCACATACTCCACAAAATTATCATCCATGATTTTTGCCATGACCGCATTGACAACGGCGTTTTCCAACGGCAGCTTTCGGACGGTCTTGTGCTTGGCATCACAGGCACGGTGTTTCTTAGTATTCACACAGCGGTAATAATGGTACTTCCGGCCCTTGCTGGAGCTTGTTCCACTTTCGCCTACCATCATAGCCCCGCAAGTGCCGCAAAACAGCTTTGTTGTCAAAAGGTAATCGTCCTCGGCCTTGTGCCGTGCCGGGGCTTTCCGGTTTACTGCAAGCCGCTGCTGTACCCGGTCAAACAGGTCTTGCGGGACAATGGCGGGAATCCCATCGGGCGTGACGATATGGCGGTAGCTGTACTCTCCGATGTACTTCCGGTTTTTCAGTAGGCGGGCCATAAAATTAAGGTCGATTTTCTTTCCCCGCACCGTGGTAACGCCTCGTTCGCTCATATATGCAACGATTTCTTTCATCGTTGCGCCCTTGTCATACATGGTGAACATTTCCAGCACAGCAGGGGCGGTGCATGGGTCGATCTGATACTGCATATCCTTATCGATGATATAGCCGAAAGTCGGCGTACCGCCGTTGTACTTGCACTTTAGGGCATTTTCCGTATGGCCCCGTATGACCTTTTCGGACAGCTCGGCGGAGTAATATTCCGCCATGCCCTCTAACATGCTTTCAAGGATGATGCCCTCCGGCCCGTCTGAAATATTCTCGGTGGCAGACAGCACCTTGACGCCGTACTTGCGAAGCTGTGCCTTGTAGTGGGCGCTGTCATAACGGTTGCGGGCGAAGCGGTCTAACTTCCAGACGATGATAACATCGAAAAGGCCCTTTGCGCTGTCCTTAATCATTCGCTGGAAGTCCGGGCGGTGGTCTGTCTTGGCAGACATGGCACGGTCAATATATGTCCGCAGAACGGTAATATCATTTTTCTTGCAATAGGCCATACACTCCCGAAGCTGGCCCTCTATGCTTTCTTCCCGCTGGTTGTCGCTGGAATAGCGGGCATAAATCACAGCTTTCATGTCGTTTCCTGTCCCTCCTCCATGATGCGGAATAACGCCTCCTTCAGACGCTTATTGACTGGTGCTTGCGGGTCAAAGCACATTTCGATAAACTCCCGCAACTCTTGATTCTGAATGTTCTTGCCTTTCAGCCGCTCCGGCTGGTAATCATACAGCTTGCCCCGCGGCTCATCTGTGCGGCAATAGAGATAATCCATCGACACATCGAAGTAATCCGCATATTTCAAAAAGACCTCCGGTGAAGGTGTGGATTGTCCGGTTTCAAATCGGTTGATACGGGATTGCTGGACGCCTAAAATCTGCGCCATTTGCACCTGTGTCAGCCGAATGCCCTCCCGCAAGGCCCGCAGCCGCTTTCCGATTTGCTCCATATAAAATCACTCTCCTTGCAGATAAAATATCACAAATAAGCATAGAAGTAAATATTGATTTTGAAATTTATAATTACTGTGCAGCGTCAGCACTTTGCGGCTGACGCTGCTTGATAACTGAAAAGCACGCCCTCCGGCTCCTGTCAATGGCGGCTCTGCCGTTCATCTTGACCATTGACAGGGGGCATTGGGCGTGCACGACAAAAATTTTTCGGGCATGAGATAACACGGAATAACACGATATAACTGCATATAACGTCATATAACACAACATAGCCCATTCATTCATAAACTGTTTGCTTTTCGGCGTATTGACAAACTTTTTTGCATAAATTATACTGTAATTGCCGCAGAGCTATTTTATAACATGAATGAGAACAACTAACAACTCAAGAGGAACGCTGCTTTCAAGCAGCAAAGTAAAGGACATGGGCGGTGCTATGAGCCGCCCAAATTGGCAGGGCATGGGAAAGTGGTTGCTGTACGCAATCCCATTAAATGCCCGAAAGACGGAGATGGAATACAGCTCCAATTCTGTATTCCGATATAACATTGAATTATCGTGAACGGGTTTTGCGCGTCGGAGGTGGATAGCAACAACTATTCACCCAAGGCGTATTTCACGATAAGGAGGTGGTCGCTATGGTATATGTTCTTTTTTCGCATACCCTTTCGCACCGATACCATAGTCCCCAGCGACGCAATTTCCAACGCGCCACCTCCGGCGTCAAACCCAACTAAATTGTAATCCGTAATCCGAGGACCGAGCTTTGGCTATTTATCTGCCAAAGCAAAACCCGGATTATAGAGTCGAATTAGCAGAGCTGATAAACGGATACTTAGCCGAACGGGAATGGAGTCCCGCACGGCTGGCAAGAGAATCCGGTCAGTCCAAAGCGACTATCAGCAGAATTACAAATTACAAGAACGGAAACCCCAAATACCAGCCATTGTTGAGGACGATACAGGCAATCGCCCTGGCGCTGAAGCTCTCCCGCGAACAAAGGAAAGAACTGTTTGACACGGCTTTCCCGGAGTTCCGCGTATGGGATGAGGTAGCAGAGCAAGGCTATACTGTGGACGAAACCAACGATATTCTGTATGAGAAAGGTCTCCCACTACTGACAACTGAACGATAAACCAAAAGCCGACGCCCTATACAGCACATGGGCGTCGGCTTTTTTGCGCTCTTTTTAAGTGTTTCACGCATGAAACAACATTTGAAAGTTTCTTTGCTATGATAGGCACAACACAAGGCCGCGTGTTATGTACCTGTCAACCGATGGATGGCGCATTGCGCCGTAAGAAAGGATTTAGCAATGAAACTGACTGATTTGATCGTTTCCCCCAAGAGCCTTGGGGACAAGCTGTGGCTGGTGGATGTCTCTCCGGCCTACGAGTACAAGGATGGTAAGCGCACCGATACCATCCTCGGCTATCGCTACTCTGTCGCGCTGCCCGAAAAGGGCCTGGATAAAGTCGATGTACGCATTGACGGACAGCAGCAGGCAGAGGCCCCGAACGGCTATGTGGAAGTGCGCTTCGACAACCTGGAAGTGTTTATTTACTGGTCCAAGGGCGACTACCATGTGGGGGCAAAGGCAACCGGAATCCATATTGTGAATCCGAAGCCCTGACCCATTGGGCGGCGCTGGGGCGCAGACGGGGAACAGATATTTTTCCCTAAGAAAAATATCCCCGGCGGCAGCGTCAGCGCCGCCCGCTTGCCATAAGGGTTAGTATTACCCTTATGGCAACCATGTAGCACGTAGCAATCACAAAGGAGCCTGACATGGAGAACAATACACAAGCCCGCAAGTGGGCGCTGGTCATCAATAACCCATTGGAGGCCGGACTCGACCACGCTGCTATCCGGGAAATCCTACGTCGCTTCGCTCCGTCCTATTTCTGTATGGCGGACGAGGTAGCGACGACCGGAACCTATCACACGCATATCTTCCTGCTTGCTCCCTCGCCTATACGCTTTTCCACCATCAAAAACCGCTTCCCCACGGCGCATATTGAGAAAGCATACGGGAGCGCAAAGGCAAACCGGGCCTACATTCTCAAAGAGGGGCGCTGGGCCGATACCGACAAGGCGGAAACTTCGGTTTCCGGCACCTTTGAGGAATGGGGAGACCTCCCTGCCGAAAAGGAGGAAGAGGCCCCGGAAATGTTCAAGCTCATTCAAGACCTCCGGGCCGGAAAGCCTGTTATGGAAATCATCGAGGATAATCCGAAACTTGCTTTCCGCATTCGGGAGATTGAAACCCTCCGTCAAGCCATTTTGGAGGAAAAGTACAGTGCCGAGAATCGGGCGCTGGAAGTGACCTACCTCTACGGCGCAAGCGGAACGGGAAAAACACGGGGCATTTTCGAGAAGCATGACAGGAAAAGCATTTGCCGTATCACCGACTACGGTGGCAAGAACGGCGTTCGCTTCGACGCCTATCATTGTCAGGATGTGCTGGTGCTGGAGGAATTTCATTCGCAAATCCCCATCAGCGCCATGCTCAATTATCTGGACATCTATCCGCTGACACTTCCCGCACGATACACCGACAGAATCGCTTGCTATACCAAAGTCTATATCACCAGTAATATCCCCTTAGAAGAACAGTACCGGGATATTCAGCGGTATCAGATAGAGACCTGGCGGGCGTTCCTCCGTCGGGTGCAGAATGTCATTGAGTATCTGCCGGACGGCTCCACCGTCCAGCACAAGAAAGGGGGCATTCCCTATGACCCAAAATGAAAAGTTTCAAATTCAGAGAAGAAATACCCTCCGTAACCTGTGGCAGAAATTGAGCGGAACGCCGGATTTTCCCGTAAAGCTGGTGCTGGCTGCGCTATACCTCATGGGTGCTGCGTATGTCTGCGTCAAGCAAGCGGCGTGGCGCACGCTGGCGGGGAATATCCCTCTGATCTCTCCGCTGCTCAAGGCCGCGATGGAACACGCCTTGTTTGCCTATCTGCTGGTGGGCGCTGCGGTGCTGCTGGTGCTCCTGCTCTACCCCTTTGGCAGACGGGCGGCGAAGGACCAACTCCAATGCATCGGGTTGGTAAACCACGCGGGAGTGCCGCCCGACCTGCTCCGCAAGCGCCGTGACAAGGATAATCCCCGTGTCACGGTGTGGGAGTTCCGCAATCAGAGCATCCCGCTCCAAGAGTGGGAGAAGAAACGCCTTGCCATCGAAACGGCGCTGGGAATCACTATCGTCAAGCTGACCTACGCCAAGGGCAAGAGCCGTGTGCTGGTGTATGCTGTTCCTGCCGGTGACGATTTACCGGAAGTGCTGAAATGGAAAGACAGCTATCTTTCGCTGGACAGCTTTGTGCTGGTGCTGGGGGAGAGCTACACCGGCCCTGTGACGGTCAACCTCACGCACATTCCGCATATCCTCTTAGGTGGCTCCACGGGCAGCGGCAAGAGCGTACTGCTCAAACTACTGCTTATGCAGGCGCTCCGCAAGGGCGCGGAGGTCTACATTGCCGACTTCAAGGGCGGCGTGGACTTTCCAAAGGTCTGGCATGAGAAATGCCGAATGTGCTTCACAGAGGAAAATTTGCGCTATACCCTCGACCAGCTTGTGGCGGTGCTGGAATACCGCAAGAGCGCGTTTAAGGCGCTGGGATGTCCAAACATTGACGCCTATAACGAAAACGCAGAGCAGCCGCTCCCACGGCTCATATTCGCCTGTGACGAGGTGGCGGAGATGTTGGACAAGACCGGAGCCGACAATGAGCGGAAGAAGCTGCTGGCGCAAATTGAAAACAAGCTGTCCACTATCGCACGGCAGGGACGGGCATTTGGTATCCATCTCATTCTTGCCACGCAGAGGCCGGACGCAACGATCATTCCCGGCCAAATACGCAACAACATGGACTTCCGTGTTTGCGGCAGGGCGGACAGCGTGCTTTCGCAAATCATTCTCGACAACACCAGCGCCGCCGAACAGATACCCAAGGATGCGCAGGGCCGTTTCATCACTGGGGACGGTACGGTATTTCAAGGCTATCTGTTCAACGAAGGGCAGCTTTAACGGGGTGATACCATGCCGCGCAGAAAAAAGCCCAATGACTACGGCACGGGGATTCCCTATCACGAGGTAGAGGCCCTCGCCCGCGTCCTGCTCCCGGAAATTCAAGCGTTCTTTGAAAGCGAGGACGGGCAGCGGGAATATGCCGAGTGGAAGAAAGCAAAGCAGCAGGCCGGACAAGAGAACAAGGCATAACAAAAGCGGGAGTATCTTAACCGATGCTCCCGCCTTTTACAATAAAATTTCAATAGTTTAATAGTCTGACTTTAGACGGAAATGCACCAAAACCTGTTCCAATTCCAGAATTGTCCTCCAATATTTCAATGAGACCGATTTCTTCTAATTTCTTTAATGTGCGAATTGTGACATTTCCACCCTGCGTATAAACTATGCCTTTTTGTGCATCTATGATTTTTTGGGGGCATTTGCTGTCTTTTGGGTGCTTTCGAGCTTCATCTATTTGCATTTTCAAAAATGCGATTGTTTCTTTTTGCAATGGTGTAAGTTTAGCCATCATCTGCCCACTTTCTAAAAATGTTAGTATAACGGAAGTTAATCTACATAACTTGCAGCCATAACTATGACATTCGTCGTGCCACCGCCTACATTCTCAAAAGAGGATGTTGCACATGGCACGGCATAGGCTGTAAATGTGTCTTCATCATAAATATCTGCCGAACCTAAATAGTACAACGCATAATAACTGCCTTCGTCATCTGCTCCTAAAATATAGGTTAGTTTCCCATCCATATAGTCATCTTCAAACACCTGCACTGCATAAAGGTCGAGTTTAACTAAACCTATTTTCTCTTGCTTTCTGGTTTTGTTGAATTGTTTGCTTGAAAACTCCTGCGTAGATATAGTCTGAATTTCATCCTTGTTCGCAGTAGGGAACAGTTCAGAATGTGTATCTATATATTCAATAACATCATCAGAGAGGCTAAACTTCCCGAATAAATCCAACTGGCCAATATAGTTAAAGGATTCGCCGGGAGTCGGCGTAAACTCACCTTTTGTATATGTACCTGCCATTTGTAGAGTTCCATCATCATTTGTGATGTTTGTTATTCCATACCCATCAAAATACCCGCTTGAAAAACTTCCTTCATATTCATATCGAGCGTTATCTTCACTTTCTGCCACAAAGACGCCCTGGCCATTTGGCGTACCATCTACTACCTCACCAGTGTATTTCCCATCGATATCAAAGGTGTCTTTCCCGTCTATTATAGTGATAGTGATATCATAATCTTGAACTGTTTTAGGACTGTTATCGGGGGCAGCAGTTGAAGTGTTCCCACATCCAACCATAAGCATGAGCATGGACATAATGATTGCTCCGATGATTATATCATTTCTTTTCATCAGTTTATCTCCTTGTATTGACCAAGTAAAAAATGTGTCCACGAGATTATCCTTATTATAACATTCTTCGCAATGAATGCCAACTATTTCTTAAACTAAAGTCCATCATATCTATAAAAAAGTAAGGGCAAGAGATTTGCTCCTACCCTTACCAATATTCACAGAACATTTTCAATAGAAATGATAAATCCGAACACATTACCCACTTGGATAATGTAGTTCGGATTATCATTACTTGGTCCGAGTGGCGAGACTTGAACTCACGACCCCTTGACCCCCAGTCAAGTGCGCTACCAACTGCGCTACACCCGGATACGAGGTTGACTTCTTGAAGTCAGCTTATGTATAATAACATAGCTTTCCGCAAAAAGCAACCCTTTTTTCAAAAATCTTGAAAAATATTTTTGCAGGCCGTCAGACCTCTTCCGAGACCCCACCGATCCACTGGAAACGGGGGCCATGATAGCCGTCCCGGTCTACCGGCTCGCTCCACATGGCGGCAGGACGCACCCACACGCCCCGCTCTCCATACAAAGCCCGGTAGACCACCATCGGCTCCAGAGTCTCTGAGTGGCGGGCCACATACAGCAGCTCATATTCGTTGCCCTTAAAATGCCGGTAGCGGCCCGGGCGAAGTGCAAAAAGCTCCTCCATGCTTCCTCCCGTTTCAGCGCAGCGCATCCAGACAGGACAGTTCCAGTTCTGCACCGCCACGGGTCCGGATCAGCTCCAGCACCTCCGGCAGTGTGGGCAGGGACGGCATTGCTCCCAACCGCGAGACCGTGATGGCCGCAGTGTGGCTGGCAAAGGTCAGCGCCGCATCCTCGGGCAGGCCCACAGCCAGCGCGGTGGACAGCGCGCCCACAAAGGAATCGCCGGCAGCCGTGGGATCTGCCACATGCTCCATATGGACACAGGGAACATACCGGGGGCCGCCGGTCTCCGCCACAGCGGAGCCGTAGCTGCCCAGCGTGATGATCACATGCTCCACGCCCTTACCTTGCAGCGTATCGGCAATGTTTCTCAGATCTTCATCCCAAGGGCCGGACTTATCAAAGCGCAGGGGCAGATGGGTCTCCTGAGATGCCTCCTGCTCGTTGGGGATCAGGTAGGAGACCAGGCTCAGCAGCTCATCGTCCAGTTCCGTGGCGGGGGCCGGGTTCAGGATCACCGGTACACCGGCCTCTCTGGCCCAGCGGGCCACGGCCCGGTTCACCTCGATGGGGACCTCCAATTGCAGCAGGACCATATCAAACCCGGAAACTGCCTGTTGGATCCAGGCCACTTCTTCCACCGTCAATGTCCGGTTAGCGCCGGGGATCACTACGATGCGGTTCTGGGCGCTGTGTTCCGTGACTTCCAACACCACGTGTCCCACGCCGGAGTGAATTCCCTTTCGGACCACCACATGACTGACATCCATTCCAGCTTCCCGCAGAGGCTCCAGAAGCTGCTGTCCAAACAGATCGTCACCCACGCAGCCTACCATGGTCACTTCCGCGCCCAGACGGGCGCATTGAAGGGCCTGATTAGCGCCTTTTCCGCCGGGTGCCATGTGGAAGGACTTGCCGTAAACCGTCTGTCCAGCACCGGGGATCTGCTCTGTTGTTGCGATCACATCCATAACAAAGCTGCCAACAACTAAAATACGAGGTTTTCTATGTAACATGCTATGCTCCTGATCCGCAGAAACGGCCATGCCGTTCCTGATGTATTTAATCGTTTATATTATACAACTTTACAGGTTCAGATACAAGAGATTTGGGATAAGTTTCAGCAAATCGTTTACTCAATTTTTATAGGATGGGCCGCGCAAAAAAAGAGACAGCTTCAAAAGCTGTCTCTTTTATATGTCTTAGCCCCGCTGGTTGCCGTTGGTGGTGTCCTTCAGCAGAACGTCATGGGCGCCGCCCTCGACAATGGAGGTGGCGGAGACCAGCGTCAGCTTGGCCTTCTCACGCAGCTCCGGGATCGTCAGCGCACCGCAGTTGCACATGGTGGAACGGACCTTAGCCAGCGTGGTGGCCATGCCGTCTGCCAGAGCGCCAGCATAGGGCACATAGGAGTCCACGCCTTCCTCAAAGCTCAGCTTGGCGGCACCGCCCAGATCGTAGCGCTGCCAGTTCCGGGCGCGGGCGCTGCCCTCGCCCCAATATTCCTTCATATAGCTGCCGCCCACAAGGATCTTGCTGGTGGGAGACTCGTCAAACCGGGAGAAATACCGGCCCAGCATGCAGAAATCAGCACCCATGGCCAGCGCCAGCGTGATGTGATAGTCCTGCACGATGCCGCCGTCGGCGCAGATGGGCACATAGATGCCGGTCTCCTCAAAATACTTATCCCGCTCGGCGGCCACGTCGATGACTGCGGTGGCCTGACCGCGGCCGATGCCCTTGGTCTCACGGGTGATGCAGATGGAACCGCCGCCGATGCCGATCTTTACGAAGTCAGCTCCGGCATCGGCCAGGAAGCGGAAGCCCCCGCCGGCCACCA
>ERZ779890.3076-NODE-3076-length-15243-cov-3.702199_pt1 | contig 15243 bp, 7 predicted proteins | sample MGYA00511553_ERZ779890 | MGnify/ENA primary metagenome ERZ779890 (study PRJEB29588, sample SAMEA2152064) | human gut metagenome | biome: human gut; feature: human-associated habitat; material: faeces | place: Denmark | collected 2008/2010 ...
CAGTTGGGTATGTCGGGTGTAGGATACATCTTGTCGGTTTCGCTTTCGTTGAAGTTGCGTGTATAGAAGATGTCCTCCATCATCTTGTCAGTCAGAGGTTTGAGTATTCCTTTGTTTTCAAGTTCGTCCATGTCGGCCTTGAATTCTTCAAGCATCTTCTGTGTAAGGATAAGGTACTTTGTGCCGTAGTCTTTGTTTTGATATGCACCGAGACGGAGGAAACCTGCACGTTCAAAGAAGTTATAGAGGTTGTAGCCATAGAGTCGGCTGGCCTTGCGTATGAAGCATAACAGAGCTGGCGTAGAGTTGTTTTGCCAGTTCACTCTGCCCTTGTTGAGGTAGTTCTGTGTTACCCAGCAACTGTTGGGGTAAAGTTCTTCGAGCTTGGAGTACAGGCCGTTGACATTATTGTTTTGTGCCGCACTGATAAGTTCATATTTGTCGAAGCCATCTTTTTTCTCTACAGTAGATCCACCTGGCAAGTTGTTCTGCTGGCGAAGCGATTCGAAGAGGTCAGGATAGAAGTCTGCATATTTGAGTGTGATGGTGGCGTAGTTGCCCAGAAGGTTAAACGGAGCCAACATCAGCGACAGGTCGGTGTCCATGATGCTCACTGAACGTTGTGGATTGACATTGATATTGTAGATAAGGCTGTCTTCTTCTGCAAGGCATGTGTTGCGCAGGTCTTCGCTGTAGCTGTAAAGCGAGCGGTTGCTCTTTGCGGCTTGGTAGGCTCCATTGCGCAGAGTTGAGTATGCCTTGCCTTGGTTGTAGCCCGGTATACGTCCGAAGATATGTTTCCAGAAGAGTACGGGGAAATTCTTGTCGATATTGAACACGTAGCCGAGGTGCTGCACGTTGTAGTACGAGAATATGTTGTTGGTCACTTCACTTAGACCTCCCCAGCAAGCATAGGGGTGCATCTGATGCTGGTGTCCCCACTCGTGTGAGAATCCCCAAATGGCGTCGTTGTCATTGAGCATCATGGTCTTGCAGTTGAGCACGCGTTGCTCTTGGTTGTGATGGAAACTTACCCCTAAGGTTGTTTGGAACATATAGTAAGTGTAGTTGGTGAACGCCATAGTGTGGTTGTCGGGAATGCGGTTGTATTTTTCAAGTCCCAACTGACGGTGTTCCCATGTCACGAGAGAGTCGAGGAGGTTGATATACTGGCGATAGCCGAGGCTCGTTCCATCGCTTGCCTTGCAGTAGTCGCGCATGCCAGCACTGGTCCAGATGCTCTGTACGCGCTTGCCGAGCACGTCAATGCAGATGTTGCCTTCAGTGGCGGCTTTCTTGCACATGGCATACATCTCGTCGTTTGTCTTGTCAGCGGTCAGGATGCCGTTTATTTCACCGTTGATGATATGTACATTGATGTCGGGCACTCCTTCCTCGTAGCGCTCGCGTGTGCTGGCGTAGTATTTGATGTAGCCGAGACCGTCCCAACCGTAGGTGTAGTCTATTATGTTGAGGCCGTTCTTGAGGTCGAAGTTCGTTTCATGGGGATAGGCTCCGTTGAACGAGTCACCGTCTTTTCCAACATACCAAGCCATGATGCAGAGCTTGGCGCTCATGTCTTCGGGTATGCCGCTAACATATACGGCACGCTTCGTGCCAGAACGGAAGTTGATACCGGTCGGGTTGTCTATTTGGCTGTAGTACTTGCCGGGTGCGTTCCATTCTGACGACAGCACATTATAGGACAGCCTGCATGGATATGACCCGGCGCGGTATTTCGTCTCGTAGGTGCCGTCAAAGATGCCTTTTGCTACAAGTTTGCAGAACGGGTTTGTCAGTTTGTCGATTTCCTCTTTTGTGACACCAGGTCTGAGCTTCGAGTAGATGTCGTCGGCAAAGACGTCAAGGTCTTTCTTGTCGTCCCTTACTTGGTAGAAGCTCAGTTCTGCTCCTGAAGCATAGTTATTGAGGGATTCTGTGATACTTATCTCTATCTTTTCGGGAGTGATGGGGTTTTCCCAACGTATGGTGTCGGGAATTTTGTCAGCTTCTGCCGTTATTGTCTGGGTATAGGTCTTGCCGTGGTCGGTTGCTGTAATCTTGTAGGTTTTCCAAACACCGCTGGTGCTGTAGGACTGCCTTGGGGTGTAGACCATATAGCTGATGGGGTCTTTGCCGCTGAAGTAGATTGTGATGACTGCGGGCTTCTCTTCTGACACACCGAATATGCTTGACCATTGGGTTGAGGTGTTCCCGTCAAAGAGACGCTCTATGCCCTGTCCGGTTTGTGCGCTTGAAGCGCTGTATAGTTTGGGCACGATTTGTTTGTCAAGAATTGTTTCGTAGAATTTTTCTTCCTCCTGTGTCACTTCTATAGTGCGAGACATAGCTCCATCAGCAGTTTTCAGCACGATGTTGGCCGTACGCGGTCTGTCGTTGTAAGTCGTGTCGGCCTTGATGATGAGCATTTTGCTGTTAGCCGAGAGTTCAGCCTTGAGCCAGGTCTTGTTGGGCATTATGCTGAAGTTGTTGTTGGCTCTGACAGGTATAGACACCGTCTGACCGTCCCATGTCAGACTAACTTTGTTGGTGCCTGGCAAAATGGTCTGTACGGTTTCACTCGTCTGTGCCTTTGCCGTTAGGCATAGGCCGATGGTGGCGATAAGCAGGGAGATGAATCGTGTATTTTTCATTGCTGTTATTTTATTGCTATTTTTGTGTTGTTGATGATGTATATACCTTTGTTGAGCTGTATGCATACGGGTTCATGCACTTCGCCTTTCCAGTGAAGCATTCCCGAGGTGCTGAATATGCTTACAGTCGTGGGTTTGTCTGCTTGCAGGGTTACGGAACCGTTTCCTGTAGTGCAGCTCAGGTTGTTGGCAGCACTTGCGTCCTCAATGCCGGTAGGGTCAATGATGCTGATGTGGTCGCTCAGAAGAAGAAAACCGAAATATTTGTTGTTTTTTATTTCAAGCTGAATGTCTTCAAACGGCTTGTTGAAAGTAAAGATGTTCTTCTTGTTGCTGGCGGCAGGCACGGTGTAGTCTGCTGTTGTGTTGCCAGGGGCGCCCTTTGTGAGTTTTGAGCCTTTGACACCGTTTTCGTACTTGTACCAAGCAAAGGTATAGGATGTGGCCGGTAAGTCCATTTCGTCTTGATTCTTTTTGAAGAGGTTGCGTGCTAATGTGAATGCTTCGCCTGTTTTGTAGCTATCCTGTGCAAATTTGAGACCTTCCTGTTGTGTGCCATACCATCTTAGCGAGTTACCTTTGTTCCATAGAGAAGTGAAGTCGAGTGAGTTGCCGTCGATGAACACGGCAAGGGCCTTGCCGTCAAGTTGTGACAATGTCAGCGAATCCAGTGCGTTATTCTCAATGTTTAAAGTGCTTATCTGGGTGCTACCTTTAAGGCTGAGCTGGCTGAGCCTATTGTTGTTGAGCCAACAGTCGGTAATCTGTGTCAAGCCAGAATAACTTGTCTTAACAGTCGAGATGCTATTGTTTGAGGCAAGAAGGCTCTCAAGTACAAAACTCTTGCTCAAGTCAAGGGTTGCCAGCATGTTGTTGTCAACCCACAGCGTCTTGAGAGCCGGGAGGCCTGACACGTTGCAGGTGATAAGCTTGTTGTTTGACAGAATCAGAGTCTCGATACTTGATGCTGACGTAAATGTTATCTGGCTAAGGTCTTGGCCAGAGCAGTCGAAATAGGTTATCCCTATAGCCGACAGTGTGATGTTGCTTCCAGCTACGGTGCCAGAAATAGGTTCTGTTGTGCTATACACGGTGTCGGTCTTGCCGTCTCCCCAGTCGATGAGACAGATGAGGCCCTCGTTTACGGTAAGGGCAAAGTCTTCGCCGATTTCCTTGGCGGTCTTCATTTTTATGGTCGTTTGTGCCATAGAGCCTATAGCGCAGACCATGATGATTGACAGTAGTATAATTCTTCTCATTGTTGGATTTATGTTATTTGTGATTGTTTTGAGTCATAGTGCAAATATAATGTTTTATATTTAAGAAACTTAGAATTTTTCTGAATTTATTATGTAATCGATGTGTTTTGGGTTGAATGCGTTGAATAATGAATGGATATTACGCCAAAGGTACGAGTGCAGACATACATTGCTCGCCCCATTTCTGTAGATTGGCATTGATTTGTGTCGTCCGACATGCGATGGCTGGGCATGGTGAAGCGTATTGCCCAGAGGTGTTGTCACACTGTTATTGTCGAGACTTCAGTTGTTCCTCTATCGGGTCATCGTATTGTTTCTGTAGCTTGAGCAGTTCTTTCTTTAGACGTTTCAGCTGCTTGTCGGTGCCAGGCTTGCCATAGATGTTGTTCATTTCGTGTGGGTCGGCGTTGAGGTCATACATTTCCCATGAGTCTATGGCGGTCTTGGGGTCTTCGTCCGGAGCAGGGTAGAAGTGCACGAGTTTCCATCCGTCGGCCGTACTCACTCCGTAATGACGGCGTACGGAGTGTTCGGCGGGGTATTCGTAGTAATGGTAGTACAGACTTCGTCGCCAATCTTTGGGGTGTTTGCCTTCGAGCAGCGGCAGCAGGCTCACGCCTTGTATGTCGTCAGGAATGGGTGCACCTGCAAGTTCCAGAAACGTCGGGGCATAGTCTATGTTCTGCACCATTTCGGTAATGTCACCTTTTGCCACGGGCTTGTTGTACTTGCGGGGCATGCGCATTACCAAAGGTGTTGTGTAAGACTCTTCGTACATGAAGCGTTTGTCAAACCATCCGTGTTCGCCCATATAGAATCCCTGGTCGGAGGTGTAGACCACCAAGGTGTTTTCTGAAAGACCAGTGCTATCAAGATAATCAAGAATGCGGCCCACGTTGTCGTCAAATGTTTTGAGCACTTTGGCGTAGTCGCGCATAAAGCGCTGAAACTTGAACTCTTTCAGAGCCTGACCCGTAAGACGGCGGTTGCGGAAGTCTACGGCCAGAGAGTCGTAAAACGAGTCATAGATGGCTCTGTCGTGCGAGTCAAGTCTGCCGATGAATGAAAGATAGGAATCCGTAAGACGTGTTTTTACTCTGGGGTCAAACATCTTGACATCATAGTCCATGGTCATGTCGGTGTCTGACGCAATGTCCATCTCTTGCTTTTGGGCAGCGGCTCTTCCTTCCCACTTATCATTGAAATTGCTGGGCAACTTAAACGTTACGTCTTCGTATTCGTACAGGTATTTCAGTTCTGGAAGCCAGTCACGGTGGCATGCCTTTTCGTGAATAAAGAGGCAGAAAGGTTTACCAGTCTTTCGTTGTCCGTCGAGCCAGTTGAGTGCTTTGTCGGTAATGATGTTGGTAAGGTAGCCTTTTTCGATATGGTTTTTACCGTCTTGGGTTATGAACGTAGGGTTGTAGTAGTCGCCTTGGCCGGGCAAAATTTCATAGTGGTCAAATCCTGTCGGTGTACTCACCAGATGCCATTTGCCTATAAGTGCGGTGGTGTAGCCCGCTTTCTGCAGAAGTTTAGGCATGGTTTGCTGGCTGCCGTCAAAGATGCCGTGTTCGTTGTTAGTGAAGCCGTTCTTGTGGCTGTGTTTGCCTGTAATCATGCATGCACGGCTCGGTCCGGATAGCGAGTTGGCTACATATGAGTTGACAAAGCGCACACCGTCGTTGGCAATGCGGTCAAGATTTGGAGTCTGCACATGTGTCTTGTCGTAGCACGACATCATCTGCATTGTGTGGTCGTCAGTCATGATGTAGACTATGTTCCATCGCTGTTGCTGCGCTTGCATAGCCAAGGGTAAAATTGCCAAGGCGGGAAGGTACTTCTTGTTCATGGTATAGGAGGTCAGTATTAGAAATTATCAATGTCTTGTTTTAAGCAAGGCTTCGCAAATTGTTTTAGTATTGAGGCGTATTGTTTCTTTATGACTTTAGCCAGCCCAGAAACTTTATGGTCAGAAACGTTGTTTACGGTTTCTAATCTAATGACTTTTGTTCCTCTTGATGTAAGTGTCTCTATGTCGGTTTTCTTTATCTTGTAGAATGCAACTTGGTAAGTTGTGCTAAGCATTCCTGCAGCGGCGCGTGATGAAGAGCCAAAACTGGAGGCCGAAGCGTACTGAATGCTGTTGTATCTCTTTTTTGTAACTTGGCAGCAATTGAGTGTTAGTGTTGTGTCTGAACCAATTGTATTGTATCCCACCAGATTTCCATCATTGTCATATGTATCTTCTTTTTGAGGAGCAATCTTTATTAATAATCTGTTGCCGACAACAATTGAGTCTGCAATGTCGCTTATTCCGATTTTTAAGTAATAAACAGTATCTTTAGACAGTTCGTTAGCATATGTATCTAAGAAGTAATGAATACCTTTGTATGCGTAACTTTCTGTTTGTATTCTTCGTTCTCCGTCTTTATATGTGTCGATTGCTATTTGGGCGTAACCAAAGTTCGCAAACAAAAAGGAAAAGAAAAAAAAGGTTGTTTTGAGCTGTTTCATTGCTGCATAATGTCTATTTGTGATTATTCGGGCATAATGTCCCCAGAGTTGGGCAAGTCACGGAAGCCCTCACCGAAAGTGTCGTAAGCATCGGTTATTACGATGAACGAGTCGGGCTCCACCGTCTTTATCTTCTGTTTGATGCGTGTTACCTCTTTTTCTTTTACTACGAGGAACAGCATGTCTTTGTCCTCGCCGCTATACAGGCCAGAACTCTTGATGCAGGTTGCCGAACGGTCAAGGTCGTTGATAATGTAGTCGCGCAACTTGTCCATGCGTCCGCGTCCGATGATGAAGATAATCTGCTCGTTTTTGAAACCGTTGATGACCATGCTGACCATTCGTGAGGATATGTAGATGGCAATGAGTGAGTAAAACGACAGGTAGCAGTCGTTGGTGGCGTTGTTGCCAGTGCCCAGTCCCAGTCCGATAACCAGAAAGCCTGACAGCACCACAAGGGCATCAACAATGAAGATGGCTTTTGAAAACCTTACATGCAGATACTTTTGAGTGAACATGGCCACAATGTCGGTGCCTCCTCCCGTGGCACGGTTGCGCGCCACTAAGCCACACCCCAAACCGATTAGCGTGCCTCCCATTATGGTGGTAAGCATGAGATGGTCGCTCAGATTAAGATGCCCGCCAGCAATGAGCGTAGGGTCAAGTTTGTGAAGGGCTTCGGCGGTAGGGTAGGCTAACAGCGATATGCCGTTCATTATCATAGGTGTAACAAGTGCTGCTATGATGGTGCGTATGCCGATGCTCTTGCCTAAGAACAATAGGGCCAGAATGAGCAGCGGAATCTCGAAAGCATAACTGATGGTACCTATCTGAAACCACGGCACAAGGTTGTGCACTACAATGCTTAGACCGTATATTCCGCCAGGTACAAGATTGTAGGGGTTAATGAAGAACACAAACCCTGCGGCGGTGCAGGTGCAGCCAAGAATGATGACAAGCCAGTCCGACCACCAAGAGAGGTGGGTGGAAGGCTCAAAAAATGCATGTAGTTTGCTCATTACGGTGTGGTTGTATTATGTCTTGCCAGTGTGGTAATTATTTGGAGTGTCAGTGGTGGGGTCTCGTCGGTCTGCTATTTTACGAAGTAGTTGTCTATAAGTTGGCACTTGATGTGTGCGTCGCCCGACGTGATGACAAACAGCTCTTCTTTGTCAAGGGCAGAGAGTGTCACCTCTACTGGGGTGTTGCTAAGCATTGTCTTGGCTGAAGGGTCAAGATATTGTTTTGTGCCGATGTTGCACACAAGAAACTTGTTGCTGTTGCCCTGACGTATGAATCGCCAGTTGCGGTTGTTGTCGGTTGCTATATTGTCAGAGGCATGGGTTATGGCGTTGTCGTTTGCCACCAGTGCATTGTTTCCGTCAGTCATAATCTGGTAGCCTCGTGTAATGCCGATATGTTCAGTCTTGATGGCTTTTCCTTGCTTAAGAGGCGAAGAGGTGTGTGCAAGGAAGTGCAGCTCCTGTGCCAGTCCGGCAGCATCATCAGTGTTGCCGTTGTTGTAGACCGTAATGAGGTCTGCCATGTCTGCCGATTGGTAATAGTCAAACTTGTTGGCATTGTCGATGAATGTCTTTGCCAGAGCCTTGAATGCGACAAGTTTGTCCCCTTGCTCGGAGGCTTGGGCTATCAGCATATCCATTTCGCGTGTCTGCTCTTTGCGTATGGCCTGTTCCATTCTTCCCCACAGGGCGTTGAGGTTGATGGTGTCGACAGGGGTGTTGTCGGTAGCCAGAGGTACGGTCTGGGCACTGTCGTTGGCGTTGAGACTGTAGCCTCCATGCTCGAGGTAGAAGCAGTTGGAGTAGAGACTTGTTGCTCCGTGGCCATAGTCGTAGCGGGGTTCGTGTGGTTTGCCCTGTGTGTGACCGAAGCCGACTTTGTTGCGGTTATACCATTTTCCGTCGTTCAGCGAGTGGAGATAGCCGTTGCGATAGTAGGCTCTTCTGTAAAATTCGCCGCCATCGTCGGTGAAGTTCTCCAGAAACGAATACCAGCCCGACATATAGTGGTTGCGGCTCGCCTCGCGCAGTGTGGAGAGGTAATGCCATTCTTTCTCGCCGGCCTCTTTGTACCATGCCGACACAAGAGTGTTGGTGTATTCTATGGTTGAGTCTTGTCCCATGCTTCCCTTTATTGTGATGTTGAGTTTCTCGGGCCGGCAAGTAGTAATGAACTGCACCCAGTTGTCGCATCGCCAGTGGGAGTCAAAAATCATGGACTGTGTGCCGGTGCCTTCGCCCCCAAAGCGGTTAATGTTGACACCGTCTTCGTGGTCAAGCGCTCCCGAACGCAGGTAGTCGGGCAGATTGGCATCGGCATCGGTGTCGCCTTTGTCCCACATGGAGAAGAGCACGCGGTGCTTGTAGTTGCCCTTGCCTTCATCGTCAATAGTCTGTATGCCCATGTATCCGCTTAACACGCCGAGCGACATGATGTAGGTGTTTTTACGCTCATATTTCTTAGGAAACATAACCTCCATGTATGCCCAATCGTAGGCTTCGCCCTTGGGCGCGTTGGGGTCGGTGGACTCCCAGCCCAACAAGTGTACGGAGGGTGCCATGAATATAGGGGAGGGCTTGATGCCGATTGGGCTGTTGTTGGCTATGATGAAATAGTTGATGCTTTTGAGTGCAAGCCAGTCTTTGGCGGTCAGTTCAATGCGATACCATGACTTTGACGGCAATTTGGCGTTGGTAACGATGCTTGGCATGTTCTCGCCTTGGCGAAACTTGCCACCAAGTGTCTTTTCGCAGACTGTGTTACCGGTGTTGACCTCTGTAATCTTGATACCGATGACAGGCTGTGCCTTCTTCTCTGTGTCAATGGAGAGTGAGAACGTGGCCCTTGACTGCTCGGTTAACACGTAGTACACCATCTTTTCTCCGTTGTGGAGCGGAAAACTGTTGAATGGAGTTTTTTGGCGTGATACGCCCGAAATCTGTCCGTTGAGTTCACGATAGCAATATGCCCCCCAAAGGGTGTCCATGCGCATGGAGTTACGATTGGACATTGTCACGTCGGTCGGTGTATGTGCCGAGGCAAAGGTCAGTGAAACGGCAATCAGTATCAGTATGAGTGAAAATCTTTTCATTATCAGTGTTTGTTAAAATGCATTGTCCGGCCGCCAGAACGTGGGGAAAGACCGATGTGATACACGCTGTGTGAAGGTCTTTGGAGTCCTGACGGTCGAACGATGGCAGTCTTGCTGCTGATGTCTATTTGTTGAGTATTGTCTTGTGGTCTTTGATTATTATTCCTTTAGTGTCAGAGTTGGCTTCACGTCCTTGCAGGTCATAGGCCTTGCCATTGCTGATGGTGGTCTGTGCCTTGATGTCGTCAACACTTGTCAGCTTGTCGAAGTCGATGGTATACTGGGTGGCTGTAAGGCCGAGACTCTCCATGTCTTCCTTGAGGATGTAGCATTGGTTGGCGTTGACCGTAGAGCCGAGGGCAAGCGCAATGACAGGCTTGCCCGACTTGGCCACAATAGTGTAGAATGTCTTGCTCTTCAGTCCGCTCTTTTTGAGCAGAGTGCCGCGAACGATGGTGCTGTCGCTTTGGCCGACCGAGCCAGGAACAATTTCAAGCATGTAGCCGCCATAGGACTCTCCTTTCAGCACTACAGGTGTGCGAGCCGGAATGGTGTCGCCAAGCTGTTCAAGTTCGGGACCCTCTGCTGTCAGACTGGCAATGCGGTAAGCCGTAACGTTATCGGGCAGTTTTACACCAAAGTCGAGGTATAGGGACTGTATGCCGATGGAGTTGAGCGATACCTTAATCTCCTTGGCTGGTTTCAGATACCATTGTGTGCCGTCGGAATTTGTGCGAGCAGTCTTGACCGGACTTGTTACTCCTGACATGGCAGTAGGTCCGTTCTGTATGTCGCTGATGCTGTATTGTCCGCCGCCGAGGTGTGTCATGAAGAATGCTGCTCCGTTGCCCGTCTCCCGTGTTGTGATGTTGGCGTTGGTATAGTCAGAGAGACTGTTGAGTGCCCTGCCTTGTGCCGAGAGCTCGTGCCCACCGTTCTTCGGGCGTGCCATCCACACCTGGTCGGCTTTGTTGGTGGCCGCCTTGTGGTAAGTGTAGTTGTCGGCATCAATGGTGAGGAACGGAGTGGATTCGCTTGCTGTTGCTGCAGAGACGATGGTGAAAGCCGCTGTCTCGTCAGTGTTGAGCGAGATGGTCTGTGCGTTGTCGATGAGAGAAATAAGCTGGTCAGCTTTGGCGATGGTTATGTTGCCGTCATCATAGAGTTCCCTGAGTTGAGCCAGTTCCTCGGCATCGGTCCATGCTCCCAGCACGTTTTCCGGCATTGAAAGGATTTTCGGCACCATGGCCTTGTATTCTTCAAACACCCCGGGTGCTTCGGTGGCTTTGATGACCTTCTCCACGTCTTTACACAGCGGGGTGTAGCTGAGGTTGTCGTGCAGGTTGAATTGTGAACCGGCAGCGTTATGAGCACCAATCTTAACTGTGCCATCGGCGTTGACGTTGATGGCGTTAGAGGTGTTTTTGCCGATATAGAAGCCACGGCCGTAACGTCCGAACGCACTGATATTCTGAGGTTCGCTGTCAAGCAGGGTTGCACTGTTGAAATTGATGTACAGTCCGAGGCCTATGTTGTAAATTGACATGGTGTTGTATTTGGTGGAGCGGCAGAGAATCCAGTTGGCGCATTTGTCGTCACGGTCTTTCTGGCCGACCTTGAGCACAGGCTTGCCATCTTGCATTTCAGCGTAGAGAAATCCCATGCCTTCGGTTTGTTGTAGCAGATAGGCACGTTGGCTACCGATGAAGTTACGTGCCGTAACGTTGGCATAGCGTATGGTGTTGCAGTTGCGTGAGGTCTCCTTTATGGCGTTTGCCAGAGCCGTGATGTCAGACGGTGCGCCCTCGTTGTAGGCTTCCTTGATGGCGGTAATGTCTTTCGTGCCGAAGTAGTTTGGTTGGCCGGCATTGTCGATGTGCTCTTTTGCCAATGCGGTGATGTCCTGCTGTGCGTTGGGGGTCTGCAGCAGTGAGTCGATGTAGCTAACCTCCTGTTTGTAGTAGTTGTTGCGGAAGGCCAGATTGATGCGAGCGTATTTGTCATCGATGTTGATGGTGTCTACACACTCGGTGTTGGTAGCGAGCGGCAGATACATGTTGGCATCGTTCACCTGACCGAAGCCACCCTGTTCGATGTAGAAGCAGTTCTCGTATTCGTAAGCGGCTCCGTGGCCGTAGTCGTAGCGGCATTCGCGCGCACCGTCGTTGTAGTTGTAGTGTCCGGGGGTCATGTGGTTGCGGTTGTACCACTTGCCATCGGCCACCGAACGGTAGAAACGGTTTTTCATGTAGCACTTTACGTAGTTGTCGCCACCGCCGTCAGAAAAGCATTCCAGGAACGAATATTCGCCAGCGTTGCCGAAAATGTGGGTCGTGCCGCTTTGGCGTATGGTTGAGATATAGTGCCATTCGGGGTCGTCGGTCATCTTGTACCATGCTGTCAGAATGGTGTTCGCATAACTTATGGTGGACTCTTGCCCGTTATTGTCTGTTAGGGTTATGGTTGTTGTTTCGGGGCGTGCGTTCATGAGCCACTGCACCCAGTGTCCGCGTTTCCAGTGTGCGTTCGACATCATGGACTGCACACCAGTACCTTCGTTGCCGAAGCGGTTTATGGCAACGTCGGTGTTGTTGTCGATGGCACCAGAGCGCAGATAAGACGGCAGGTTGGGATTTTTGTCGGTATCACCGTTGTCCCATGCTGAAAAGAGGGCGGTGTTGCGCAGGTTTGAACCACACACCTGAATGCCACTGTAGTATCCGCTGCCACCGAGACACATCAGGTAGCGGTTGGGGAATGCGTATTCCTCGGGATAGAGAAACTCGCCATAAATCCAGTCATAGCCGTTCTCATTTACTGCTCCGGGGTCGGTGCTGCCCCATGTGTTGTTGTGAGCAGAGGGGGCCATAAATACAGTAGGAGTCACAACCCTTTCGTTCGCCTCGTGACTGAAAATCATTTTTGAGAGGTTACGTATACCCTTGTTGCCGTTGTCGCTCACAAGTTTGATTTGATACCATGTGTCGGCAGGGAACAGGATGTCGCCGAAGAGGTCAATGTTCTGCTCTGTTCTCACAAGGCACACCGGAGTGGTTATCTTGTCGTTGTAGATGACCTTCTTGTTGTCGGTTCGGGTGATAGTGACGCTCATTGACAGCGCTTTGCCGTAGTAGGGAGTGTAGTACATGTCGGCGCGGCAATGTCCTGCCGGAATCCTGACATAGTATTTCATCTCCACGCCTTCCATTGATGGCCATGAGACACCTGAAGTACCTTTCTTGTTACCCGTAGAGGTGGGCTGGCCCGTTGCGGGGTCAGAAGCAAAGTAGCGACACCCCCACACTGTGTCTTTGAGGGCGACGTAGTTTTGGGAGACACCAGCTATAATGGCGCTCGCGCAAATGAGTGATAGTAATAGTCTTTTCATTGTTGTTGTTTTGTTGTGTTGTGTATCGAGATTGATGGCCACAAAATTAACCTTTTATTTTAAACAAACAAAATTTATCAGTCGAAAAGTTCATAAATGTCCAAGGACTGACACGCGTCACCATTTAGCACCGAGGGAGTCAGCGCCAACTCCCGGAAAAGCAGACTTTTTCGTTTCGTTTCGGCCGATGAGGTTGTCCGTTTCGGCCGAAAGGGAATTGCAAACCGGCCGAAACAGAATGCCCTTTCGGCCGAAAGGGCATCGGTAGGAGACTTTTTGTTACTGTGATGTCAACAGTGCATGAAGATAAAGCTTGATGCATTCTTTATAAATAAGGAAGAAAAATGTAAGGAAAACCCTTATCGGAACATGTTTTTTTTATTAAATTTGCGCAATAATAGCCCTTTGTGGAGGCCTGTGTGTTCTGCGTAGGGCTAAAGGTAATTGCAAACGCAAATAAATGAATTAGTTACAGTTTTCTTGTATGGACAAAGAACTCAGAGTGATAATTGCTGGCGGCGGGACGGGCGGACATATATTCCCGGCCATTGCCATTGCCAACGCATTGAAGGCACGTGTGCCTGGTGTTAAGATATTATTTGTCGGTGCCGAGGGCCGCATGGAAATGGAACGTGTGCCGCAGGCCGGCTATGAAATACGCGGGCTCAAGATAATGGGTCTGAACCGCCGAAATCTTCTGAAGAATGTTAAGGTCGTGTACCATTATATCAAGAGCAAGGCAACGTGCCACAAAATAGTGAAAGAGTTTCAGCCCGATGTGATTATTGGTGTGGGTGGATATGCCAGCGGCCCCTGTGTGGGTGCGGCGGAGGATCTGCATGTGCCGGTTCTCTTGCAGGAGCAGAACAGCTATGCCGGAGTTGCCAACAAGATGCTGGCGAAAAAGGCTAAGGAGGTTTGCGTGGCATACGAAGGCATGGAAAGATTTTTCCCCAACACTAAGGTGGTGCTTACCGGTAACCCCGTGAGGCAGGAACTGAAAGCGGGTGGGCTTACGCGTGAGATTGCTGTCAAGTCATTCGGTCTTGACTCGTCAAAACGTACAGTGCTGATAGTGGGCGGCAGTCTGGGGGCGCGTACCATCAATGAGAGCGTCTTGCTGCACCTCGACCTCATACGCAAGCAGAAGGATGTGCAGTTCATCTGGCAGACCGGCAAATATTACAGTACCGAAATCAAGTATGCTCTGCAAGAAAAGGTGAAACCGATGGAATGGGAAGATATCGACAATACAGATGCCGTAACAGAGATTGAACAATACGCTAAATAATGAAATTCGATATGAAGAAACAGATTCTATATATGGTGTGTGCAACTGCTCTCCTGAGTAGCTGCCACATCTATAAGTCGTATGACAGACCCGAAGACATTACTACTTCCGGGCTATATCGTGACCCGATTGCGGAGAATGATACACTGGTTTCGGATACAACCAACTTCGGCAATCTGCCGTGGAGAGAAGTCTTCACCGACCCACAGCTCCAGTCTCTCATCGAACAGGGACTGAAACAAAACACTGACCTCTTGACCGCTGCCCAAAATGTAAAAGCAGCAGAAGCATCTCTGCTGTCGGCACGCCTGGCTTATGCTCCGTCCTTGGGACTGTCTCCGCAAGGAACAATCAGCAGCTTTGACAAGAATGCAGCTACCAAAACCTATTCATTGCCCGTCACTGCCAGCTGGCAAGTCGACTTGTTCGGGCAGTTGCTGAACTCCAAACGGAATGCTCAGGTCACTTTAAAGCAGACGAAAGCTTACCGTCAGGCTGTACAAACGCAAGTTATCTCCAACATTGCCAATATGTATTATACACTAATGATGTTGGACCGTCAGTTGGAAATAACCAAGTCTACAGCCGAAATCCTGAAAAAGAATGCCGAAACAATGGAAGCGATGAAAGACGCTGCCATGTACAATATCAATTCAACCGGTGTAGAACAAAGCAAGGCTGCTTATGCCCAAGTGCTTGCCAGCATTCCGGACATCGAGCAGAGTATCCGTGAAACGGAAAATGCCCTGTCTACATTTTTGGGTGAAGCTCCGCACGCTATCAAACGCGGTACACTGGAAGCACAAGTACTTCCGACAGAACTTTCTGCCGGTGTACCTATCCAGTTATTATCCAACCGTCCGGACGTAAAAGCTGCAGAAATGGCTTTGGCCAGTTGCTACTATAATACAAACTCCGCACGTGCCGCTTTCTATCCGCAGATTACTCTTAGCGGTTCTGCCGGGTGGACAAACAGTGCCGGAAGTGCGATTATCAATCCGGGCAAGTTACTGGCTTCT
>ERZ779890.3079-NODE-3079-length-15230-cov-11.442900_pt1 | contig 15230 bp, 12 predicted proteins | sample MGYA00511553_ERZ779890 | MGnify/ENA primary metagenome ERZ779890 (study PRJEB29588, sample SAMEA2152064) | human gut metagenome | biome: human gut; feature: human-associated habitat; material: faeces | place: Denmark | collected 2008/2010 ...
TCGCCGCCAACACCAACGCCGCCGAGACGCTGGCGACGGGCGAATATCTTGCCCTCGCCGACCACGACGATGTGCTGGCCCCCCACGCCATGTACGCGATGGGTAAGGCTGTCTTGCAGCTCCGCGAAAAGGGTGAGCCGGATGGTTTCCTCTATAGTGACGAGGCGCTCTTCACCAAGGACATCAAAAAGCCGATGGTGGGACACTTCAAGCCCGATTATGCCCCGGATTATCTGCTCTGCTGCAACTACATCTGTCATCTGGCAGTCTTCAAGCGGGCGCTGTATGAGCAGCTGGGCGGGGAACGCCCCGAGTGCGACGGCAGTCAGGACCACGACCTCTTCCTCCGGCTCATCGAACAGAGCCGGTTTTTTCTTTAAGCTGGTTCTCGCGCTGGCGGGTCCATGCGGGTTCGACCTCGGGAGGCACCGATGCCAAGCCCTATGTGGCGGCGGCGGCGAAAAAGGCGCTGACGGACCATCTGAGCCGCACCGGGCGCACCGGCACGGTGGAGGATGGGCTTTTCCCCAGCACCTACCGGGTCAAGTGGGACATCGAGGGCGACCCCAAGGTGAGCATCCTCATCCCCAACAAAGACCACACCGACGACCTCGAGAAGTGCCTGTACAGCATCTGGTCAAAGACCGAGTGGGACAACTTCGAGGTCATCGTCATCGAGAACAACTCCACCGACCCGGCAACGTTTGCCTATTACGAGACACTGCCCAGCCGCTTTGCCGACTGCCGCGTCGTCTACTACAAGGGCGCATTCAACTTCTCGGCCATCAACAACTTCGGCGCGACGTTCGCCGAGGGCGAGCACCTGCTGCTGCTCAACAACGACATTGAGGTGTTGTCGTCCGACTTCCTGCGCGAGCTGCTCAGCTACAGCCAGCGGCCCGACGTAGGCGCGGTGGGCGCGAAGCTCTACTACCCCGACGACACGATCCAGCACGCGGGCGTGCTGATGGGCATCAACGGCAGCGCGGGCCACAGCCACAAGAGCTACCCCCGCACCGCTGTGGGGGACATGTACCGCTTGGTCACGACGCAGAATTATATGGCCGTGACGGGTGCCTGCCTGATGACAAAAGCGTCGCTCTACCGCGCATTTGGCGGGCTGGACGAGGAAAAGTTTGCCGTCGCCTACAACGATGTGGACTACTGCCTGAAGCTGTGGCAGAAGGGGCTGTTGAACGTTTACACCCCGCGCGCCGAGGCCTATCACTATGAGAGCAAGAGCCGCGGCCTGGATACCTTAAGCGAGAACGCCAAGCGGTATGAGCGCGAAAAGGCGAATTTCTACGCGAAATATCAGCAGTATATCGACAATTACGACCCCTATTACAACCCCCATTTCAACAATCTGTTTGAGAATTTCGGGTTGAAGTGATGGAGCCGAAGCGAAAAATCAACCGCCTGACGGAGTATGATTACGCCCAAAGCGGCGCGTATTTCATCACAATCTGCACGCATGGACGGCAGAAGATTTTGTGGGATAGCAATACGTTCACGGAAGTCGAGGATGTAGGGGCGAGCATTGCTCGCCCGCAGCACCCGCCCGCCTTATCCGAAGCGGGAAAAATCGTAGAGCAGTGTATTTTTGAAATTCCGACCCATTATCCGCACATTTCGGTAGAGAAATATGCGGTCATGCCGAACCACGTTCATTTGTTGCTGCTAGTCCAAAACGGGCAGGGCGGGCGACCAATGGTCGCCCCTACAGTCTCTACCGTTATACAGCAGTTTAAAGTTGTAGTTTCCAAACGGCTTTCCCACCCTATCTGGCAAAAATCCTTCCATGACCATATTGTGCGCACGGAGCAAGGGTACTCGCAAATTTGGCAATACATCGATACCAACCCCCGCCTTTGGCACAAAGACTGCTTTTATGAGGAGCCATCCCATGAGCCTTGAAACGAAACGCATCAAAGAACTGTTCGGCTATGCGCGGACTCTGACGAAAGAACAGGGCGTCAGCGTCATGGCCGGGCGGGCCGTCAGCTTTTTTAGGCGGCGGTTCTTCGGCAAAAAAGCGCGGTATCTGCCGTCAAAGCGTACGCTGGACGCCCAGCGTGCCGACGCTGCCGCCCGCGCCGACGGCTGGCCGACCATCAGCATTCTGACGCCGCTGTATAACACTCCGCCGCAGTTTTTGCAGCAATTTTTGGACAGCGTGCAGGCCCAGACCGCGCCGAACTGGCAGCTGGTTCTGGTGGACGCCTCCGACGACGCGCACGCTGACGTGGGCGAGACCGTCCGCACCCGTGCCGCGCAGGACAAGCGCATCGTCTACGCCAAAATCGAGAACAAGGGCATTGCCGCCAATACGAACGAGGCCGCGAAGCTCGCAGCGGGTGAGTATCTGGCCCTTGCCGACCACGACGACATGCTCGCGCCTCATGCCGTCTATTGCATGAGCAAAGCGCTGGCCGAGAGCGGCGCGGCGTTTGCCTACAGCGACGAGGCCCTATTTGAGAAAACGCCCGAGCACCCGCGCGTCGGCCACTTCAAGCCCGACTATGCGCCCGAGTACCTGATGGCCGTCAACTACATCTGCCATCTGGCCGTGTTCAAAAAATCGCTGTTCGACGCCGTCGGCGGTGAGCGCCCGGCCTGCGACGGCGCGCAGGATCACGACTTATTCCTGCGTCTCATCGACGAAATGCAGCGCCGTGACCCCGCAGCCAAGCCGCTGCACATCCCGCAGGTGCTGTATTACTGGCGCGTGCACGCGGCGTCCACCAGCGGCGGCACGGCGGCCAAGCCCTATGTGGAAAAGGCTGCGCAAAAGGCCGTGGCCGACCATCTGGCCGCCACAGGGCGGCAGGGCAGGGTGGAGCCGGGCAAATTCCCGGGCACCTGCCATGTGGTGTGGGACATTCCCGAGCCGCAGCCGCTCGTGTCAATTTTGATTCCCAACAAGGACCACACCGACGATTTGGAAAAATGCCTGCACAGCATCTACGCCAAAACGACCTACGAGAATTTCGAGGTCATCGTCATTGAGAACAATTCCACCGACCCGGCCACAGCGGCCTACTACAAAAAACTGCCGGAGCGGTATGACCGCGCGCGGGTCGTGACTTACAAGGGCGGCTTCAACTTTAGCCGCATCAACAATTTTGGCCGCAGGTACGCGGCGGGCAAGTACCTGCTGCTGCTCAACAATGACGTCGAGGTCATCAACGGCGACTGGCTCACCCAGATGGTGGGCGAGTGCAGCCAGCCCGGCGTCGGCCTCTGCGGGGCAATGCTCTACTATCCCGACGACACGATCCAGCACGCCGGCATCATCACGGGGCTGGGCGGCTACGCCGGGCACAGCCACAAGTACCACAAGCGCGGCGGCAGCGGGTATATGTTCCGGCTGGCCACGGTGCAGGATTTCTCCGCCGTGACAGCGGCCTGCCTGCTGGTGCGCACCGCCGTTTACGACGAGCTGCACGGCCTGGATGAGGAGTTTACGGTTGCCTACAACGATGTGGACTTCTGCCTGCGTGCGCGCGACGCGGGCTGGCGCATTGTCTGGACGCCCTACGCCGAGCTCTACCACTACGAAAGCAAGTCCCGCGGCTCCGACGAGAACGATCCCGCCAAAAAAGCACGCTTTGACGCCGAGCATGAACGTCTCTATGCCGTGCACGGGCGGGAGAATATTCTGCACGACCCCTATTACAGCCCGTCGCTGTCGCTGGATTATGAGGATTTCCGCGAGAGCGGGGATTTGCGGAATCTGAAATGAGTTGATTGCCTTCCCCCGTGGGGGAAGCCATACTGACAAAAAATGCACGCCGTAAATTTCACGGCGTGCATTTTTATTATTCTTTTTTATCCGGCGGGAACTCCCCCTGCTTTTCGGCTTCCAGGCGGCTCAGGCGGGCTTCGAGCTCGGAGATGCGCTGGTTGACAATATCCGGCAGATCCTGCTGGTCCAGATCGTCCGCCGGGCAGCACTTGATATTGCCGACGCGGACGATCTCCGCGGGTACACCGACGGCAGTGGCGTTGGCGGGCAGGTTCTTCAGCACAACGCTGCCCGCGCCGACACGGACGTTATCACCGATGTAGACCGGGCCCAGCACCTTCGCGCCCGCGCCGATCAGCACATTGTCGCCCAGCGTCGGATGGCGCTTGCCGGTGTCCTTGCCGGTACCGCCCAGGGTGACGCCGTGGTAGATCGTGCAGTTGTCACCGATCTCCGTCGTCTCACCAAAGACGATGCCCATACCGTGGTCGATAAAGAGCTTGCGCCCGATCTTGGCGCCGGGGTGGATCTCGATGCCGGTCAGGTGGCGCGCCAGCTGGCTGACAAAACGGGCCAGGAAGAAGCACCGGTGGTTGTACAGAAAATGTGCGATCTTGTGCGTGACCAGCACATGAAAGCCGGGGTACAGGATGATGACCTCCGCCACATTGCGCGCGGCGGGGTCCTTATCACGGATATTTTTTGCATCTTCCCAAAGGCCCATAGTTCGTTCCTCTTCCTATTTACCATACTTATTATAAATATACCACAAAGCCGGACAAAGTGCAATGCTGTACGCGCCGCGCGCGGATTTTTGCGGATTTTGTCAAATCCTCCAAAAGTCAGCGCAAAAATCTATAAAATCCTTACTTTTGCAAAAAGCCCGTTTGCATTGACACCGCCGTCCCTGCATGGTACAATAAGTAAAACGTAGGTAAAGCCATAGGAAGGAGTGTGCCGGAATGATGCGTTTTATTTCTGTCTTTAAAAATCACGGCGCAGTGTTCTTTCCCGTCGCTGCTTTGTGTGTGACTTTTTGACTTTTCCCTTTTTGGGAAAAGTTTTTTTTTGCAAAAATATCCCTGCGGGATGTTTTTGCATGGGGCTTTGTAGGGGCGAGCATTGCTCGCCCGCAGGCCGTTTGCCTCATGCGCGGCTTTCCCGCAGAAGCTCAACCACGCAAAGTTGACGGGCGAACAATGTTCGCCCCTACACTCTCAGCTATGACAAAGTTTCCTATTTTTAAGGAGGTTTCCACCATGCTGATCCGCAACGCAAAGGACAGCGCGGGCAAGGCCATTGAGGTCTGGCTGCGCGACGGAAAAATTGCCGCTGTCGGTCTGGGGCTGCTTGTCCCGGAAGGGGAGGAGGTTCTCGACGCGAAGGGCCGCACGGTCCTGCCCGCCTTCATCGACACCCACTGCCACTGGCGCACCCCCGGCTTTGAGTACAAGGAGGACATCTCCACCGGCTCCGCCGCGGCTGCCGCGGGCGGGTACACCTTCGTCAACCTGATGCCCAACACGAAGCCGGTCTGCTCCAGTGCCGAGATTGCCCACGCCGTCGAGGCCGAGGCCGCCCGCATCGGCCTGTGCGACGCAAACCAGACCGTCTCCATTACGAAGGATTTCGACGGCAAAACGCTGGATCATCTGCTGACCCTGCCCGAGGACATCAAGTTCATCACCGAGGACGGCAACGGCGTCATGAACAACGCCGTCATGGCCCGTGCGTTCGCGATTGCCACTGAGCGCGGCCTGACCATCATGTCCCACGCCGAGGACCGCGAGATCAGCCCCTGGGACTACCGCCTGGCCGAGAACATCGAGACTGTGCGCAACTGCCATCTGGCCGAGTACTACGGCACCCGGCTGCACATGTGCCACGTCTCCACCAGAGAATCCGTCGATGCCGTCCGCATGAGCCGGATGCGCGGTGCGCGGGTCAGCTGCGAGGTCACGCCGCACCACCTGTGGTTTGACGACAGCCGCCTGACCTACCGTGTCAACCCGCCCATCCGCAAGGCGGACGACGTGACCGCGCTGATCGACGCCATCAAGGACGGCACCGTGACCTGCATCGGCACCGACCACGCTCCCCACACCGCCGAGGAGAAGGAGAAGGGCGCTGCCGGTATGGTGGGTCTGGAAACGGCCTTCGGCGTCTGCTACACCAAGCTCTGCCGTGAGCAGCGTCTGCCGCTGGAAATGCTCAGCTTCCTGATGAGCGCCGGTCCCGCCGCTGTGCTGGGCCTGGCTGACCGCAAGGGCATGCTGGAGCCGGGCTACGACGCCGACATCGTGCTGGTGGACCTTGACCACATGTACGAGGTCCACGCCGACGAGCTGCACAGCAAGAGCAAGAACTGCCCCTACGACGGCGCACTGCTGTACGGAAAAGTGGTAACCACGATCAAAGGCGGGAAGGTTACGTTCCAGATTGAAGAATAACACCCTTCACGCACAAAACACCCGTAGGGGCACATTCTATGTGCGCCCGTGCAGGCTGCCGCTGGCACAGTCCCGCGGGCGGATATGGAATCCGCCCCTACGATTCCCAACATTATATAATAGAGCCGCAATTTATATACATCAAACGGAGGAATCAGCATGCTTACCAACATGGACAAGCTCTACGAGAGCGTCGCAGCAAACGGCCCGGTCTGCGTGGGCCTGGACACCGAGATCAGCTACCTGCCCACCACCGACACCGCCAAGACGGCAGGGGAGAACGTCGTCGCGTTCAACCGTGCGCTGATCGACGCCACCAAGGGCGTCGCGGGCTGCTACAAGGTGCAGATCGCCTATTATGAGTCCCTGGGCCTGGACGGCATGCGCGCCTACGCCGAAACGCTGAAGCTGGCCCGCGCCACCGGCCTGCCCGTCATTGCCGACATCAAGCGCGGCGACATTGCCAAGACCGCCGAAATGTACGCCAAGGCGCACTTTACCGGTGATTTCGAGGCCGACATCATCACGCTGGCCCCCTACATGGGCCTTGACTCCATCAGCCCGTATCTGCCGTACTGCGCCGAGCAGGGCAAGGGCGTGTTCGTGCTCTGCCGCACCTCCAACCCCGGCGCGAAGGACTTTGAGTACAAAAAGCTCGACGATGGCCGCCATGTGTACGACCTCGTCGGCGACAGCCTGACCGCCCTCGGCAAGGACTACATGGGCGAGCACGGCTATTCCAGCATCGGTCTGGTCATCGGCGGCACCCACACCGAGGAGGCCACCGCCATCCGCGCGGCCTACAAGGACACCTTCTTCCTGATCCCCGGCTACGGCGCACAGGGCGGCAAGGCGGCGGACATCGCGCAGTACCTGACCAAGGGCAATGGCGGCGTTGTCAACTCCAGCCGCGGCATCCTGCTAGCCTACAAGAAGCAGCCCGGCGTTGCCTTTGACGAGGCTGCCTACAACGAGTGCGTGCGTATGCGGGAGGATATTCAGGGTGAATGCAACAAGCTGTAATCTGACGGTCCTGCGTCAGGAAACCGTCGCAGAGGATATTATGCGCCTTACGGTCCAGTGGCAGGACCGCAGCCGCGAGCCCCACGCCGGGCAGTTTTACATGCTGCGCGCCTGGGCCGCGGACGCCACGCCGATTCTTTCCCGCCCCATCAGCGTTGACGACTTTGACAACCAGACCGGCGCACTGACCTTCCTGTATCAGGTCAAGGGCGAGGGCACCCACAAGCTGGCCGCGCTGAAAAAGGACGACACGCTGACCGTGACCGGCCCCTGCGGCAACGGCTTTGACACTGCCGCACTGGCCGGGCAGTACAAGCGCATTGCCGTGGTCGGCGGCGGCATCGGCACCGCGCCGCTGCTGCTGCTCTGCAAGGAGCTCTGCCGCGCGGGCGTGCGCCCCGACCTGTTCGTGGGCTTCCGCGACACGACCTACGGCATGGACCGCTTTGTGCCCTGGTGCCGCGACATCTACGCCGCAACCGACTCCGGCAAGGAGGGACACCACGGCCTGGTCACTGACCTGCTGGACGTGAGCAAGTACGACATTGTGCTGACCTGCGGCCCCATGGTCATGATGCGCGGCGTGGCTAAGCTCTGCGCCGCCGCTGGCGTGCCCTGCCTGGCCAGCCTTGAAAAGAAGATGGCCTGCGGTCTGGGCGCGTGCCTGGGCTGCACCTGCCATACGAAAATCGGCCCGGTCACCGTCTGCAAGGACGGTCCGGTCTTTAACGCACAGGAGGTGTTTGACTGATGGCAGACCTGCATGTTGATTTTCTCGGCAAGCGGCTGGCCGGGCCGGTCATCGCGGCCAGCGGCACCTTCGGCTTCGGCCCCGAGTACGCGGGCATTGAGGATCTGCGCGTGCTGGGCGGCATCTCCGGCAAGGGGCTGACCCTGAACGGCCAGCCCGGCAACGAGGGTGAGCGCCTCTACGAGACGCCGTCGGGCCTGATGAACTCCATCGGCCTGCAGAACCCCGGTGTGCAGCACTTTATCGACCACGAGCTGCCTGCCATGCGCCGGTGCGGCACCACCGTCTGGGCGAACCTCGGCGGCCACACGATTGAAGAAAACGTCGAGGGCGTGCAGATGCTCTGCGCCGCGGGCGTGGATTTTATTGAGCTGAACATCAGCTGCCCCAACGTCAAGCAGGGCGGTCTCGCGTTCGGCATCCGCGCGGCAGACGCCGGCGAGGTCGTCAGCGCGGTGCGCAAGGTCTGCACCGTGCCGCTCATCGTTAAATTGAGCCCGCAGGCCGAAAGCATCCCCGAGATGTGCAAGGCCGTTGAGGCTGCCGGCGCGGACGCCATCAGCCTGTGCAACACCTTCCAGGCGTGCGCGATCGATCTAGAAAAGCGCCGTCCCGTGTTCAACAACACGTTTGCGGGCCTGTCCGGCCCGGCGGTGCGTCCCATCGCCCTGCGCATGGTCTGGCAGGCCGTGGGGGCCATCAGCATCCCCGTCGTGGGCCTGGGCGGCATTTTGACGGGTAAGGACGCCTTGGAGTTCATCATGGCCGGTGCAGCGGCGGTACAGGTCGGCACCGCGAACTTCCTGGACCCGAAGGCCTGCACCCGCATCACGAACGAGATCGGCCAGTGGATGGACGCCCACGGCGTCAAGACGCTGGATGAGATCAGAGGGTGCGCACGGTAAATCACCGGCTGCCTTCCCCTCATCCGCCCGTTCACGGGCTATAACGGCAAGCCCGGCCCTCATCAGTCGGCGGGCGGGCCGCCGACAGCTTCCCCCGCGGGGGAAGCCGCCCCACCATATACGTTTTGCTTGCATTTTTATACAAAATATGCTACTATAAGTTGAATAACATACAGGAGGAACAAATTATGGCACGCGAAGCACTTGAAGTTTTAAAGGAATGTGAAGCATTTTTAGAGGGGCACTTCCTGCTTTCCTCCGGGCGCCACTCCGGCGCTTACTGCCAGATGGCATTTCTGCAGCAGTACCCCGACAAGGCCGCCGAGGTCATGGCCCCGGTTGCCGCGAAGCTCAAGGAGCTGAACATCGACGTCGTGGTCGGCCCTGCCATGGGCGGCATCGTCTACGCCTACGAGCTGGGCCGCCAGATGGGCAAGCGCGCCATCTTCACCGAGCGCGTCGACAACGTCATGACCCTCAAGCGCTTCAGGATCAACCCAGGTGAGCGCTGCATCATCGCCGAGGACGTCGTCACCACCGGTGTTTCCAGCCTCGAGACCAAGCGCGTCATCGAGGAAAACGGCGGTATCTGCGTGGGCATTGCCTGCGTCGTGGACCGCACCCGCGCCGAGGCCCCGTCCCCGATTCCCATCGTCGCCAGCGCCCTCAAGCTCGACCTGCCCAACTACGCCCCCGAGGAATGCCCCATCTGCAAGGAGGGCAAGCTCCCGCTGGTGCACCTGGGCAGCCGCAAAATGAAGGAAGCTGCGAAGCAAACCCTGTAAAAGATAGGAGATAGGAGATGGGTACAGTTTGCCTTTTCTCCTCTCTCCTCACTCCATATCTTAAATGTAAAGTGAGAGGCTACCAACTATGCAGGCATATCTGATATTGGCCAATGGCCGGGTGTTCCGCGGCGTCAGCGTAGGCTGCCCCGGTACCACCATCGGTGAGGTCGTCTTTGCAACCGGTATGGTCGGCTTTGAGGAAACCCTGACCGACCCCAGCTACTACGGCCAGATCATCACCCAGACCTATCCGCTCATCGGCAACTACGGCATGAACAGTGAGGATGTCGAGAGCACGAAGATTTGGGCCAGGGGCTACATTGTGCGCGAGGCGTGCAAGACCCCGTCCAACTTCCGCAGTGAGGAAACGCTGGATGCCTTCCTGAAAAAGAACGGCATCATCGGCATTGAGGGCATCGACACCCGCAGCCTGACCCGCACCCTGCGGGAGAGCGGCGTTATGAACGGCGCGATCACCACCGAGTTCGACCCCGACGCCGAGCCAGAGAAGAAGGCTGCGCTGCTGCCCGAGATCGCCGCCTACGCCGTTGTCGACGCCGTCAAGACCGTCACCTGCCGCGAGGCCGTGACCTATGAGCCGACGGCTGCCGGTGCATGGGGTGACACGCCGCTGCACGTGGCGCTGCTCGACCTGGGCTGCAAGAACAACATTGTGCGCTGCCTGCAGAAGCGCGGCTGCCGCGTGACCGTGCTGCCCGGCACGACGACCGCTGCCGAGCTGGCCGCGCTCAATCCCGACGGCCTCATGCTCTCCAACGGCCCCGGCGACCCGGCCGAGAACGTCGAGATCATCGCGAACATCCGCGAAATGCTCTCCACCGGCATCCCGACCTTCGGCATCTGCCTGGGCCACCAGCTGACCGCCCTGGCCGCCGGTGCCAAGACCTGCAAGCTGAAATACGGCCACCGCGGTGCTAACCAGCCCGTCACCAGCCCGGCCAAGCAGCGCACCTTTATCACCAGCCAGAACCACGGCTACGCCGTTATGGCGGACACCCTGCCCGAATCCGTCGGCCAGATGAGCTACTTCAACGCCAACGACGGCACCTGCGAGGGCGTCGACTACTTGAAATGGAACTGCTTCACCGTGCAGTTCCACCCCGAGGCCAACGGCGGCCCCAAGGACACCGAATTTCTGTTTGACCAGTTCGTCAGCCGTATGCTGGCCGCGAAAGGAGTAATCAACAATGCCTAAAGACCCGCGTATCAAAAAGGTACTGGTCATCGGCTCCGGCCCCATCATCATCGGTCAGGCGGCAGAGTTTGACTACTCCGGCACGCAGGCCTGCCGTGCGCTGAAATCCGAGGGCGTCGAGACCGTCCTTGTCAACTCCAACCCCGCCACCATCATGACCGACCCCGACATTGCCGATCATGTTTACATTGAGCCGCTGACCGCCGAGGTCATCGAGCGCATCATCGAGAAGGAGAAGCCCGACGCCATCCTGCCGAACCTGGGCGGCCAGATGGGCTTGAACCTGTCGATGGAGCTGGCCCGCAACGGATTTTTGGACCGCAGCGGCGTCCGCCTGCTGGCCTGCAAGCCCGACACGATTGACCGCGCCGAGGACCGCCAGCTGTTCAAGGACACGATGGAGAAGCTGCACCAGCCCATCATTCCTTCTAAGGTTGTGGAAGATCTGGACGACGCGCTGGACTTTGCCGAGGTCATCGGCTACCCCGTCATCGTCCGCCCCGCCTTCACGATGGGCGGCACCGGCGGCGGCATCTGCGAGGACCGCGAGAAGCTGCACGAAATTGCCACGAACGGTCTGCGCCTGTCCCCGATCCATCAGATCCTCGTAGAGAAGTGCATTTCCGGCTGGAAGGAAATCGAGTACGAGGTCATGCGTGACTCCAAAGGCAACGTCATCACGGTCTGCAACATGGAGAACCTTGACCCCGTCGGCATCCACACCGGCGACTCCATCGTCGTCGCGCCCAGCCAGACCCTGTCCGATAAAGAGTACCAGATGCTCCGCACCGCTGCGCTGGACATCATCACCGAGCTGGGCATCGAGGGCGGCTGCAACTGCCAGTTTGCCCTGAAGCCCGACAGCTTTGAGTACGCGGTCATTGAGGTCAACCCCCGTGTGTCCCGTTCCTCCGCGCTGGCCTCCAAGGCGACGGGCTACCCGATTGCCAAGGTCGCGACCAAGATCGCGCTCGGCTACACGCTGGACGAGATCACGAACGATGTCACGGGCGAGACCTGCGCCTGCTTTGAGCCGGCCCTCGACTATGTCGTCGTCAAATACCCGAAGTGGCCGTTCGATAAGTTCGTCTACGCCGACAAGTCTCTGGGCACCCAGATGATGGCCACCGGCGAGGTCATGGCCATCGGCAACAACTTTGAGCACGCCATGATGAAGGCCGTTTCCTCCACCGAGCTCGGCCTGGACACGATGACGCTGCCCGATTTCGAGAAGCTGACGACGGAAGAAGTCATCGAGCACCTGCATGTGCAGGACTCCGAGCGCGCGTTCTGCGTCTACGAGGCCCTCAAGCGCGGCGTGGCGCACGACGTCATTTACGACATCACCAAGATCGACTGGTGGTTCCTTGACAAGCTGCAGCATCTGGCTGACATTGAGATGGGCCTGAAAAACGGCGGGCTGACGACGGAAAAGTACCTAAATGCCAAGAGGTTCGGTTTCCTCGACAAAACGATCAAGCGTCTGGCGGGCGTGGACACCCTGCCCGAGGCCCCGAAGGCCGCGTTCAAGATGGTCGATACCTGCGCCGCAGAATTTGCCGCCAAGACGCCGTATTTCTACTCCACCTACGACGAGGACAACGAAGCGAAGCCGTTCATTGCCGAGCGCAGCGACCCCGACAAGAAGAAGGTCCTTGTTTTCGGCTCCGGCCCCATCCGCATCGGTCAGGGCATTGAGTTTGACTATTGCTCGGTCCACGCGGTCTGGACGCTGAAGCAGCACGGCTGCGAGGCCATCCTTGTCAATAACAACCCCGAGACGGTCTCCACCGACTTTGACACCGGCGACCGCCTGTACTTTGACCCGCTGAACCCCGAGAGCGTCGACCACATCATCGAGACCGAAAAACCGGACGGCTGCCTTGTGCAGTTCGGCGGCCAGACCGCCATCAAGCTGGCCAAGCACATGGACGACATCGGCCTGCCGATTTTGGGCACGCCCGCCGACGCCATCGACGAGGCCGAGGACCGCGAGCGCTTTGACGAGCTGCTGGAGCGCTGCGGCATCCCCCGCCCGGAGGGCCGCACCGTCTTTACGCTGGACGAGGCCCTGCAGGCCGCGCAGGAGGTCGGCTATCCCGTCCTGATGCGCCCGTCCTACGTTCTGGGCGGCCAGAACATGATCGTCGCCTACAATTCCGCCGATGTCATCGAGTACATGGGCGTTATCACGAAGCACGTTGACATGAGCCATCCCGTGCTGATGGACAAGTATATTCTGGGTACCGAGTGCGAGGTCGACGCCATCTGCGACGGCACCGATTATCTGGTGCCCGGCATCATGCAGCAGGTCGAGCGCACGGGCGTGCACTCCGGCGACTCCATCTGCGTCTATCCGCCGTACACCTTCAGCCAGAAGGTCATTGACACGCTGGTCGATTACACGGGCCGCTTTGCCCGCGAGCTGAAGGTCGTGGGCCTGGTCAACGTGCAGTATGCCGTCCAGAATGATCGTGTCTACGTCATCGAGGTCAACCCCCGCTCGTCCCGTACCGTGCCGTACATCTCCAAGGTCACCGGTGTGCCGATGGTCGACCTGGCCGTGCGCTGCACGCTGGGCGAGAAGCTCAAGGACATGGGCTACGGCACCGGCCTGTGGCGCAACGGCAAGAGCCCCTACTACGCCGTCAAGGTGCCCGTCTACAGCTTCTTAAAGCTGCACGGCGTTGACACGATGCTCGGCCCCGAGATGAAGTCCACCGGTGAGGTCCTGGGCATTGCGCCCTCCTTCCACGAGGCCATGATGAAGGGTCTGGTCGCCGCTGGCTACCAGTTCAAGACACCCGGCCCCGGCTCCTGCGTCATCATCTCGGTCAAGGACAGCGACAAGGCCGAGGCCGCCGAGCTTGCCTGGAAGCTGCACGACTACGGCTACAAGATCTACGGCACGCCCGGCACCGCCAGGTTCCTGAACAGCGAGATGGTGCCCTGCAGCGTTGTGCGCCAGATGAGCGGCGCGCGCCCCAACGTCATCGACCTGCTGGAGAGCGGTCTGGTGGATTACATCATCTCGACGAGTCCGCATGGCCGCGACCCGCACCGTGACTCCGTCAAGTTCCGCCGCAAGGCAACGGAGCTGTCCATCCCGACCATCACGGCCATGGACACTGCCCGCGTCCTCGTCGACGCCCTGCGCGGTGACCATGACATCAGCCAGATGGAGCTGGTGGACATTGCGAACCTGCACCGCGAAGCGGCGAAAGGGGAATAAGTAAGCAGCAAACAAACCGCGTCCGCAAGGATGCGGTTTTTGTTTTTTCTTGGCCCCCTCTGCGAGGGGCCTCCGCCCGCAGGCGGTGGGGGAGAGAACCTTTTCCCCGGTGACTACGACTACATCAGGCAGGGCCGCGGGCACAACGTCTGCCTGGCCGTCAGCCGCGACGGTGCAGAGCAGGCCGTGGACGTCTGCTTTGACCTGACTGCCGCCCCGGCGGGCGACTTCTCGCTGACCTTTGACGGCGGGCTGACGCTGGCTTATGCCGATGCGGACCGCACCTGCTGCCTGACCTTCACCGACGACGCCATGTCCGGGGGCCGCACCAGCCGGTACGTCAAGCCGGATGCGCCCTGCCGCCACCTGCGCGTGGTGGGCGACGCGCCCGCATGGGGCTGTAAGACTTTGCCCGTCCAGAATATTTTTGCATGGAACGTGCATTTTTTGCCAAATGTCACTTTTTAACGAGATGAACGTGAAAATTTTATAGTTTTTGCCGAAAAACGTTTGATTTCCGAAAAAACTCTTGATTCTGCGCACAATTTTCTCTATAATAATAGCGTAATAATACAGGGCAATTGTGTGCCTATAAGGATAGGAGTTAAAAATATTATGACGAGATCCCAGTTGATTACCAAGGTTGCCAACGACACCAACATGACCGCTGCTGAAGTTGAGAAGGTTATGGACGGCATCTTCGGCACCATCGGCGATGTCCTCAAGAGCGGCGACAAGGTCACCATCGCAGGCTTTGGCCGCTTCGAGATGCGTGAGCGCCAGACCAAGAACTTCACCAACCCCAAGACCAAGGTCACCAGCAAGCTGGAGCCGACGGCCATCCCCGGCTTCAAGGCCAGCGGCCGCCTGAAGGAAAAGGTCTCCGGCTGATTTCGTCTGTATTGATATGATTTGGAAGGGCCCGCGGAAATGCGGGTCCTTTTTGCGTCTAAGCCTCCCTTGTCAAAGACAGGCTCCCCCGCTCCGGGGGAGATGGCGCGTAGCGCCAGAAGGGGATCTGGTGGCCCGCAGGGCCGGAGGGATTCCGACGGGCTTTCCGGGTAACCTCAACACCCCCGCGGCGGCATGAGGGCATGCCGCCTTACGTCTGTCCGCG
>ERZ779890.3086-NODE-3086-length-15208-cov-5.501683_pt1 | contig 15208 bp, 16 predicted proteins | sample MGYA00511553_ERZ779890 | MGnify/ENA primary metagenome ERZ779890 (study PRJEB29588, sample SAMEA2152064) | human gut metagenome | biome: human gut; feature: human-associated habitat; material: faeces | place: Denmark | collected 2008/2010 ...
TAAATTAATATTTATTAAGTGCTATTATTTCTATTTAAAAATAGCACTTAATCTCAATACCTTATTTTTTTATTGATAATATTTTGTATTTCATAATTCCTGCAGGTGCATTAACTTCTACAACATGATTTTTTCTTGCTCCAAGTAATGCTGCTCCTAAAGGTGATTCATTTGATATCTTATTTTCTGCTAAATTAACTTCTGTTGAACCAACAATTGTATATTCAATTTTTTCATCAAATTCCATATCTAACACTTTTACAATATTTCCAACTTGAACTGTTTCTGTATCAATATCTTTTTCATCTATAATTTTTGCATGTCTTATTTTATTTTCTAATTCTGCAATTTTTACTTCATTTTCAGCTTGTGCTGTTTTTGCTTCATCATATTCAGAGTTCTCTGATAAATCTCCAAATCCTAATGCAACTTTTATTCTATCAGCTATTTCAGCTCTTTTTTCTGTTCTTAAATAATTTAATTCTTTTTCTAAGTTATCAAATCCTTCTTGTGTTAATATAACTTCTTTTTCTTCCATGTTATTATCTCCTTTCGGTTAAAAAATCTTTTAATATATTACGGCAAAAACTAAAATTTGTCAAGCAAATTCACATTAAATTTTAGTCTTTCATCAATTTTTTAGCACCTTTCATATAATCTAGTCCTGAAAAAATTGTTGCTATTGTTTGAATAATCATCATACCTGTTACTATTATATTTAAAATTAAATCTCCACCTTGTAATGTTCCTGAAAAGCATTCTCCAAATGGATTCAAATCAACAAAAGCTAAAATAATTGCTATCATCTGAGTAACTGTTTTTAATTTTCCCCATTTTGAAGCAGCTATCACCTTTCCGCCTTTTTCAACTGCAACTAACCTATATCCTGAAACCATAAATTCTCTAGTTAAAACAATTATTGGAATCCATGCTGGCAATTTAGTCATTTCTACTAACATAGTCATAGCAGCTAAAACTAGTATTTTATCTGCTAATGGATCTAAAAATTTTCCAAAAGTTGTTATTTGATTGTTTTTTCTAGCTAAATATCCATCTAATTTGTCTGTTATAGATGCTAATATAAAAATTAAATCTATAATAATCCATGAAATTGGTATTCCTGAAATAGTTCCTGTAATTCCTAAAAAAGGTATTATTACCATAATTGGTACTAATATTATTCGAAATATTGTTAGTTTATTTGGTAAGTTCATTTTTTCTCCTTTCGCCCTTATACTTTTATTTCTTAATTATTCTATACATTATTTAGCCATCTCAATTGCTTTTTGCAATTGTGTATCATCTTTTTCCTCTACTTTTAAAACATTCTTTACACTATCTGGCAATTTTACCTCTTCATCTGGTTCAATTCCAACTTTATTTATTTTTGTTCTATTTGGTGTCAAATATTCTTCTGATGTTATTTTTAATCCACTACCATCTGGCAATGTTAATAATTGTTGAATTACTCCTTTTCCATATGTTTTTGTTCCTACTATTTTTGCTTTTCTATTGTCTTTTAAAGCTCCTGCTAATATTTCTGATGAACTAGCTGTATTTTCATTTGTTAATAAAATTATTGGCATATCTATAATAGGATCCTTTTCTGCTTTTTCTACTTTCTCTTTGTTGTTTTTATCTACTTCATATAATATAACATCATCTTTGTTTAATATATAATCTGCTATCTGCAATGCTTCGTCAACAATTCCTCCACCATTGTTTCTTAAATCTATAATTAATGACTTAATTCCTTGTTTTTGTAATTCTTCAAATTTAGCTTTAAATTCATCTGCAGTTTCTTCATCAAAAGAAGAGAACTCTATGTATCCTATATTATTTTGTAACACTTTACCTTCTACTGGATTTACTTTTATGCTTTCTCTTTTCAATTCAAACTCTTTAGTTTCTGTACCTCTTAAAATTTCCATTTTTACAGTTGTTCCTGCTTCTCCTTTTATTTTATTAGAAGCTACTGACATGTCCTCTGCTGTATAAGATACACCATCTACTGAGATTATCAAATCTCCTGGTAAAATTCCTGCCTTTTCTGCTGGACTTCCTTTAATTGGTGATAATACCATTATTTTATTAGACTCTGTATTTTTTACCATATAAATACCAATTCCAACAAAATTTCCAGTTGCATCTGCCATATAATCGTCCATATCTTCTTTGGAAATATATTCAGTATAAGGATCATCTAAGCCTTCAATATAGCCTTTTATAGCTCCTTCTTTTAATTTTTCTTCGTCTATATCTCCTAAAAAATATTTGTCAATTAATCTTCTATATTTGCTTAACTCACTTGTTATATCTCCATTATTTTCTGAAGAAACAACTAACTGTTTTCCAAAATTACTGTTAGTAAAATATTGATACATTCCTATTGATGTTACTAAAAAAGTTATAAATGCAACTAGCACTATAAGCATTATAATTTTATAAGCTCTAAATCTTTTCTTTTCTTCCATTTATTTCCTCCAAATTTATAAACTAACTGGGCGGAATTTTTCCGCCCATATAACTTTATTATATGTACTTTATTATTTTTAATTACTATGGTAAATAATTACGCGGATCCACTCTATTAGAATAAGTTCCTGGACTTGTTCTAACCTCAAAATGCAAATGTGGTCCTGTTGAATTTCCTGTAGATCCTACATTCATAATTTGTTGTCCTTTTTTTACTGTTTGACCAGCTGAAACCTTTCTAGATCCATCTTGTCCATGTGCATATAAAGTATATAAACCATTATAATGTGCAATAATAATATAATTTCCATAACTTCCATTTAATCTTGTAGATGTTACTACATATCCATCTGCTACCGCATATACTGGAGCGCCATTAATTCCTGCTGCACCAAAATCCACAGCGCCATGATATTGACCACTAGAATAATACATTCCTGTTGTGATATAACTATTTACTGGTTTTATAAAACCTGATGAACTTGTTGTACTTCCACTTCCAGAAGAACCACTTCCACTTCCACTATTACCACCAGATTGTTGTTGTCTTTTTGCATCCTCTTGTGCCTTCTTTATTGCTACTTGAGCTGCTTTTATTTGACCATCTATAGATTTATTTGCTTGGTTTAATTCATCTATTTGTTCTTGCAATTTCTTTTCATCTTCTGATAATTGAGCAACTTGTTTATTTTTTTCATCTTTAGCAGTTTTCAATTGAATAGACACACTTTGTTTACTTGCTTTTGATGTATTTAATTCATTTTTACTATTTTCCAAATCTATTTTAGCTTTTTCTATTTCTTCTTTTTGTTTTTGTATTTTATCTAGTAATTCTGTATCATTTGTAGTCAATTCTGTTACTAAATAATAATTAGAAATTAAATCTGTAAGGCTGTTTGAAGATAATATAAAATCCAAATAAGAAGTTTCTCCCGCTTCTTGGATTGCCACAAGTCTTGAATTCAATAATTCCTGTTGTTTAGTATAATCTTCCTGTGCTTTATTTAATTTTTCTTGTGATTCTTGAATTTTATTATTTAATTCTTCTATTTTTGTATTCAATTCATCAATTTGCGTTTCATAATCTGAGATTTGAGTATCTAGCTTTTCTACTTCTTGCACTGTTTTATTTTTTTCAGCTGTTACCTCATCTTTTTTCTCCTTTGTTTCATCAATTTTATCTTGGTTTTGTTCTTTTTCATTATTTAATTGATTAATATTAGATGTTGCCAAAACTGTACCTTGTAATACTACAATCCCTATAATTATTATCCCTAATATTTTTAAACTTAATTTTTTCATAAGTTCCTCCTATTTTTATTTTTGGTATATCTCTTTTTTAATTTTGTACTGTATTTTGTGTTTCATTTGTATTCGAATCTTGTTCTTCTTGTTCTGTTTTTGTTCCTGGTATCAAACCATTAGTAATATATGGCATTGGATCTGTAACAACTCCATTTAGTCTTACTTCAAAATGTGCATGTGGTCCTGTTGAATACCCTGTAGAGCCAACCTTTAATATAGATTCTCCTCTTTTTACAACTTGTCCTACTTGTACTAAAATTTCTGATCCATGTGCATATAATGTAGATACTCCTCCTCCATGATCAATTATAACCATATTTCCATAAGCACTATTATATCCAGCTTTTGTTACAATTCCATCATTCGCTGCAATAAAATTAGCTCCTAAAGGTGCACTAATATCAACACCTGTATGTAATTTATATACTCCAGTAATAGGATGAGTCCTCATTCCATATTTAGAACTTATTCTTGTATATCCTGGAACTGGCCAAGCTAATTCACCACCTATATATTGTGTATCTATACCATCTCTTGCAATAGCAAGTATTTCAGCATTTATTTCAGCAAATCTAGTATTATACTCATCTATTTTTTCTTGAATTGATTTTTCTTGATCTGACAATTTAGAGATATAATTTTCCCTTACTGTTTTTGTATTTTCTAATATTTTTGCTGTTTTTGTTTGATTTACTTTTATATTGCCTAGTTGTTCTCTATCTTTTTCCAATTTATTTTTAGCTAGTTCAATTTCTTCCTTTTTTCCTTGCATATCTTCTAATAACTCTGTATCTTTTGTTGCTAATTCTGTAATTAGGAAATAATTGGATAAAAAGTCTGAAATATTTTTAGAGCTTAAAATAACATCTAAATATTGAGTATCACTTGATTCATAAACTGCAATTAGTCTATTATCTAATAACTCTTTTTGTTTTTTATAATTTTCCTCTGCTTCTTTTAGTTTAGCTTCGACTTCATCCATTGAAGTTTGCAAATCTGCAATTTTAGTGTTTAACTCATCTAATTCTTGTTGTGAAGTAGATATTTTTTCATCCAATTTTTGAACTTGTTGTAAATTTTCTGACAACTCACTTTGTACTCCATCTAGTTGTTCATTTGCGTCATTTAACTGATTCTGTAATTCTTCTCTTTGTGTTTGTAAATCTGTTGCTGTATCTTCTGCGTGTACATATGGAAATACGCAAAAACTACAGATTGCAAAAGCTAAAACAATACATAAAATTTTACGCATGTTTTCTCCTTTATACTTTTAAATATTTTCTCATAGAAATAACACTTCCTAGAGCTCCTATTCCTATTCCTAATAGCATATATACAAATATGATAGAATTAAACATATCTGCAAAACTAATTAGACTCATGTTAATCACTTGCATAAATTGTGAATTTACTAACTGTTCTGCTAAGAAGCTATAAGCCACACCAACAATAACAATAGAAATTATACTTGCAAATATTCCAATAATCATACCTTCAACAATAAATGGCCATCTAATAAATCCATTTGTCGCTCCAACATATTTCATAATTGAAATCTCTTTTCTTCTCGCATGAACTGTAAGTTTTATAGTATTAGCTATAATAAATATAGATATTACTATCAATAACATTAAGATTACTCCTGTTACTATCTTTATTCCATTTGCCAAATTAATCAAAGTTGTCACTGTTTCATCTTTACTTGTTATTTTCTTTACTTGGTCAAAAGTTAAAATTTGATCTTGAACAGTTTTACTTTGTTTTAAATCAGTAAGAGTTACTACATATGAAGCAGTAAATATATTATTTTCTCCTTCGTATCCTTCTAACAAATCTTTTTTATCTCCAAATTTTTCTTTCATCTGATCTAGTGCCTTTTCCTTAGAAACATATTCAATAGTACTAACTCCATCTATTTTTCTGATTTTCTCTCCTAATTCTTCTATTTGTTCTTGTGTTGCTTCATTTTTGATAAAAACTTGTATTCCTTGTGCCGATTCAATTTCTTTTACAAAGTGATTAATATTTTCTCCAAGTATTAAAAATATTCCAAATATAATCATAGTAGCACACATAATCATAAGTGATGCACCAGTTGATTTTTTATTTTTAAATACGTTACTAAATCCTTCCCCTATTAAATATCCTAATCTGTTATATTTCACAATCATACCCACCTTTTTTATCATCTCTAATTATTTCGCCCTTACGAATATGTATAACTCTTTTTTTCATTTTGTCAACAATATCTTTTGCATGTGTAGCAACTACTACAGTTGTTCCTCTCATGTTAATATCATTTAACAAATTCATAATATCCCATGCAGTTTCTGGGTCTAAGTTTCCTGTAGGTTCATCTGCAATTAACATAGATGGATTGTTTACCAATGCTCTTGCCAAAGCCACTCTTTGTTGTTCTCCTCCAGATAATTCATTTGGGTACATTTTTGCTTTTCCACTTAAACCTACTAATGAAAGTACCATAGGTACTTGCCTTCTTATATGTCTTGGTGTAGCTCTTACAATATACATAGCATATGCAACATTGTCATATACTGTTTTATCTGGTAAAAGCCTAAAATCTTGGAATACTACCCCCATACTTCTTCTTAAATATGGAATTCTATTTGGTTTCAAAAATGTTGTGTCTTTTCCATTAATAATAATATTTCCTGAAGTTGGTTCTTCTTCCTTTAAAATAAGCTTTATTAGTGTTGATTTTCCACTTCCTGAAGAACCTACTAGAAAGGCAAATTCTCCTTTATCTATAACAAAATTAGCGTTTTTTACAGCTTTTGTCCCTGTATCATACGTTTTTGTCACATTTCTAAATTCTATCATTTTTTGTACTCCTTACATTACGTTTTTCTATCTATTTATACATATACTTTTTTATTCTATCTAATAATAACAATAAACTTGTTTTTTTGCAATAGTTTTAAAGTAAAAAATGCTAGAAATTTGTCCCATTGTAAAAGCATTTTTCTACAGTAAGAAAAAGAAGAACCTAATCTTCTTTTTAAAGTTTTAGTCTCTTCTATTTTTATAAACTTTCTTGGTGTACATGTCTTACATCTATTCAAAATTTTTTTACAATATCTTTTGCTGTAATTTCAAAGTATTCCATCAATTCTTCTGCTTTTCCAGATTTACCAAATGTATCTTTAATTCCCATTCTATCCAATCTTACCGGATATTCTTCTGTTAAAACTTCACTAATTGCACTTCCAAGTCCACCTATTACGCTATGATCCTCTATTGATATTAATTTTTCAGTTTCCTTTGCACATTTTACAATCATCTCTTTATCAATTGGCTTTATTGTATGAATATCAACAACTCTTACTTCAATATTTTGTTTTTTTAGTTTTTCTTGAGCTTTAATAGCTTGTTCTACTGTAACACCTGTCGCAAATATTGTTCCATCAGTACCTTCTCCTATTTGAACAGCTTTACCTATTTCAAATTTCTGATTTTCATTATAAATCTGACTTGTTTTCATTCTTGATAATCGTAAATATACTGGTCCATTTATTTTTGAAATCTCCTTCACTGCCCATTTAGTTTGAATATCATCCGAAGTTGACATTACAATCATATTTGGCAAAGTCCTCATCATTGAAATATCTTCCAACATTTGATGAGTAGCTCCATCTTCTCCTACTGTAATTCCTGCATGAGTTGCACAAATTTTCACATTTAAATTTGGATAACAAATACTATTTCTTATTTGATCATAAGCTCTCCCAGCTGCAAAAACTGCAAATGTGCTTGCATAAGGAATTTTTCCACAAGTTGCAAGTCCTGCAGCAGTTCCCATCATATTAGCTTCTGCTATTCCTATATCAAAAAAACGCTCTGGCAATTCTTTAGCAAATATATTTGTTTTTGTTGCACTTGATAAATCTGCATCTAATACAACCACATCCGCATTTTCTTTTCCGACTTCTAGCAAAGCCTCTCCATAACTTTGACGTGTTGCTTTTTTCTCCTTTTCCATATTTCATTCTCCTTTCAAAAATTTCTTTTTTCTTTATTTTTTCAACATAATTCTACATAATATATGAGACACTTGAGACCTGTCCCCTATGTTTCAAGTTCTTTCATTGCTTGTATATATTGTTCTTCATTTGGTGCTTTGCCATGCCATCCTACTTGATTTTCCATAAATGATATGCCTTTTCCCTTTATTGTTTTTGCAATAATACATGTAGGTTTTTCTTTGATATTTCTTGCAACATCAAATGCTTTAATTATTTCTTCTATATCATGACCATTAATGTTAATTATTTGGAATCCAAAACTTCTAAATTTTTCTTCAATTGGATATGAACTCATAACTTCTTCTATTGTTCCATCTATTTGTAAATTGTTATTATCAACTATTACACATAAATTATCTAATTTATATTTATTTGATGCCATCGCAGCTTCCCATATTTGTCCTTCTTCTATTTCTCCATCTCCTAATACACAATAAACTCTATAGTCCTTTTTATTTAGTTTTCCTGCTATTGCCATTCCATTTGCTACAGATAGTCCTTGTCCTAAAGAACCTGTTGTCATATCTACTCCTGGTACTTTATTCATATCTGGATGTCCTTGTAATCTACTATTAATATTCCTAAATTTTTTTAATTCTTCTTTATCAAAACATGCACTAAAGGCTTTATAAAGCGCTCCAGCAATCTTGTCTACTTCAAAGTCAACTAAACGCCCATCTCTTTTTCTAATACTTTTAATCATACAAAGCCTCCTATCTATCTATAGTATAATGAAATTTTTATTTAATTTCATTAGATATGATATTTTTCTACATGGACTTGATAATTTTTATAAATTACTAAAATATAATCTTCTTTTAATTTTTCAACAATCCCATATCTAAAGACATCTTCTTGATTTAATTGATACTTTTCTATTAATCGATGTTTGATTTCTTTTTCGTTATCAATTCTTGTCTTCCACCATTTTTTAGGTTTGACTTTAGATAATCTTAAATAGTCTTCTATTAATTCATCTTCATATTGTTCTTTTAAATAAATATTGATATATTGGAATAATTCATCTAATTGAAAACCAAAGAATTTAAACTGTTGAGCTTGGTAAAATTCACCCAAATCTAAAAAGAAATAAAATGGTGATTTACATTGTCTTAAGACTTTATTCATTGTTATTGGCATTTTTCCAGAATTCCAATATTTTTGTAACATATCTTCAGCTAAATGTATTTTTTCAATATCTTCTTTAGATAAATCATGACTCTCTATTAATTCATAAGGAGCATGTTTTTCATAAATATAACCATATTTATTAGCTTCTTTTCTTAAACTTGTTCCTCTTAAAAGTTTTAAGAACCCTAATTGTAATTCCTTAGGATATAATCTAAAAACATCATCAAATGATTTTGAGAATCTTTGTAAGTTCTCTAGTGGCAATCCTGCAATTAAATCTAAATGAAAATCTATTTTATGGTTTTGTTGGAGTTGTCGAATAACATCACATAGACGTTCAAAGTTTTGATATCTTTGAACAACTTTATTTGTTGGTTCATAAGTTGATTGAATACCGATTTCAAATCTAAGTAAACCATCAGGTGCTTCTTCATTAATAAAATCAATAATTCTTTGATCTAAAACATCCCCATTAATTTCAAATTGTAATTGTACTCCTGGATGGCAGTTTTTAAAAACAAAGTCTAATATTTCTAAAGCATGTTCTGTTTTAACGTTAAACGAGCGATCTAAAAGCTTAATTACTTTGACATCTGTATTTAAGATTGCTTTTAATTGTTGTTTTAAATAATCCATTGAAAAGAATCTTAATCCTTTTTCTAATGAAGATAAACAATATTGACATTGATAAGGACATCCTCTACTTGTTTCAAAATATAAGATCCTATTTTTCATATCTTTCATGTCTCTTTCTAATAAATAAGGAGACTCTAACGTTTCTAAATAACTTAAATCAACTGGTGGAATCAAGCGTGGATCTCGATGTTCTTTCATACTAATACCTTGAAGCTTGACTTCTTCATTATTTTCCAAAGCTGTCAATAATTGATTTAAAGCAACTTCCCCTTCACCTGCCATAATATAGTCAATTTCAAACTCATCTAAAAAATGATCAATTTCATAAGTTACTTCAGGTCCACCAATAATAATCTTTAACTCAGGTTTTCTTTCTTTTAATAAATGACATAATTTTTGAATATGATCTACATTCCAAATATAAACACTTAAACAAAGAATATCTAAATCCATTGATAAAAGATCATCTACGATATGATTTAAATCATCTTTAATGGTATATTCTTTAAAATCAATATCATGATCATCTTTACAAGCTACATAAAGAAGTCTTAACGCTAATGATTTATGGATAAATTTTGAATTTAATGTTGTGATTAATGTTTTCATAATAATTCTATATAAAAATCTAGAGAAAACTCTAGATTTTTAATCTTTCTTAAATTTTGGAATAACGTTTTTATATAAACAATACTCTTCTAACGTCCAGTTTTGATCTTTAATTTCCTTAGCCACTTTTTTACCTACATAACGTAAATGCCATGGTTCATGAGAAATTCCTGTAATACCATCCGTTCCTTCTGTAAAACGAACAATAAATCCATATTTTGCACAGTTTTCAACAACCCATTTATATTCTGTTGTATCCCCAAAGACAAGTCTTTGTTTATCAACGACACTTTGAGAAGTCATATCAATACCAAGTCCTGTTTGATGTTCACTTGCTCCTGGAGTAGCTACATATTCAGCAGCATAAGCACCACCATATTTTTGTTCAGTTTCTTGATAGATTTTTTCTTGTTCTTCATATGAACGATAACCACTATTTAATAATAAATACATACCTTCTTTTTTAGCATCTTTGATCATTTTAACTAAAGCTTCGGCTGCAACTTTTCTAAGTTGTGGATGATCGCATGTTGGCGCTACATATTCACTATCTAATTCTACTAAATCTTTTGGTTCATAATCATTTAAATAGAATCCTTTTTTTACAAGAGTTAAATAATCATCTGGATTAGCAATATTATATTTAGCTTTTGTTTGACCATTACTTGAAACAATAAATGGATAATTAACAATATTAACGGCATAATTATAATCTTTAACAGTATTATATTGTGTCATATAATCATTGATTTTCTTTAAATCATATCCTTTTACTTTTCTAAAAGGAGCTGTTTGACTATTTGTAAGTTTATTGTCTATTAAAAATTGAAGATCACTTTTACCAGCACCATCTTTTAACATTGACCAAATTGTTTTTTCACTATAACCCATTGATTTTAATGAAGGCGCTTGATTTTCAAAAATATAATTAACAACATCAACGATATCTTCATAATTCATATCTTTATGTAAAGAATAAAATTGTTCATATTCATCATAAAGAGCTACTTTATTTGAATTATCGACCCATTTTAAAATATGTTTCATCTCATCATGTGATAACAATTCTTTTTCTTCATCATTATCAAATGAGCTCACTAACTCACTTGTTGTTGACCAAGAGTAACCTTTCATCAAAAATTGAATTCTATTAAAATTAAAATAAATAATAATTCCTAAAATAACAACTACTGCTGCAATTACAGCAATCACAGTACGTCCTACTTTTAAACGTCTTCTTGAACTACTATAAGAACTGTAATAACTATAATCTGTTTTTTTCTTAAATAATCCCATTTCTTTTTTTCACCTCTATTAATGTATCGCTATTATAGAAAATATAGATACTACTTACAATCCTTTTTTAAATAGTTTTTTCTACCAATTTCATATAAATCATTTCCTAAATGATCAATCACTACAACTAATGGCATATTTTTAACTTTTAACTTACGAATTGCTTCCGGTCCTAAATCATCAAAAGCAATCACTTCACATTCTTCTATACATGAAGACATCATCGCTCCAGCACCACCAATAGCACCAAAATAAACGCCATGATAGTCAACAATGGCTTTTTTAACTGCATCATTTCGATACCCTTTACCAATCATCGCATGTAAGCCAAGTTTAATAAGTCTAGGTGAATAAGCATCCATTCTTCCTGAAGTGGTTGGTCCACCACTGCCAAATACTTGACCTGGTTTTGAAGGAGTTGGGCCAACATAAAAAATCGTTTGATCTTGGATATTGAAAGGAAGTTCTTTTCCTTCATCCAATAATTGAATCAATCTTTTATGAGCAGCATCTCTTCCTGTATAAATCGTTCCACTTAAAAAAACTTCATCTCCAGCTTTTAGCTGTTTAATTTTATCAACTGTTAATGGTGTTTCTAAATAAATCATAGTGAAACCTCCTTATGACGTGAAACATGACAACAAATACTAACAGCGACTGGCATCCCTGCAATATGTGTAGGGAAAGTTTCAATATTTAAAGAAAGAGCTGTTGTCTTTCCTCCATAACCAGCAGGGCCAATTCCTGTTTCATTGATCATTTGTAATAATTCATCTTCTAAAGAAGCATATCTTTGATCTGGATGATGACTTCCAATTTCACGAATCATGGCCTTTTTAGCAAGCATTGCCACTTTATCAAAAGAACCTCCAATACCTACACCAATAACCATTGGTGGGCAGGCATTTGGTCCTGCATCATTGACAACTTTCATCACAAAATCCTTAATTCCTTGAAGCCCATCACTTGGTTTTAACATCTTAATTTGGCTCATATTTTCTGAACCAAATCCTTTAGGCGCTAAAGTAATATGAAAAGTATCCCCCTCAACAATATCATAATAAATAATTGCTGGAGTATTGTCTTTTGTATTAGTGCGTTCAAACAAAGGATCTTTAACAACTGATTTTCTTAAATACCCTTCTGTATATCCTTGTCTTACTCCTTCTTGAATTGCTTCATTTAAACTGCCACCTGTAATATGTACTTCTTGTCCCATTGTCACATAAACAAAAGCCATTCCTGTATCTTGACAAATAGGCATTTGTTTTTCTTGTGCCAACTTTGCATTATCCATTAATACTTGTAATGTTTTTTTGGCAAGTGCACTATCTTCTTCATCATGTTTTTGTGATAATGCTTTTTCAACATCTTGAGGTAAAATAGTTGCTGCTTCTATACACATTTTTTTAATTGCATCTGTAATTGTTGAACATGTTATCTCTCTCATATGTATCTCCTATTCAATAATATTATCTTTTACATCAGGATAATAAATAGAATAATATCTAAGTGACATTAATTCCATTGTTGTAAGTAAATTATGTTTACCTGTTTTTTTATATTTTGAATCACCTATTTCAATAATATAATTTGGTTCAAAACCAAAATCAAAGCTCTTATCATTGGTAATCACAACAACTTTCGCATTTGATTTTTTAATATATGAAATCATCTTTTGACTCCCATTAAAAATATGACCACTTACTGTTAAAATAATAGCTACACTATTTTCATCTAACTCCTTAGCACATTGAAGCTGACTTGTTTGTTCCATATAAGCCATTGTGAACTTCTCTAACATCAATAAATCAGTTTGAAAATGTAAAGCAACTGAATGTGAAAACTGTGTTCCAAAAAAAGCTACGTTATCACTATCATGAATCAGTTTTAAAACCTCATCGATTACATTCCAATCTAAATAAGAAGAAAGTTGACTTAAAGATGTACAAATTTGTTGACTATAATAAGCTGTACTTTCTTCTGGATGATCTTTCATCATATCTAAAGGAACATTAATTAAATTATTAAACTTTCTTGATGTTGAACTAAACCACGCACACTCTTGTTTTAAATGAGCATAATTTTCATAACCAAGTGTTCTACAAAAACGAGAAATGGTTGCTGGAGACACAAAACATTCGCTCGCAAGTTTAGAAATTCCCATATGAGCTACTTCTGAAATATGATGTGCCATATACCAGGCAATGTTATAATTTGTATCTGTTTCATTGGCGCTATCTAAATATATTAATAATCTATAAAATAAATTTTTCATGTCATCCTCCCTATTCTACAATATTATACACTAAATTCATCTTTATGCTTATATAAATTTGTGATAACAAATCACATATTTTTTTACATTTGTAACTTTTTTTAACTGTTTTTTATTTATATATTAAATCTGTAGAAAGAAAATAGATTTTACTATTCATATTCCCTCTATTATCTTTCTATATTATTCTTATCCTCCCAAATAAGAATAACATAAAAGGCATCTTGATGTCTTTTTTTCTTTTTCTTATAATAAAGAAAAAGGAGATCAATAATAATGTTAAAAGAATTCAAAGAATTTGCCTTAAAAGGCAACATGATTGATTTAGCTATTGGGGTTATTATCGGTGGTGCTTTTAATTCATTAGTTACTTCTCTTGTAGAAAACATCATTATGCCTATTTTAAGTTTAGTTACAGGTAAGATTGATTTTTCTAATCTATTTATTGCTTTAGATGGAAATACATACAAAACATTAGCTGCTGCTCAAGCAGCAGGAGCATCTACTGTTAATTATGGTTTATTTATTACTGGTTTACTTAATTTTCTTATCATGGCTTTTGTTATCTTTATGATTGTTAAAACGATGAACAAATTAAGAACTAAAACAGAAAAACCTGTAGAAGAAAAACCAACGAAGAAGATTTGTCCTTATTGTCAAAGTGAGATCTCTATCAAAGCATCTCGTTGTCCACACTGTACAAGTCAATTAGAAAACTAAAATAGCTTTCTGTAATGTCATTCATTACAAAAAAGCTATTTTTTTATTATTATTTAATTTTAGCATTTATCGCAAAATCAAGTTTTGTTTCAATATCATAATTTTCTTCTTTGCCTGCAAATGTCGTGGCTTTTCCATAATAGTGCATGATTGTTTTTCCATTTTTTACAGATAAATCAAGTTGAATATCACTGCTTTGATAAGCTTCTTTTAAAAGTGAACATATTCCTTCATGTTGAAACTGAATTTCCACAATTTGTAATTCTATTTCAGGAGCTATTTCAATACCATGTCGTGTAGTATAAATTATTTGTGGTGCTTCTATTTTTAAATTATTCCCGGCTGTGCTTTCACTTACCTGAATATTGATTTCAGGATGACTAGCACACCATTTATAATAGCCAAAACCACAAAGAGTAATCACTAAAACAAATAAAAGGATATAAATGTAAATCTTTTTGATTTTAAATGTTACATATTGTTTCATTGTTTCACCTACCTATTTATTTGATTATAGCATAGATGTTCTATATAAAACAAAAAAACATCGATTACTCGATGTCTCTTACATTTGGTGCGGGCGACAGGAATCGAACCTGCACGCCGAAGGCGCTAGATCCTAAGTCTAGTGCGTCTGCCAGTTCCGCCACGCCCGCATTGAAATGGTGACCCGCAGGCGACTCGAACGCCTGACCCTCTGATTAAAAGTCAGATG
>ERZ779890.3091-NODE-3091-length-15200-cov-6.712116_pt1 | contig 15200 bp, 18 predicted proteins | sample MGYA00511553_ERZ779890 | MGnify/ENA primary metagenome ERZ779890 (study PRJEB29588, sample SAMEA2152064) | human gut metagenome | biome: human gut; feature: human-associated habitat; material: faeces | place: Denmark | collected 2008/2010 ...
AATGCGGAGGCCGAAGATGCCGATTCCTGATCCGGAAATCGTCTTTGAAGGCGTAAAGCCTGAAGCCGCCATAGCATACTGGAAAAAACTGTCGCTGATGACGGCGAAGCAGGCCAAGGAACTGGACGCCGGAGCCCGTGCCCGCGCCTACTATGTCTCCTGCTTAAAGGAAATGGACGAGATCGCCCTTGTCCATACGACTATCGGAGAAGCGTTGGAGAACGGATCGACCTTCGACGTCTTCCGTGAGCGCATCGCCCGGCTCGGTTTGCCCGACCATCTTATGAAGACGATCTTCACGACCAACCTTCAGACAGCCTACGCCGCCGGGCGTTACGCCAAAATGCAGGCGGTCAAAAAGACACGCCCCTACTGGCGCTATCTCACCATAGGGGATAACCGCGTGCGGCCTTCGCATGCCGTTTTGAGCGGCATGGTTTTTCCGGCTGATCATGCTTTTTGGAGCGAGAACTACCCGCCGAACGGCTACCGGTGCCGTTGCGGTGTGCAGACGCTTTCAGAGCGGCAGGTGAAGCGGGAGAAACTCACAGTCCAGAAAAAAATGCCCGGCGACATGATGTGGACTGACCCCAAGACGGGAATGGAGTACCACGTCGCCCGCCCCGGCGCGGATGACGGCTTCCGCAACAACCCCGGCAAAGACTGGTTCGCGGGACTCCATCCCGAAGAAGCGGACTTTGATGCGGGCGAGGACATGGTCAAGTCCGCCCTGTGCATCCTGCCGCCGCCGGACAGCGCCGATTTCGCGGATGTGCAGACCCGGCGCACGGTCGGGCACGGGCAGGAGTGCCTGCCGCCGCTGGCGGAACTTGGCCCGGAACACATCCTGCCCGTGAAGAAGGCCGACATTCTGCCTGCTGGCCTGTCGGAAGAAGCCTATGCGCTGGCGTTCCTGAAAGAGTTCGGCCTGAAGTCGCTGGACGACAGCACCCTGTTCCGGCTGCCGTGGCTGCGGATGCCGCTGCTCATCAGCAAGCAGCTTGTTCTCGACAAGAAAGCGCAAGCCCTGAAGTCAAATAAATCCGGACGTGGGCCTTATATGCGGCTTATGGCGCAAGTGATCAAGAATCCTTACGAAGTCTGGCAAGTTCCCATGAAGCTGTCGGGGAAGCCATACGTTACTCTTCGATTTCTGCGTCTATTCCGTGAAGAAGGTGGGGAAGGGCTAGGTGGGTATTCGGCATTTAACTGGATAGGGGGACGCTATTGGTCTGGGGCAACGGTCTTTAAAGCAAAGAAACATTTTGAAGCTTCCGTCAACTATCTCGAACAACAACGCAACGGTGTGTTGTTGTTCCGTGAAGGGGGCGGAGGTGTGCTCCAGAAATAAAAAAAGCGCCGGTGGAGACAGGCCCCGGCGCAGACGACACCCTTGTTGCGACCCCAGCCTGTTCTGGGCTCAGGGTACGCCGCCTTTGAATCGACATGTACCGATGAAAACAGGTCTCGGTAAAGACCGTTGTTCTCTCGACGGTGCCTGTACACCACGAACAACGACCTTCGATGCTTTAACTTTACCCATCAACCTTTCAGGAGTCAACAAATGTCCGACGCCACAGTTCGTATTGCCATCGCCCGGGCAGGCAGCTTCATCGATTCGCAGGGCCGTCCGCAGCGTTTTTCCGAAGCCGACCTCGACGCCATCGCCACCAGCTACAATCCGAAGAACCGCGAAGCGCCGCTCGTCTTCGGCCACCCGGCAGTGAGCGATCCGGCCTTCGGCTGGGTCAAGTCCGTCCATCGTGAGGGGAAAATTTTGTTTGCACAGATTGCGCAGATTCCGGACGAGGTACGGAATCTCGTGCAGGATGGTCGCTACAGATACGTGTCCATGTCCCTGATGCCTGATCGGAAGACGCTTCGGCACGTGGGACTCCTCGGAGCAGCCGTGCCCGCCATTGATGGGCTTGGCCCGGTTTCGCTGTCAGGGGACAGCGACGCGATAACAATCAATTTTTCCACAGGAGGCGATATGCCCACCATTGAAGAGCTGCAGTCCCGCGTGACGGCGCTCGAAGCCGAGCGGGACGATTTGAAAGGCAAGCTGGAGGCTTCGAGCGCCGTTGCCGCCAAAACAGCCAGCGACTTCGCGGCCTACAAGAACGGCATCGAGGTCAAGGCACGGGAGGGCCGGATCGATGCGTTGATCAAGGATGGGAAGGTGAAGCCCGCCGAGCGAGCCCGCTGCCTGAACTTTGCGGCGATGCTGGCAGAGTCCGGAGGGACTCTCGATTTTGCCGCTGCGGACGGCACGGTCGAGAAGCTCTCAGCCGAGGAAGCCTACTTCCGCGAACTTGAAGCCCGCAAAGCGAGCCGCCTGAACGTGGATTTTGCGGAACAGATCCCGCCCGCCCATGCACTTGTCCGCACAGACGCGCCTGCCGTTCAACCCTCTGAAATCATCGGTAAACTGTAGGAGAAACGATTATGCCTGCTGAAGGAATGCTTGGCGGATACACGATATCCGGTGATCGGGTCGGCACCGATGAACATCCGCTCGTCCGGAAACACCTGCCAATCGATACGACCGTGGTGACTACCGTGCTGGAGCCCGGCGTGTTGCTCAAAGAAGTCGAGGTGAAGGGCGAAGAGGACGAAAGCGATAAGGTCATCGAGCACAAGTACGCGCCGTGGGCCGAGACGGATACCGTCGCCCCCTGCGCCGTGGTCGATGACCGCTTCGATCCTGAGCACGAAACGAGTGCCGATTGCATCATTCACGGCTGCGTCCGGACGCGGATGCTGAAAGTCGGCGCGACCGGTACCACCGCGCCCAGCGTACTTGCCCTCACCAAACTCTCGCACAACGGCATTTTTGCCGTATAGGACTGAATATGCTTGCGAACTTAAGAAAAATCTTCAATCCGGCGGCGGTGGCGCAGGCCTTGCAGCCTATGCCGCCCCTGAAATCCACGGTGATGGATACCTTCTTCACCAACCGGCCTTCGCATCCGATGGTCGTGATCGGCCTCTCCGAGCTGCACCGCGTGATCGAGACGGTGCCGGTCGTGCGTCGTGACGGCGCTCCGGTGGCACTCGGCGGGGAAGACTTCGAGACGCAGTTCTTCGCTCCGCTGCCGGTTAAAGTGAAGGTTGCGGTGACTGCCAGCGAACTCAATGACCTGCGTGTGATCATGAACGACGCCACGGCGGTGGCTGCGTGGCGCTCGGCGAAACTTGAGCAGATCCGGCGGACGGTACGTCTGACCACGGAAGCCATGTGCGCTACCGTACTCACCACAGGCAGCATCTCATGGCCGAAGCAGCTCGAAGGTGGCCGGACGGAAACGTACAGTATCGATTACGGCGATCCGCTGACGCACACGTTGGGCACCAAGCTGGCGGCGGATAGCAAGATTTCCGAAGTCTACGATCTGCTCGTCACGATGGAAGAGAAGATCCAAATGGCCGGGGTCGGCGGTTCCGCAGAGTTCTGGTGCGGAAAAGACGTCTTCAAGGTGCTTATGGACATGGCGCAAGGCTACCTCTCCACCGCCGACCAGCGGATGATCAAGGTGGAGTTGGGTGCCGGGCAGATCTCCATCGGCGGGTACGTCATCCATGTACTGAACGAAACCTATCCCGATCCCAGCGGGACATGGGTACCCAAGCTCAACGCCAAGACGCTTATGGCCGTTGCCAAAGACGTACCCGGCACGATCTGGTACTGCGCCCTCGACAGCATCAGCGCGAACCTCGCGGCGCTCCCCCTGCACATCGTGCCCATTCAGTCGCTGGACGACTCCAGCATTACGTTGATCGCCCAGTCCAAGCCCGTGCCCGCACGTCCGCCGAAGGCAACATGCCTGTGCGTGGCCGTAGCCTGATTTGGGGCCTGATCCGAAAACGCCGTTTCCGGCCCTGTCATGGGCCGGGACGGACAACGAGCCGGGTAAAATCCTAAGACTATTCTTAGACTAGTCTTAAACGCGAAAAAAGGGGAAGCCATGCTGTTTTGCACCCGCGACCAGATCACCGATCTTCTGCTCGCCGACTACGTGCAGGCATGCGAGGAGAAAAATCCGGGCCTCGTCGACCGCACGGTTGCAGCCGTCACCGGTGAGATCATGAGCATGCTCTCGTACAGGTATCCGCAGCCGTGGCCGACCGTGCCCGAACTCATCAGATACATCGCCGGGGTCATCAGCGCCTACCGCGTCGTCGAGGCGATCACGACGCTGGTGGACAGCGAGGCGACGGTCGACAACGAATGGCTGCCGCTCCAGAAGCAGTGGAAATACTGCACTGAACTGCTTGAGGACATCCGAGACGGCAAACAGAAGCTCACTGAGCTTGATGAGGCCTTTCTTGACCGGGAAGAGCCCACGTTCGCCGTTGTCAGCCCCAAACCCTTCTTTGATTTCCGGGGGTTCTGATGGCGAAGAGCGGCATAAGTCTGGATTGGGGCGGCCTCGACAGGCGTCTCATGGAAGCGGCGCGGGGGCTGGCTGCGCATCAGGCGATTCTCGCTGACATCGGCGAGGCGCTGGTGAGCAGCACGGTGCGGCACTTCATCGAATGCAAGGGGCCGGACGGCGAGGACTGGGAACCTTCGGAACGGTCTATGCGGGATGGAGGCAAACCGCTGTCCGACACCGGTCGGCTTCGGCAGTCCATCGAGTACGCAACAACGCCGGACAGCGTGATGGTCGGCACCAACGTCATCTATGGGCGCATCCACCAGCTTGGGGGCGAGATCAGGCCAAAGCGTAAAAAGACTCTGAAGGTAAAGGGGAAACTGGTCTCGAAAGTGACCATGCCCGCCCGTCCCTACCTTTATATAGATGACAAGGACAGGGAAGAGGTGGCGCACATCATCGCCCTCCATACCAAAGGAAAACGCTGATGGAAAAGCTCGTCATGAAAACGGTCACACGGGCGGCGGTCGCCGCCGGACTCCCGGCGGAACGGGTCATGACCGAATCCGCAAAAGACAATCTCACGCTGCCGCGCCCCCGGCTTGAAGTCCAGATGCAACCGGCGACGTACAAGCGCACGGGCAGGAAGCTCGGCGTGACGCGCACAAAGACGCAGCACACCACCAAGCGCGAGCTGTACGAAGTCAGTCAGCAGGTGTTGCTGAATGTCCTCGCCGAAGACGAAAACTGGCTGTCGAAATTCGGCTTCGAGTTTGTCGTGGCGCTGCCGAAAGGAGTGAATGACGCGCGGGGTAACTGGGTGGGCATCCGCGTGCAGAAGGCCACGCCGGGCAAGCCTCCGGTGAAACGTGTCGGCGATGCCGAAATCGTCGTGTTCACCCGGCTGAACACGCTGTTCCTGCTCACGTTCACGGGCCGGGTGACCGAAGAGATCACGCATGACCTTATCACCAAGGTAAACATCAACCCACAGTGGGGAAAATGATATGGCTGAGAAAGAAATCAACGCATCTGAAGAGAAGTCTGTGGAACAGTCCGCCGAGATCCCTGCGACGGCTTCTTCCGCCCCTGAAAAAAAGAAACCCTCGAAGAAAGAGGCCGCATCCTCCCCGTCCACGGCTCTTGGCACCCAAGTTGAGAACGGCGGGCTGCAGTCCCTGGACGAGCTGGCGCTGACGTTCCGCACCCCGTCATGGATGCAAGGCGCACTGATGCGCCTGATGGGATGGGAGCAAGGCAAGATGGTGACTGAGGACGAATATGGGCAGGCTGTCGAGCGTCTGTCTGGCCGCAAGATGGGCGGCGGGAGGCTGTAATGGGCGACGTGCTTGAATATTTGGTCGACGGCACCAGCGGGCTTGCGCCCGGGGGCGTCGACGGCAAGGCGATGGTCGCCGGGGTCTGCTCCAGAGGGCAGGTCGGCAAGGCGTATCTTCTTGGCCCCAGTTCCGATCTGGATGGTCTGCTCGGCACCGGGCCTCTCGTTGACCGGCTCCGCGACGTGCTGGCCACGGCGGGGCAGGAACCCACGATTGTGGCCGTTCCGGTACAGGGGCAGCAGGGAGGCTACATCTCCGATCCGGTCTGGAGCGGGGGGAACGGCAGCTATCCGGCGGCGTCGGTTTCCGGCGTGCCGCAGAAAAATGCGGATGTGGTCGTCGAGGTCGTCAGCGCCGGGCAGGTCGGCACGGCGACGGTCAAAGTCTCCACGGACGGCGGGACAACCTTCGGCTCGGCGGAGACGGCGGCTGCACAGGTCGTCATCGGCAAGCCGAACGAGGCGACCGGAGCCACCCTCCTGCTGCCCGAAGAGGCGTCTCTGGAAGAAGGATGGAGCCTTCGCTTCCTTGTGCGCTGCGCAGCAGGCCCCGTCGAGCGTATCGGCGATGAGTCGAGCCCGCTCATCACCGTCACTGGCGACGTGCTGGCCGGGGCCGAGCTGTCCATCCAGATTGTGAAGGGGGGCGACCGTAATGTCGGCACATACCAGCTTTCCGTGGATGGCGGCGACACCTATGAAAAGGTCAGAACCATCCCGGTGGACGGCACGGTGGCCACCGATCTCGGCGTAACCATCACGTTCCCGGCTGGCGAGTACGTTGGCGGCACCACCTACTCCTGCCGCCTGCTTCCGCCGGAGCCGAGCATCGTGGACGTCATGGCTGCGCTTGAGTCCCCTTTGTCGCTGTATGACATCGAGTTCGTATACATCGTCGGCCCGTCCGATTCCGTTGACTGGTCGGCGCTGTCGGTGAAGGCCGACGAGCTGTGGAACCTGCACAGGCCGACCTACTTCAAATGCGAGACGCGTCTGCCTCGCGATGACGAAGACCTGAACGATTTCGCGGCGTATCTGCTTGCGGAAAAACAGGATTTTGCATCCAGATTCGTGCAGGTCTGCTGCCAGTACGGTGAAGTTGTGGATTCGACGGGGCTTTCCAAGCTCAGGAACTGGGGCGGCCTGCAGGCCGGGCGCGTCATTTCCATCCCTGTCCAGCGGGCCACCGGGCGCGTGCGCGACGGCAACATCAGTCAGGGCACGCTGCCGGAGGGGTGGGAAACCGTGCAGCCCACGCTCGAAGATGCGGGCTATCTCACCGCGAAGAAATACGCGGGGTTGTCCGGCGCATATTGGGGCGACTCGCGGACAATGGCGGACGACACCAGCGATTATCGCTACGAAGAGGTTCTGCGCGTCGTCTTCAAGGCAGTCCGCAAGATGCGCATCGCGGCACTGAAGTCCATGTATGATGATCTGGACCCTGTGGTGCCGGATTCGGACACCGGGATCGGCTACCTCAAGGCAAACATTTCCGGTGCTCTTGACACGATGGTCGCCGCGGTTCCTAAGGAATTGGCGGATTACGATATCACCATTCCTTCTGAGCAGGATTACGTCAATAAAGGCGTTGCGGTCGAAGTGCTGCTCATCGGGATCGGTATCATCCGCGAGATCAAACTCTATGCCTCGTATGCCTATGCGGGCACCCAAGGCGATACCAGACTGGAGGGCTAATATGAATATCACATATTCCCGTGAGGCGGTGTACCGTTTCCTGTACGAGATGCGGGTGGAGCATCCCAACACTTATTATAGCCCCAAGGAATTGGAGCCATTCGCCGAAACCGGGCAGCTCGCCGCCGTTCTTTCCTGCGGCGTGGAACTCGGTCATATCGAGCGGTACCGCAAGCATTACAAACTCACGGCTCAGGGCATGATGTACGCCGAGTCGCAGGGCTGGACGGAGGAATAAATGGCTATCAACGGACGGCAATATGATTGGGAAGACATCTCCGTGGCTTTCCCTTCCGGTGTGGCAATCGGCATTACCGAGATCAAGTACACGGACGGGCAGGGGGCTGAAGCCCGGTACGGCAAAGGGGCAATCCCTCGCGGATACGGGCGCACGAACTACGAAGCGTCAGGATCCTTTGTACTCGACCGCGACGAGTGGGAGCCGCTGAAAAAGGAACTGGCGGCGTCCGGCGGCGGGGGGATTTATGACCACAAACCCTTCCCTATCGTGGTGAATTACGCCAATGACGAGATGGGTAGCATCACTGACACGCTTCCGGACTGCAAGATCACCAAGTTCGACGGCGGGGGCGGCTCGCAGGGCGATTCCAACGTTTCGGCAATCACTTGCGAAATCGTGATCCTCTCACCGATCCTGTGGAATGGCACGCCCGCAAAGAAAGCCACCAGCGGGCTGAAGCTGTAATCTCATTCTCAACTTGAATGCAAAACGGCGTCTTCGGGCGTCGTTTTTTGTTTGCACAGCGTGCGAGGATTCCGGAAAAGCTCCGTGGCTCCGGGTAAGGTTACGTTGATGGCCGCTGGTCGGCCCAACCTCAACCATCAAAAGGAGTATCCCATGTCCGATCTTGCGAAAAAATACGCTGAATTCTCCCATTCCTTCGTCGATCCGTGGGCTGATGACGGCGAGGAAACCTCGTTCACCTTCCATTTCGCCAGACCCAACAAGGCGCAGATCAAACGCATGCAAGACACCGCCGGGAAAAGCGCGGCGCAGGCGTCCCGCAACCTACTTGTCGAGATCGTGCATCCTGATGAAAAAGACACGCTGCTTGAAGCGTTCGACAACTATCCCGGCCTTGTGACGGCCTTTGCATCCGCCATTATCAAAGGCGTCGGCGTTGCCGACTTGGGAAAGTAACCCTGTCCCCCTTCGACAAGGGGGACGCGCTCGTCCGCTTCTGGCTCCATGCGGAGCCCGCGGACGACTTTGAAACGTGGGGCGTGCAGCTCGCTCAGGCGGGCTTTATCGAAGAGCGCACGCTCCGCGCCCTGGCGCAGATCATCCACGGTAAAAAAGCGGTGAAGTAATGGAAGTTTTCAGCGTCTTTGCAACCATGTCACTGGTCGACATGCTCTCCAACCCCCTTGAACGCATCAATAAAAAGCTCAAAGGAGTGGACGGCAGCATATCGGGGCTTGGCAAAAGGATGGGGGCGCTGACCATGTCGATGATGCCGGTCGTCGTGGGTGCCGGGCTACTGCTCGGGGCCTTTGGTCTGGCGTCGGCTGCGGCGATTAAATTTGAGAGTTCTATGGCCGATGTTGCAAAGGTTGTGAACTTCGAGACGCAGGCCGAGTTTCAGGCCATGTCCAAAGAGATCATGGACATGGCCGGGCGGATACCGATGGCGGCGAGCGGCATCGCCGCCATCGTTGCGGCTGCGGGGCAATCCGGCATCGCAAAGCAGGACTTGACCGAATTTGCCGAGCAAGCGGCAAAAATGGGCGTCGCCTTCGATTTGACCGGCGATCAGGCGGGCAAGATGATGGCTGACTGGCGGGCAGGCATGAACCTGACATTGCCTCGCACTTATGCGCTCGCCGATGCCGTCAACCATCTGTCGAACAATATGAACGCCACCGCGCCCAGCTTGGGCGAAGTCGTCCAGCGCGTCGGCGCGGTGGCGATGGTGTCCGGCCTTGCGGAAACGCAGGTCGCGGCTCTTGGCGCGGCCTTCCTTTCCGCCGGGGCGTCTCCGGAGATCGCGTCCACGGCTTTGAAGAGCTTCACGACGACGCTGGTGAAAGGCTCGGCCATGACCAAGGCACAGGCCGAAGCGTTCCAAAGCCTCGGTTTTTCCGCAACGCAGCTCGCAAAGGACATGCAGAACGACGCGCAGGGCACGATCTTCAAGGTACTGGAGGCCGTCGCAGCCAAACCGAAAGAGCTTCAGACCGCCTTCTTGACCGAGATGTTCGGGCAGGAGTCGCTCGGAGCCATCGCACCGCTCCTGCAGAATCTCGATAACTTGCGGCAGGCTTTCGATCTTGTTTCCGATTCTGCAAAGTATGCCGGAAGTATGCAGGCGGAGTTCGAGACGCGGTCGAAGACCGTGGAGAACGCACTGCAGTTGCTTTCAAACAAGTTGACGAATCTGGGCATCGCCGTTGGGAATGTTTTCCTTCCCGCCATTTCAGGCGGCGCGACGCTGCTCGGCGGGTTTGTCGACGCCCTGCGCTCCGCCGCAGAGAGTCCCATCGGTCAGTGGCTCATCGGCGTAATCGGCGGGTTCTCGGCGCTTGTCGTCGGGATTGCCGCGACCAGCGCCGCCATGTGGTTCTTTTCGGCGGTGGGGCCTCTCATGGCCAAAAAGCTCCTGCCACTGAAGACGGCGCTCATGGGCATCTCCGCTCCGATGTGGGCGGTCATCGCGGTCATCGGGGCGTTGTACCTCGCGTACAAGACGAATTTCGCGGGCATCGCGGATACGCTCAATGGGTGGTGGAAGACGATGACGCTGGTCGGCAAGGGGGTACTGGCGGTTTTCCGAAATCTCAAGGATGGAACCGGCGAAATCAAGGGCGAGCTGGCCACCGAGATCAAGGCTGCCGGGCTGACCGGTCTCGTGACCACGGTCAGCCGCGTGGTCTTCCGCGTCCGTGCTGCGCTGCTCGGCTTCCGCGACGCCTTTTCCGCCGCTATGCATAAAGTCGACGTGATCCTTGTGCCGGTACGCATCGCCGTCGCGGAACTGATGATGCGCATCGGCGAGCTTTTCGGCGCGTTTGACGGCGGCGAGGTTGACAGTTCCGTATCCGTATGGACGCGTTTCGGCGAGACGCTCGGCGAAATCGCGGGCGGTGTTGTAACGGGCCTTGCCCACGCTTTGGATTGGGTCGTCACGGTGCTCGGCTGGCTTGCGGCGGCTGTATCGCTGGCTATCGACGGTATAGCCCGGCTGGTAAATTGGTTCCGGGATCTGTCGGGAGCCTCAACCGAGGCCGCAGCCGCAGCCGATCCTTGGTCATGGCAGACGCTTGGGCAGTGGGTCGGGTACGCAGCCGGGGCGGTTCTCGCGCTCAAAGCCGGTTTGCTTATCTGCAAAGGCGTTATGCTGGCGACGAGCGGCGTGATGAAGGCTTGGGCCGCAGCCACATGGCTGGTCAATGCGGCGCTTTCAGCGAATCCTGTCGTGTGGATTGTCGCCGCCATTGTCGGGCTCATCGCCGCCATCGTGCTGCTCATTCAAAACTGGGATTTGATCTGCGAGAAGTGGGACGAAGTCTGGGAGTATGTCGGCAGCATTATCGGCCCGATATGGGACAGGATCTGGGGAAAGATCACATCGGTCTGGCAGTCCATCGTCGATTGGGTGATCTCTGTCGGCCAGACGCTGTGGTCGGGGCTTGAAGTGCTCTGGGACAGCATCGTGCTTGGGGCGCAGGAGTCTTGGGATTCCCTCGTCTCCTCGGTTTCCGGGCTTGGGCAGCGTATTTCCACGGCCCTGTCTGAAATGTGGAACGATGTCACGGAGTTCTTCTCCGATCTTGATCTTTTTGAGTCGGGCGCGAAGTTGCTCGATACGTTCATCGAAGGCATCAAAAGCAAGATATCTTCACTCGTTGGCACGGTTGAGAACGCGTTGGCCAGCGTCCGGGAGTACCTGCCTTTTTCAGATGCGCATACCGGGCCGCTGTCGCAGCTTACGCTATCGGGTACGCGCATGATGACCACGCTCGGCGAAGGCGTGGGACAGGGTGCGCCCGCTCTGCTGGCTTCCGTCTCCGGCGCGTTGGGTTCGGCGGGGCAGGCGATTTCCGGGTGGTGGAACGGACTGATTGGCAAGCCGCAGACTCCGGATGTCGGCTCTCCGGAAATTGCTGATGCGCCGACCTTCGAGATCGGTGAGAACAGCACGATGCGGGCAGGCTCCAAAGAAGCCCGAGGAGGCGGCTCGCAATCGTGGACGATTACGATTCAGGAACTTCATCTGCCCAACGTTGAGAAAGCCGAGGACTTCGTATCTGCGCTGATGGGCGAGATGGAACAGTACGGAGAAGCATGATGAGCGAAAAAGTGCGGACAAACTCCGGCTCCACGACTGAAGATGCGGCCCGGAAAGATGAAAAGCAGGTCAAGCTGCTCGTCTTCGAAGACGGTCTCATCAGGCTTGGAGACACGGAGCTTCCGGGCGTACTGACCGAGCTGCGCGTTGACGGCAAAGTGCGCTTCGATACGCAAAAAAAAGACGGTTCTTCGGGAAAAAAGAAGACCCCGAAGGGGTTTGAGGATTCTGACGTCATGGTCTCCATGCTCCTGCTGACCGACAGCGAGTCGCAGTGCTATGAGAAGCTGGAGCAGGTCTCCGGCCTTTTCCGCAAGATCGACAGCAAGGCCAATCCGCAAATCTACACCGTGACCAACCGACATCTTTTGGCCCGGGGCGTGCGGCAGGTGGTTTTCTCCAAGTTCCAGTCTGCCGAGAACAACTCCACCGACGAAATCCGGGTGACTCTCGGCTTTGTCGAGCATAACCCGCCGGTCACCAAGATCGAGAAGGCGCAGGCGAAGACACCGACGCCGAAGGAGCTGGCGGAGCAGGCTGCGGCAAAAAAAGCTACGCCTGAAGCGGATACCCTTATTATTGATGCAGCGGGGACACAGGTATGATCGAGGGCTTCAACATCCGCTGCACCGTAGGCGGACTGGAGGTGTTGCGCTCGCCGCGCATCGTGCTGACGCTGCGCCGCCGGGCGGTCGTCTCCCGCTGCGAACTGGATATTCCTGACACCAATGGTTCCGTGCAGGCTGCTCTGGCCAAAAAGCAGCCTGTGCGCATCCGGTTCGGGCATCGCGGCGAAGGCGGGACGTGGCATGACTGGAGCGGCACGGTCAGCGACTTCAAGATGTCGGGAGAAGATACAGTGCGCGTCGTCGCCGTGGGCCGGGAGCAGGCACTGCTTGACACTCGGGTCATCGAAGCGATGCACGGCGAGCCTGCCGATGTCGTCGCCCGGCGGCTTCTCGCTTTTACAGGGCTGCCCGTGACCGAAGTTTCCATCCCTTTGGAATTTTTGCCCCATATTGTTTTTTCCGGCGTGACCGTGGCGATGGCCATCAAGCAGCTCGCTTCAACGCTTGAGACGAGCTTCGGACACGACATGTCGAAGCACGCCGTGTGGCTCGGCGAGTCCGGGTTGTACTGGTCTGACGGCGACGAGCCGGGGGACATCCCGGTCATCGAGAGCGCGGAGAACCTGATTTCGCACAGCCCGAATCATTCAGGTATGTCCGAGGTCGTGGCCACGGTGATTCCGGGCCTGACGCACAGCCGCATCGTGCGCATCCGCGATTCACGCCGCCAGTTCTCAGAACTTGTCCGTGCGCAGGAGGTTATTCATAGTTTGGGCGAACACAATACCACGACGATCCGGTACGGCAGTGACGAGGGGTGGGGATGAGTGACGCCAATTTGCTAAAGCTGATCAAGCGGGCCGTGGAGCTGTGCCGTCCTGATCTGCGCTCTTACTACAGGGTAACGCGCAAAGCCAAAGTCGTCACGGCCTATGCCAGCGACGGACAATATTTTGCTGATGTACAGCCGCTCCGGAACGATGAGACGCCCGATCCGAATGAGCCGGTCATTCCGCATGTTGAGATACCGATCATGTGGGGCGGGCCGAACAGAGGCATCGTCTGTCCGCCGCAGGCGGGTACGCTGTGCGACCTCTCGTACTACGATGGCGACCCCAACTATCCGAGGATCAGCAACTTCCGCTGGCAAGGGAACGGCGCTCCAAGCTGTGAGTTGACCGAGCTGATCATTCAACAGACACCGGGCGTCAGCATCAAAATAGAAAAGGACGGCTCTTTTCTTACCATCTCACCTAAAAACTGGACTGTGGAAATCGGTGGGGACGCATCTATCAGGGCTAAGGGCAACGCCACGGTGGAGGCTTCCGGCATCTTGACTCTGCAAGCGCCGAGTATCGTCAAGAACGGGAATGAGACGAGCTCAGGCGCGGACGGCGGCACGGGGCAGACCACGGAAAACGCACATAGGACAACAAACGGCAGCATCACCGTCAACGGCCCGCTGGCGGTCAACGGCAATCTCTCCGTCAACGGCGATTCTTTCGTCTCCGGCAACAGCCACTCCGGGAGCCGGAGCGGGGGTGGCATCTGATTCCATTCTCATCTTGAGTGAAAAACGACGTCTTCGGGCGTCGTTTTTTGTTTGCATAGTTTGCGAGGATTCCGGAAAGCCCACGGCGTACAGGGTAGGGTACGTCCATGAACACGAGATCGGACTTCTGGGGGCAGGATATAGCCCTTGATGCTGACGGACAGGCGAAAGTCGCCGCGTCCGGAGAGCTGATCCTGACGGACGGCGTGGAAACGGGTCTGCAAGACATCAGGCTGCGCCTTTTTACCCGGCTCGGCATGCTCTTTTACGATGAGGATTTCGGCTCTCTCGTCCATGACTGGATATTCGAGGAGAGCACTGAGGCCAACCGTGCGGCGTTCTGTTCTGAAGTCGTGATGCGGGTCGAAGCCGATCCTCGGGTGGAGCTCGGCTCCGTGTCCTGTTCCGTTCTTCAGTGGGACAAACGCCATCTGACGGCCCGGGTGCGCTGGACGTTCATCGGAGAAGACCAGCCGCTGAATCTCATTTTACGGGCCGACAAGACGGTCAGGGAGCTGGTCATCAACGATGGACGGCACAGTGAACCTGAAGATGCGCTGGGGGCGAAGACGGCATGAGCAGCATCAAGTTATCCAAGGATATAAATACGATTCGTTCAGCACTATACGAACGTATTGAGTCCGTACAGGACGACTACGCAGCCAAAGGGCATCTGCCTTCGCGCCTTAATTTGAACAAGGGCATCGTGCGCGGCATTATCGAGCTTTTCGCGTGGGGACAATGGCAGCTCTACACTTTTCTTGATGTCGTCCATACACAGGCCATTCCATTGGAATCTACAGGTAACTGGCTGGATCTGCACGCCGAACAGGTGGGCTTGACACGCAAGGGAGCGACGAAGGCGCGAGGCAATGTTCTTTTTTTGCGTGGAGACGCCACGGGAAACCTTCGCATTCCCGCCGGACGCATCGTGCGTACGAAGGCGGACGGTGCTGGCGAGATCTACCGCTATGTGACGGATGCTCTCGTTGTCATGCCGGATGGCGCTGAATCCGTGGCCGTGTCCGTGACGGCTGAGGAGTACGGTCAGAGCAGCAACGCGGGCGTGGGGCAGATATGCGAGCTTGTCACCCCGGTTGAAGGCATCGGGGGCGTGACCAATGTCGCCGACTGGCTGACAGAGGAAGGTGCGGATGAGGAGTCCGATGTAAGCCTGCGGCGTCGTTACGCGCTGGAATGGCAGAGCAAGGCGGGTGTGACCCGTGCGGCCTACGAAGCGGCGGCCCTGTCCGTTACCGGCGTTGTCGATGTGCATGTGGCCGATCGGCATCCGCGTGGAGAGGGAACTGTGGACGTAGTCGTCATGGGCACGGCGGGGATGCCTACGGCAAG
>ERZ779890.3094-NODE-3094-length-15179-cov-13.945649_pt1 | contig 15179 bp, 10 predicted proteins | sample MGYA00511553_ERZ779890 | MGnify/ENA primary metagenome ERZ779890 (study PRJEB29588, sample SAMEA2152064) | human gut metagenome | biome: human gut; feature: human-associated habitat; material: faeces | place: Denmark | collected 2008/2010 ...
CGCGCCGCCAGCGTTCGTCCTGAGCCAGGATCAAACTCTTTATAAATGGTATTTAATCGCCATTTAAAAGCGTTAAATCGCTGTAATCACTCAGACACAATCGCTTGCGTCCTGTATGAATTACTTGTAAATTTGGAATTGATTAACGTGGGTTTCCAAACCCACGATCAAGGTTCCACAAGTTTCAGTTTTGTTCAATTTTCAAGGTCCTGCTGCGCTGTCGCGTTTCCGTGACAGCTTGTATATTATATATCAGATTCTCTCGTTTGTCAAGAGGTTTTCTGAAAGTTTTTTGAAGAAGTTTTCTTCAAAAAACGGTGTACAAGCTGTAGGTAAAGGCTCCAGCGGCTGCCGCCGCGGGCTGGGCTCGCGAGACAGCTTGATTATTATAGCAAGTAGTATGACCTTTGTCAACAGGTTTTTGCAAGTTTTTTTGATTTTTTCGACAAAGTTTGAGGGTGAAGTTTGGGCAAGGTGCATATTGGGGTGATGGCGGTTGGCGGGCACAAATTATGGGGGGGTGGAAGGGTGAGCGGGTGCGTGTCGGGGGTATCATTGGGCCTCTAACAGCTGTTCGCGCATCCATTTCAGGATGCGGCGCTCGCGACGGGAGATCTGGACCTGGGTCGTGCCGAGGACGCGGGCGGTCTCGCTCTGGGTGCGGCCCGCGAAGAAGCGCAGACGGATGAGCTGGCGGTCACCGCTGTCCAGCCTGTCCATCACCTCGGCCAGACCGATGCGGTCCGAGAGTGCTTCCTCCGGGGACTCCACCGGCACGTCAAACTCCCGCAGGCCGTCCTCGTCGTCCACGGGCGTCAGACTCAGGGTCGGCAGGGCCGCGCGGATGGCCAGCGCAATCTGCTCCGGGGTCGTGCCCAGCGTCTCGGCCAGCTCGGTCACGCCGGGCTCCTGGCCGGTGCGTTTGAGGCAGCGCTCACGCTCGGCATTGATTTTAAGGCTCAGCTCCTTTAACGAACGGCTGACCTTGACCGTGCCGCCATCTCGGAACAGCTTTTTGATCTCGCCCAGGATGACCGGCACGGCATAGGTGGAAAAGCAGACGCCGCGCCCGGTATCGAACCCGTCGCAGGCCTTCACAAGACCCAGGCAGCCCGCAGCGTAGAGTTCCTCATACTCGATGCCCCGCCCCTTGAACCGCCCGGCGCAGGCGTGGACAAGGCCGAGGTTTTTCTCAATAAATTCTTCGCGCGGCAGCTGGTGCATATCCGTGGGCATGACTGTCCCCTCCTTCTATATATGTAGGGGATCACGCGCGGGCATCCAGCCGCTTGGTCAGGGTCACGCGGGTGCCGCGGCCCGGCGTGGAGGAGACCTTGACCTTGTCCATGAAGCTCTGCATGACGGCAAAGCCCAGACCCGCGCGCTCCTCGGCGTCGCCGGTGGTGAACATTGGCTCCATCGCCTTCGCAATATCCGGGATGCCGACGCCGCGGTCCGTGATGGTAATACGCACAATGCCGCCCTCATAGATGGCCGCCGTCATTGTGATGGGGCCGATCTTGTCCGGGTAGGCGTGGACGATGCAGTTGGTCACGGCCTCGGAGACAGCGGTTTTCATATCGGCGAGCTGGGGCACGGTGGGATCAAGCTGCACAAGAAACGCGGCCAGCGCCGCGCGGGCGAAGCCCTCGTTGACGGAGCGGCCCGCAAACGTAATTTTAACCTGATTGAGCATCTTCATCGGTGTTCACCTCCGTTCAGGCGTAGGTTATGTGGGCCAGGTCGAGCATCCGCCGCACGGCGCGCGGCGGGTTCTGGACGGTCAGCCGCCCGCCCAGTGCGCTTACGTGGCGTCCGCGGCCCAAAATCAGGCCGACGCCCGAGGAATCCATGAAGGTGACGCCCGAGAAGTCGAGCGTCAGCAGCTCGGGCAGGCGGTCATCGACCTGGGCATCGATCTCCCGCCGCAGTGTCTGGGCGGCGTGGTGGTCGATCTCGCCGCTCAAATAGGCGGCCAGTGTGCCGCTGCCGGGCACGAAGGTTACTTTGGCCATAGGGTTGTCCTCTTTTTTCATTTATAAGGGTATACAGGGTAGTGTTGGGAAGGTTGCGGGCCGGACATACCCGGCCCCTACGGGGAGAGTTAAAAATCAACGGGTAATTTCCGGGAGGGGGTGTTGAGACAAAATAAAAAGCCCGTATCGTTATGATACAGGCTTACGGGTGCGTATTTTTTTGAAATGGCGATGGCCGGTTATTTTTCTGCTTCTTTGAGAAGCAGCGGGCGGGCCTCGGCGGCAAGGTAGAGCGAACCGCAGACAACAACGCCCGCGAGGTTGTTCTCGTCCGCGTAGTCCACAGCCTTGCGGATGGCATCGGCCACACTGTCGGCGGCCTCGGCGTCGGTGTGGAAGCGTGCCTCCTTCTGCAATTCCTCGGCGCTCAATGCGCGGGGACAGTTGGGCGTGACGGTGTAGACCTTGGCAAAGCAGGGGGCCAGATCGGACAGCATATCCTTATAGTCCTTGTCGGCCAGCACGCCCAGCACACCGACGAGGTTTTCCTCAAAGTCGGCGCGGGTCAGGGTCGCGGCCAGCATTTTAGCGCCATCCGGGTTGTGGCAGCCGTCGAGCAGCAGCAGCGGATGGCGGCGCAACACCTCGATGCGGGCGGGCATCCGGGCATCGGCAAGGCCCTGCAGAATGGCGTCGTCCGAAATATCATAGCCGAACTCGCGCCAGAGAGCCAGCGCGATCTCGACAGCCATGGCGGCGTGGTTGGCCTGGTGCGTGCCGGGCAGGCCCAGTGCGGCGCGATAGCCGCCGTAGTCGATGCGGTTTTCCAGCCGCTTGCCGCGCAGCAGCGTCAAATCGTCCTTGTCGGGCGTGATGATGCTTGTGTGCGCCTCGGCAGCGGCGGTCAGGATCGGCCCCATAGCCTCCGCAGGCTGGTCGGGATAGTTGACGACGACGGTTCCTTCTTTTATAATACCGGCCTTCTCGGCGGCAATTTTATCAAGGGTATCTCCCAGAACTTCCATGTGGTCATAGCCGATCTTTGTGATGGCTGCCACGAGCTTGTGGGGCACGACGTTCGTTGCGTCGCAGCGCCCGCCAAGGCCGGTCTCCAGCACGACCAGGTCACATTTTTCGCGGGCAAACCAGAGGAACGCCAGCGCAGTAACGGCCTCAAACTCCACAGGCTTCTCACCGCCCTCGGCCTCGATGGCGTCAATTGCGTCGAGCACCTTCTCCGTCAGGTTTGCCAGCGTGCGGGGCGGGATCATCTCGCCGTCGATCTGAAACCGCTCACGGAAGTCCACCACATACGGGCTGATGGTCAGACCGGTCTTGTAGCCCGCTGCCGTCAGGATGGAGGACGTCATGGCCGCAAGGCTGCCCTTGCCGTTCGTGCCCGCAATGTGGATGCACTGCAGCTCCTTTTCGGGGTTTCCCAGATGGTCGCACAGGTTCTGCATCCGGGCCAGACCGGGTGCGCCCTGCCCCATGCGCGGCAGGGCGTGCAGGGCTTCAATTGCCTGTTGGGTCGTCATTCTTCGTCCTCCTCATAGTTATCCTCGTCGGGTTCGGGGCGGTTCAGCTGTGCCTCGTGGGCACGGTGGGCGGCGCGGCGGCCCAGCCGCTCATGCTCGCGGCGGCGCAGCTCCGCGCTCTCGGCGCGCAGAGCGCGGTTCTCCTGCTTGACGCGGATGAATGCGGTAACGCCGCGCACGATCAGCAGGATGATGAGTGCAAACAGCAGTCCCGCCACAACGCCGGACATATCGATCCAGACATCCACCACCGACGAGGTGCGGTTGAGGCTGTGCAGCTGGATGGTCTCATCCATCAGCGCCGTTGTCATGCCGCCCAGCAGCGGCCAACTCATGTGGCGCACAAAATGCTTTGTGTACACGCGGATGCAGAGCATCAGCAGAAAGCCCTCCAGCGCAAACTCCGAAAAGTGCGCGAGCTTACGGATCAGATGCTCCGACAATGGGCCGAGATGCACCTTGGCCAGTGCGCCGTTGACCAGCTGCATGACGGCCTGGCTGCGTGCGGACGACTGGGCACCGTTTTCCAGTGAGTTGCGAAAGATAAACATAATGCAGGCGATCAGCGCCGCCGTAAATACCACGCGGAACAAGATCAGCCACGGACTGGTTCTTTCTTTTTCCATAATACTCCTTTATAGATACTCCTCTATAAACCTGTATTATAGCACGCAGCCCGCATAAGAGCAAGCGCCCTGCCGCAGTTTTCCTCATACTATAGGCCCGGCCTTGTAAGTTGTCAGGGTGCGGTTTTTGTGGTATTCTAATGCAAAGAATGTATTTTGCGGGGGAATGGCCATGAACATCCAGATTTTCGGCACGAACAAGAGCTTTGACACCAAAAAGGCACAGCGGTGGTTCAAGGAGCGCGGCATCAGATTCCAGATGATCGACATGAAGGAAAAAGGCATGAGCCGCGGCGAGTTTGACAACGTCTGCCGCGCCGTGGGCGGCTGGGCAAAGCTCGTCGACGAAAATGCAAAGGACAAGGACACGCTGGCGCTTTTGAAATGGCTCGACGTGAGCCAGCAGGCCGACAAGCTGTTTGAAAACCAGCAGCTCTTCCGCCAGCCCATTGTGCGCAACGGCAGACAGGCCACCGTAGGCTACTGCCCCGAGGTGTGGGAGAAGTGGGAGTAAGACAGACAGCTCACCTCTCTCTGTAGGAGCCTAGGCCCGACAGATTTGCGCACCCGCCCTTGACAAATCCGCCGCATTGCGGTACATTATAAGGTACAAATGCAGTGCGAAAGAGTGTGCCCGCGTCGTACCTTTGCAGCAAGCCGGGGAGGATGCAAGCCCGGTACGGTGCGGCGGGTGCTGTCACTTTCAAGCAGGCGCGGTGAGAGGGGCTTCTCCCCTGCCAGCCGCGCACGGGGTTGCCGCCGTTATCAGGGCAGGCGGGCTTGTCGGCCTGCCGCAAAGCGGCCCGATCGGGCAACTTGGGTGGTACCGCGACTTGAGCTTTTCAGGCCGTCCCATGATAAACTCATGGGGCGGCTTTTTTTATTTTGTCCAAATGTAAAAATCACGCCCCGCACATTCACGAGGAGGTTTACACTATGCCGAAGGAACTCGCCAAACAGTATGCCCCGCAGGGCACCGAGGATCGCATCTATCAGAACTGGTGCGACAAGGGGTATTTCCATACCCAGATCGACCGCAGCAAAAAGCCGTTTACCATCGTCATGCCGCCGCCGAACGTCACCGGCCAGCTGCACATGGGCCACGCCATGGATGAGACCTGGCAGGACATCCTGACCCGCTACAAGCGGATGCAGGGCTATGCCGCGCTGTGGGTGCCCGGCACCGACCATGCGTCCATTGCCACCGAGGCCAAGGTCGTCGCCAAGATGCGCGAGGAGGGCCTGACCAAGGAGATGGTGGGCCGCGACGGATTTCTGGAGCGTGCCTGGGACTGGAAGAACACCTATGGCAACCGCATCGTCAGCCAGCTGAAGAAGCTGGGCTGCTCCTGCGACTGGCAGCGCGAGCGCTTCACGATGGACGAGGGCTGCTCCGACGCCGTCAAGGAGGTCTTTGTCCGTCTGTACAATGAGGGGCTGATCTACCGCGGCAACCGCATGGTCAACTGGTGCCCCCACTGCAACACCTCGATTTCCGACGCCGAGGTCGAGTATGAGGCCAAGGAGGGCAGCTTCTGGCATCTGCTCTACCCCGTCAAGGAGACCGGCGAAATGCTGGAGCTTGCCACGACCCGCCCCGAGACGATGCTGGGTGATACCGCTGTTGCCATCAACGCCGAGGACCCGCGCTACAAGCACCTGCACGGTTGCCATGTCGTGCTGCCGCTGCTGGGCCGCGAAATTCCCATCGTCTGCGACGAGCACGCCGACATGGAGAAGGGCACCGGCGTTGTGAAGATCACCCCCGCCCACGACCCCAACGACTTTGAGGTCGGCAAGCGCCACGACCTGCCGATGATCCGTGTGCTGACCTACGACGGCCACATGACCGGCGCTGCCGACAAGGCCGCCGTCGATGCCGAGAAGGCGGCGGGCCGCGCTGCTACCGACGAGCCGGACGTGCTGGACTGCGGCAAGTATGCCGGCATGACCGCGCTGGAGGCCCGCAAGGCTATTCTGGCCGATTTGGAGGCCTGCGGTGCGCTCAAGGAGACCGAGCCGCTGACCCACGACGTGGGCACCTGCTACCGCTGCCACTCGGTCATTGAGCCGATGGTCTCCAAGCAGTGGTTCGTCAAGATGGAGCCGCTGGCCAAGCCCGCCATCGAGAGCGTCGAGAAGGGCGAGATCAAGTTCGTGCCCGAGCGCTTCACCAAGAACTATATCAACTGGATGAAGGGCGGCCGTGACTGGTGCATCAGCCGCCAACTGTGGTGGGGCCACCAGATTCCCGCTTGGTACTGCGACGACTGCGGCGAGACCGTCGTAGCCAAGGAAGCCCCCTGCACCTGCCCCAAGTGCGGCAGCTCCAACATGACCCAGGACCCCGACACGCTGGACACCTGGTTCAGCTCTGCCCTGTGGCCGTTCTCCACGCTGGGCTGGCCCAACGAGAACGCCGAGGATTACAACTACTTCTACCCCACGAACACGCTGGTCACCGGCTATGACATCATCGGCTTCTGGGTGTCCCGCATGATCTTCTCGGGTCTGGCCTACACCGGCAAGGCACCGTTTGACACGGTACTGATCCACGGCATTGTCCGCGACAGCCAGGGCCGCAAAATGTCCAAATCCCTGGGCAACGGCATTGACCCGCTGGAGGTCATTGAGCAGTACGGCGCGGACGCGCTGCGCATGATGCTGATCATCGGCTCCACCGCAGGCAACGATATGCGCTACAGCGATGAAAAAGTCCTTGCCTGCCGCAACTTTGCCAACAAGCTGTGGAACGCCTCCCGCTTTGTGCAGATGAACCTGCCCGAGGACTTTGAGCCGGGTCTGCCCGAGGAAAGCCTGCTCGACATGAGCGACAAGTGGATTTTGTCCGAGCTTGCCAAGGTCGCCGCCGAGGCTACCGCCAACCTCGACAAGTACGAGCTGGGTCTGGCCGCCGAGAAGGTCGAGAACTTCATCTGGGAGGTCTACTGCGACTGGTATATCGAGATCTGCAAGACCCGCCTGAACGGCGAGGACGCGGCAGCCGCCGACGCGGCCCGCAAGGTGCTGGTCTACGTGCTGGACAAGGCGCTCAAGCTGCTGCACCCCTTCATGCCGTTCATCACCGAGGAGATCTATCAGGCTCTGCCCGGCAGCGCCGAGACCATCATGAACGAGAAGTGGCCCGGCGACGAGAACATGAAGGTCTGGGCCGAGGACTGCGCCGACTTTGAAAAGCTGATGGACTACATCAAGGCTGTCCGCGCCATGCGTGCCGAGATGAACGTCCACCCCGCCAAAAAGACGAGCATGGTCATTGAGACTGCCTCCCCCGCCGCGTTTGAGAAGGGCGGCGCGTATCTGGCCCGCTTTGCCTTTGCCACCGACGTGACGGTCACGGCAAAGTACGAGGGCAGCACCGACGGCATGGTCAACGTGGCGACCCCCGACGCGAAGGGCTTTATCCCGATGATGGAGCTGATCGACCGCGACAAGGAGCTGGCCCGCCTGAACAAGGAGCTGACCAAGGCCGAGAAGGAGCTGGGCATGTTCACGAACCAGCTGAACAACCCGAAGTTCGTCGAGAAGGCCCCGGCGAAGCTCGTCGAGGAGACCCGCGCCAAGCTGGCTGCCGCCCAGGACAAGGCCGCCAAGATCAAGGAGAGCATTGCGGCGCTGGGGTAAGTCTGAAGGCTTCCCCCGTGGGGGAAGCTGTCACCGCAAGTGACTGATGAGGGCAGCGTTTCCGCCGCAGTTCGTTCACGGGCAATACTGGCACACTCGCCCCTCATCCGGCCCTTCGGGCCACCTTCCCCCGTAGGGGAAGGCTTTTCAGCCACAAGCAAAAAATAACCCCGCCCCGTCAGGAACTGCATCCTGACGGGGCGGGGTTTTCTCGTTACAGCACAAAAATTACAGAGGAATAGTTACAAGGGCAAATTACTTGCGGCGCTTGCCCTTGCCGCCCTTGCGGGTGTTGGTCTTGGCAGCGGCGGTCTTGACGGCCTCGACGGCCTTCTCGGCAGCGGGCTTGGCAGCCTCAACAGCCTTCTCAACGACAGGCTCGGCAGCCTTGACGGCCTTCTCGACGACGGGCTTCGCAGCCTCGACGGTTTTCTCAACGACGGGCTCGGCAGCCTTGACGGCCTTCTCGACGACGGGCTTCGCAGCCTTGACGGCCTTCTCAGCGGCAGGCTTGGCAGCCTTGACGGCCTTCTCGACGACAGGCTCAGCAGCCTTGACGACCTCGGTGGCGGCCTTCTCGGCAGCGGCCTTGGCCTTAACGGTGGTGGCCTTCACGCTGGTCTTGGGCTTGCGGGTGACCTCGTTGATGGTCCAGAACTGGTTGTCACCGTTGACGTCAGCCCAGATCTGCAGCACGGTGCCGTTCTCGGTAGCCATGCCGGGGTCCAGCAGCTTGCCGGCCAGGTTGGACTTGATCTTGACGCGGCCATCGTTGGTAGGCTCCACGACCCACAGCTGGCTGGATGCCTGGGCACCCTCCCACTGGTGGACGCGGGTGCCGTCGCTGACGCCGCCCATGTCCAGATCCATCATCTTGCCGGTGAAGCGGTTCTGGATGCGGTAAACGCCGTCGCCTGCTGCGACGAAGTTCCACTGCTGCCACTCAAAGTTGGCGTTGTCCATCAGCTGGATCTTCGCGCCATTGTCAATGTTATAGTCAGCGACCTCAACGACCTTGCCGTTGGCGGCGCTGATGGTATAGAACTTACCCTCGGTAAGTACGGTCTGTGCAATCTTCTTCGGTGCCATATTTGTTCCTCCTATAGGTATATCATGTATATTATGCGGCAAATCTTGTTTGTAGTTTCCCTCATGCCGCGTGGTCAAACACCGCTTTTTGCGTGTCTACGTATCCTATTATAACCACTTTTTACCTTCCCGTCAACTTTTTGGCGCTGTTGCGGCATTTTGCACAAAAACCGCCGGGACGGCAGATGCTATCCCGGCAGTTTTGATTGATTTTATGCCGTTTTGCGGCTTTTTTCGACATCTCTGCGCTTAAGAGTTCTCGGCAAAGTTGCCGGTGTACAGGCGGTAATAGCGGCCCTTCTGGGCGATCAGCTCGTCGTGGGTGCCGCGCTCAATGATACGGCCCTGTTCCAGCACCATGATGCAGTCCGAGTTGCGCACGGTGGACAGACGGTGGGCAATGACGAAGGTCGTGCGGCCATACATCAGGCCGTCCATGCCGTCCTGCACAAGTTTCTCGGTGCGAGTGTCGATGGAGGACGTTGCCTCGTCCAGGATCAGCACCGGCGGGTCTGCGACAGCCGCGCGGGCAATCGCCAGCAGCTGGCGCTGGCCCTGGCTCAGGTTCGTGCCGTCGCCGGTCAGCATCGTGTTGTAGCCGTCGGGCAGATGCTTGATGAAGGTATCCGCATTTGCGAGCTTCGCGGCGGCCATGCACTCCTCATCGGTGGCGGTCAGGCGACCATAACGGATGTTCTCCATGACCGTGCCGGTGAACAGGTGGGTATCCTGCAGGACGATGCCCAGAGAGGAGCGCAGCGCGTCCTTCTCAATGGACTTGATGTCGTGGCCGTCGTACAGGATCCGGCCCTTCTGGATGTCGTAGAAGCGGTTGATCAGGTTCGTGATCGTCGTCTTGCCCGCGCCGGTGGAGCCGACAAAGGCGATCTTCTGCCCCGGACGGCCATACAGATTGATGTCATGCAGGACGATCTTCTTCTCGTCGTAGCCGAAGTCCACATCCTTAAAGACGATGTCGCCCTCCAGCTTGGTGTACCGGGGCTTGCCGTCGGCATCCATGCGTTTCCACGCCCACATGCCGGTGGACTCGTTCGTCTCGGTGACAGTATCGTCCGCTTCGTACTTGGCGTGGACCAGGGTGATGTCGCCCTCATTGACCTCGGGCTTTTCATCCAGCAGCGCAAAGATACGCGCACCGCCGGCCAGCGCCATAACGACGGAGTTCAGCTGCATGGAGATCTGGCTGATGGGCTGGTTGAACTGGCGGGTCAGCACAAGGAAGCTGGCGAGACCGCCCAGCGTAAAGCCGCCGAAGCCGTTGATAGCCAGCGCACCGCCGAGGATGGCGCAGAACACGTAGGACAGGTTGCCCAGCTGGCCGTTGACGGGCATTGCTACCAGCGAATAGGAGTTTGCCTTGTCGGCGCTGTGGAACAGCTCATCGTTGAGCCTGTCGAACTCCTCAATGGCAATTTCCTCATGGCAAAAGACCTTGATGACCTTCTGGCCGTTCATCATTTCCTCAATGTAGCCGTTGACCTTGCCCAGCTCCTGCTGCTGCTTGATGAAGTATTTTCCGGAGTTGCCGGTCAGGTACTTCGTCGCCAGCAGCATGACGCCGACCATCGCGAGGGCCAGCACCGTCAGGGGGACGCTCAGATAGAGCATCGAGGCCAGCACGCCGACGAGGGTCACAACCGTGTTGACGAGCTGCGGCAGGCTCTGGCTGATCATCTGGCGCAGCGTGTCAATGTCGTTCGTGTAGACCGACATAATGTCGCCGTGGGCGTGGGTGTCAAAGTATTTGATGGGCAGCGTCTGCATGTGGGTGAACATCTCGTCACGCAGGTCCTTCAGCGTGCCCTGGGTGATCCTTGCCATCAGGCGGTTCTGCACAAAGACAGCAGCGATGCCGATGCAGTAGATGACTGCCACGCGCAGGATAGCCGCGGCCAGACCGCTGAAGTCCGTGCTGCCCGCCTTGAGCAGCGGCAGAATGTAGCTGTCGATCAGCGTCTGGGAGAACATGACGCCCTGCAGCTGGGCAAACACGGCCAGCAGAATGCAGCAGAGCACCACAATGACCTGTGCCTTATAGCGGCTCATGACATAGGCGAGGATGCGCTTGAACACCTTGCCGGGGTTTTCGACCTTGGGGCGGGGGCCATTGCTGCGCCCGCCGGGGCCGACCTTTACGACTTTAGGCTGCTGTGCCATTATGCCTCCCCTCCCTTCTCATCAAAGTCGCCGGAACCTTTGGTCTGGCTGTTGTAGACATCCTGGTAGATGGCATTTGTTTTCAGCAGGTTGGCCGGGGTGTCAAAGCCGCTGACCCTGCCGTTGTCGAGCACGAGGACCTTGTCCGCATTTTCCACGGAGGAAATGCGCTGGGCGATGATGAACACCGTCGTGCCGGGGATTTTTTCCGCAAACGAATGGCGGATCTTTGCGTCCGTCGCGGTATCGACGGCGGAGGTGGAGTCGTCCAGGATCAGGATGCGGGGCTTTTTCAGCAGTGCGCGGGCAATGCAGAGGCGCTGCTTCTGGCCGCCGGAGACGTTGTTGCCGCCCTGCTCGATGTGGGTCTGGTACTTGTCGGGGAAGCGCTCGATAAATTCATCGGCGCAGGCCTGCTTGCAGGCGTCCTCGATCTCGGCGTCGGTGGCGTCGGGGTTGCCCCAGCGCAGGTTCTCGGCAATCGTGCCGCTGAACAGCTCGTTCTTCTGCAGCACCATGGCGACGTTGTTGCGCAGGGTGTCGAGGTCATATCTGCGCACATCAACGCCGCCGATGGTCACACTGCCCTCAGTCACGTCGTACAGACGCGGCAGCAGCTGCACAAGGCTGGACTTAGCCGAACCGGTGCCGCCAATGATGCCTATGGTCTCGCCGGACTTGATGTCGAGGTCAATGTCCTCGAGGGCCTTCTCGCCATCCTTTTTATAAGCAAAGCTGACGTGGTCGAACTTGACGGAGCCGTCCCTGACCTCCATAACGGGATCCTCACCGTTCGTCAGGTCGGACTGCTCGTCCAGCACCTCGGCCACGCGCTTGGCGGAGGCTGCAGACATCGTGATCATGACGAACACCGTGGACAGCATCATCAGGCTCATAAGGATGTTCATGCAGTAGCTCAGCATGCTCATCAGGTCGCCGGTGGTGAAGGTCGTTGCGCCGGAGCTGACGATGAGCTGGGCACCGATCCAGGAGATGAGCAGGATGCAGCTGTAGACGGTCAGCTGCATGAGCGGGGCGTTCCAGGCCAGGATCAGCTCGGCACGCATCAGCAGATTGCGCACATTCTCGCTGGCCTTGCGGAACTTCTCGCCCTCAAACTTCTCGCGCACATAGGCCTTGACAACGCGGATGGCGGAGACATTCTCCTGCACGCTCTCGTTCAGGTCGTCGTACTTGCGGAATGCCTCGCCGAAGTACTTGGTGGCGCGGCTCATAATAAAGGCGAGCGCGCAGCCCAGCAGGATGACGGCGATCAAATAGATGTTTGCCAGCCGACGGTTGATCGTGTAGGACATGATCAGCGCCACGATCATGCTGGCGGGCGCACGCACCGACATGCGCAGTATCATCTGGTAGGCGTTCTGGATGTTGGTGACGTCGGTGGTCATGCGGGTGACCAGGCCCGCGGTGGAGTACTTGTCAATGTTGGCAAAGCTGAAGGTCTGAATGTTGCGGAACATGCCGCGGCGCAGGTTGCGGGCAAAGCCCGTGGCTGCGTGGGAGCCGGCCACCGCGCCCAGAATGCCGAACAGCAGGCCGAACAGCGCCGCGACGACCATCTGTGCGCCGACGGTGTAGATGACCTGCATATTGCCCGGCGTGACGCCGTTGTCAATGATGGAGGCCATCATCTTCGGGATGATCATTTCCATGATGACCTCCGCGATCATAAAGATCGGCGTCAGCACGGAGACCAGGCGGAAGCCCTTGGTTTCACGTCCGAGTGTTTTTAACAATTGGTATTTCCCCTCTCTTGGTTGGTATTTTCCTCTTGCAGGATGTGCTGTGCGTTGCGCAGGGTCTGCTCCAGCACAGCGCGGGCCGCGGCGGCCTGCTGCGGGTCAATGCCGCTTTGCAGGTCATCCTCAAACCGCGCAATGCTTGCCTCGATCTGCTTGTGACAGGCGCGGCCCTTCTCTGTGGCGATAAGGCGCTTTAAGCGGGCGTCTTTCGCCACGGCGCTGCGGGTGATGAAGCCATCCTGCTCCATGCCCTGCAGCATGGCGGTGACGCTGGAGCGGCGAATGTTGAACCACTGCTCAATGTCGCGCTGGTAGACGTCGCGGCCCTGGCGCTCGGCACGGACGATGTCGCCCAGCACCATGCCGCGCACGCCCGACAGCTCCGAGCTGACCTCGGCGTTGATGCGGGCATCCAGCGCACGGCGGATGAGCCGTGAGGTCTGGTTCAGCAGTGCGCCGAAGTGGACATCCGCGCAGCAGCCGCAGTCATCATGCGATGATTCGTGCATTCCTTCCCTCCTTTACGATTTTTCGGTCCAAGAAGTTAGATTTCAAATTGTTCGTTGTCTAACTGTTCGTTTGCGTACTTTACCAGTATAACACCGGATCGGGGAATGTCAAGAGGGACGGCGCAGAGTTTTTTGTATAGTGCAACAGCAAACGGGCAGAGCCCCGTCACCCTGCGCTTTCCCGATTCAACGTAGGGGCGGATTCCCTATCCGCCCGTGCCCGGCTGTCTTTATTCGCCGCTTTCCCTCTCCACCCCCAGATACGGCAGCACCTTTCCCAGTACCTCGGCGCACACCGGCCCGGAGAGCGCGCCGCCGCTCGTCGTCCAGCTGTGGGGCTCATCCAGGCAGATCAGCACAGCGACCTTGGGGTCGTCGATGGGCGCAACGGAGACAAAGCTCGCAATGCGCGCACCCTCGTTGGCGCTGTCCAGCTTTTGGCTCGTGCCGCTCTTGCCGCCGATGCGGTAGCCCGCCAGCGCGGCCTGCTTACCCGTGCCGCCTGTAACGACACCCTCCATCAGGCGGCACATCGTGGCGGAGGTCTCCGCGCTGATGACGCGGCGCTTCACCGTCGGCTGCACTTCCTTCACAACAGTGCCGTCAGGCGCCGTGATTTTCGCCACAACGTAGGGCTGCATCAGCTCGCCGCCGTTTACCACCGCACAGACCGCCGTGAGCATCTGCAGGTAGCTGACCTTGCTGCTCTGCCCGAACGAGCAGCTCGCCAGCTCCACCGGGCCCATCCGGTCCGCGGTGTAGTATTCGCTGCGCCTGACCTCGCCCGGCAGGTCGATGCCCGTGGCCTCCCGCAGGCCGAAGGCCGCAAAGTAATCGCAGAATCGTTCTTTTCCAAGCCGCGCACCGATCTGGATAAAGCAGGGGTTGCAGCTGACAGCCAACCCCCGGGCGAAGGTCTCGGTGCCGTGGATATGCCCGTTTGCACAGCGGAACCGCGTGCCTGCGACGGTTATTTTACCCGCGCAGGTGAAATAGTCCGTGGCCTTACACGCCCCGGAGTCCAGCGCCGCCGACGCCGTGATGAGCTTGAACACGCTGCCCGGCTCATACAGGTCACTGATGGCCTTGTTGCGCCACTGTGCCTGCTGGGCCTTTTGCAGCGCGGCGCTGCGCTCCTCGCCGGTCAGGGCATTCACAGCGTCACGGACTTCCTTATTTATAAGGGTCCGCGGTGCGTTCGGGTCGTAGTCGGGTTGGCAGGACATCGCCAGCACGGCCCCGGTGTGGACGTCCATCACGATGCCGACGCCGCGCTCAGCTACATGATGCTCCGTCACAGCGGCGGACAGTGCGCTTTCGAGCCAGTGCTGAATGTTCGCGTCGATGGTCAGCGTCAGCGTGCTGCCGGGCACGGCGTCCACCAGCGTCTGGTAGTGCGTCGGCATATCGTAGCCCCAGGCGTTCTTGGCGGTCAGGATGCGCCCGTTCTGCCCGGTCAATTCGTCGTTGTAGCGCAGCTCCAGCCCCCACAGGCCCGCGTTGTCCACGTCGGTAAAGCCTAAAATGCCGCCCATAAAATTTCCCTGCGGGTAGACGCGGCGGGTATCCTGCCGAATTTGTATGCCGTCCACACCGTTCGCCCGGCACCAGTCCCGCACAGCGTCGGCCATCGTCTTATCCACGCGGCGGCGCAGCAGGCAGTCGTTGGAGGTTCGCTGGCTGAATTTGGCCAGCGTATCGGCGTAGTCCAGCTCTAAAATTTCGCTCAACGCCCGCGCAGCCGGTTCTACGGCGTCGTCGGCCATCTCCCGCGGGGCGGCGCGGATGGTCCAGCAGGTCTCGCTGGCGGCCAGCAGCGTACCGTCGGCGGAATAGATCTCCCCGCGGGCGGCGG
>ERZ779890.3097-NODE-3097-length-15173-cov-3.896944_pt1 | contig 15173 bp, 9 predicted proteins | sample MGYA00511553_ERZ779890 | MGnify/ENA primary metagenome ERZ779890 (study PRJEB29588, sample SAMEA2152064) | human gut metagenome | biome: human gut; feature: human-associated habitat; material: faeces | place: Denmark | collected 2008/2010 ...
CATCCCTCGCCGCTGTAAACGTAGGTGATAAGGTCGTCGAGCAGGCATCCAGTGCCAAACACCGCCCCTTCCGACGCGTTGTTGGCAATCATCGACGCTTCGTCGACAATAAACAGCGTGTTCTTGTGGTTGTTGCGAGCAAGGCAGAAATGCGAGTCCTCGGGGTTGTAGCGTCGGCTTTGATAGATTTTGCGGTGTATGGTGAACGCACTGTGGCGCGAGTATGCCGCAAACACCTTCGCCGCCCGTCCCGTAGGCGCCAGCAGCACAGCCTGTCGGCGCAGTGCCGGCAACGCTGCGACAAGCGCTCCTGCGAGCGATGTTTTGCCCGTTCCGGCATATCCGTTGAGCAGAAAGACCGAGCGGTCGTCGGTGTCGGCGACAAACTTGCTCAGCGCGGCAATGATTTCCATCTGCTGGCTGTTGGGCTCGTAGGGAAGTTTGCGGAGTATCTCCGATCCGATTATGCGATCAGTCTGGTTCATGTGTGCAAAGCTACAGAAAAGAATTTGATTTTAAAAAGACTTTGAAGAGTTTAGGGGGCTCTAGGGACTCTAAGGACTCTAAGTGAAGAGCAAAATCAAATAAATTTGTTTTGCTCTTCTCTTACCTTGCACTATCTTTGTCCTTGAAAAATATTGAGATATGGAAATATCCGAACTTTGCGGACTGCTGATGCCGGCAGCCCGCGTTGCGGCATTGGGTAAATGCTTTAAAGATAAAAAGATAAAGAGAATCAAACTTGACGGGCTTGTGGGTTCGGCTCCATCAGTCGTGTTCTCGCAGTTGCCTCGATTGAAGCAGCCTTATCTTGCAGTTGCCAACGATATGGATGAGGCGGGATATTTATATAGTGACCTGTGCCAGATTTTAGGTGAACAGGCGGCTTTGCTTTTCCCGTCGGGCTATAAACGCGACATCAAATATGGTCAGGAGGACGCTCCGTCGCAGATTTTGCGTGCGGAGGTGCTTAGCCGTTGGGACGACCCTCAGTTGCGCGTTGTGGTCACATATCCTGAGGCGCTTGCTGAAAAGGTGGCTATGCGTCAGCAATTGATCGACAGCACATTGTCGTTCCGTCGTGGCAGCACAGCCGACTTGACGGCGACGGCGCAGCGTCTGCGCGACTTTGGCTTTGTGACGGTCGATTACGTGTACGAGCCGGGGCAGTTTGCCGTGCGCGGCTCCATCCTTGATATTTTTTCATTCACCAATGAGCAGCCCTACCGTATCGACTTTTTTGGCGACGACATCGAAAGCATTCGCACGTTCAATATAGAAACGCAGTTGTCGGAGCGGTCGGTCGATGAGATTACGGTGGTCAATAATTTGTCTACCGGCGCAGGCGGCGGCGAGTCGTTGCTGCGGTTTGCAGGAGCCGACACGGTGTTGCTGATTCACGACCGCGAATGGTTGCGGCAGCGTGTGCGTGCCGTGGCGGAGGAAACGTTGTCGGAGAGTGCGTTGATTGCCGATGAGGGCGACAAGCATGCTATGGACAATGTGGTCGACGCCGAGCAGTTCTGCTGCGACATCGACAGCCACCGCTATGCCGACTATGCGGTTAGCAACCGTGGCGACTATGATGCGGCGCTGACTTTTGACACATCGTTGCAGGGCGTGTTCCACAAAAATTTCGACATCATCAGTTCTACGTTCCGTCAGTTTGAGTCGGACGGCTACAAAATATACATACTTTCCGACAGCGAGCCTCAGTTTGAACGTCTGCGCTCTATCTTCGACGACCGAAAGGACGATATCCGCTTCACGCCGGTGCTGCGCACGCTTCATGAGGGATTTGTAGACAACGAGCGTAAGATTTGCGCGTTTACCGACCATCAGATTTTTGAACGCTTCCATAAGTACACGCTCAAGAGCGACCGTGTGCGTTCGGGCAAGTTGGCGCTGTCGCTGAAGGAGTTGTCGCAGATAGAGGTGGGCGACTTTATTGTGCATGTCGACCACGGAGTGGGACGCTTTGGCGGGTTGGTGCGCACTGCCGTCAACGGAAAGATGCAGGAGATGATAAAACTCACGTATCTCAACGATGATAAGATTTTTGTGTCGATTCATTCGCTCCACAAACTGGCAAAATACCGCGGCAAGGAGGGTGTGCCTCCGAAGCTCAACAAACTTGGGTCGGGGGCGTGGAACAGGGTGAAGGAGCGCACGAAGTCGAAACTCAAAGACATCGCGCGCGACCTTATCCAGCTTTATGCCGCACGCCGCAAGGAGAAGGGTTTCGCATATTCGCCCGACGGATATCTGCAGCATGAGCTTGAGGCTTCGTTTATCTATGAGGACACGCCCGACCAGCTGAAGGCGACGGAGGCGGTGAAGGCCGACATGGAGAGCGAACGCCCGATGGACCGCTTGGTGTGTGGCGATGTGGGATTCGGCAAGACGGAAGTGGCGATACGCGCTGCGTTTAAGGCTGCCACCGACGGCAAGCAGACTGCTGTGCTTGTGCCCACCACGGTGCTGGCTTATCAGCATTTCACCACGTTCTCAGAACGCTTGAAGGACTTTCCCGTGCGTGTCGACTATCTCAGCCGTGCGCGTAAGCCGAAAGACGTGAAGCGCATCCTTGAGGAATTGAAGGATGGTAAAATAGATATAATCATAGGCACTCACAAACTTATCGGAAAGACGGTGCAGTTCAAAGATTTGGGGCTGCTCGTGGTCGATGAGGAACAGAAATTCGGCGTCGGTGTGAAGGAAAAACTGAAACAGCTGAAGGTGAACGTGGACACGCTTACAATGTCGGCTACGCCGATTCCGCGCACGCTGCAGTTCTCATTGATGGGCGCGCGCGACCTCAGCGCCATCAACACGCCGCCGCGCAACCGCTATCCGATTATAACCAATGTCACTGCCCTCGATGACGAAATACTGCGCGAGGCAATCAATTTTGAGCTGGCGCGTGGCGGACAGGTGTTTATTGTAAACAACCGCATCGAGCAGCTGTTCGACCTTGAGAGCCGGGTGCGCCGTCTGGTGCCCGACGCCCGCACGGTGGTGGGGCATGGGCAGATGGCGTCCGACAAGCTGGAGCAGACAATCATCGACTTCGCCGCGCATCAGTACGACGTGCTGCTTGCCACCACAATCATTGAGAGCGGCATCGATATGCCGAATGTCAACACCATCATAATCAACAATGCGCAGAATTTCGGTTTGTCGGAACTGCATCAGTTGCGTGGACGGGTGGGGCGCAGCAACCGCAAGGCGTTCTGCTATCTGCTTGTGCCGCCTGAAGCCGCGCTCACACCGGTGGCGCGTCGCCGTCTGCAAGCCATCGAGAGCTTCTCCGACCTCGGTAGCGGCATACATATCGCCATGCAGGACCTCGACATCCGCGGCGCCGGAAACCTGCTCGGAGCCGAGCAGAGCGGCTTTATCGCCGACCTCGGCTATGAGACGTATCAGAAAATTCTCAAAGAAGCGGTGCTTGAATTGAAGACGGAGGAATTTGCCGACACCTTCGCCGACGAGCATCAAGACTCCGCCAACACCGAATATGCCAACGACTGCACCATCGAGAGCGACCTCGAAATCCTCTTTCCGGCATCCTACGTGCCTCAGGAGAGCGAGCGCATACTCCTGTACCAGGAACTCGACAATATGGAGCGGCAGGAGGATGTCGACGCCTTCTGCAAGCGGCTTGAAGACCGTTTCGGAGCGATTCCCGACCAAGCGCGCGAGTTGATTCTTGTGGTCACGTTGCGCAGGCTTGCCCGCCGTCTCGGCATTGAGAAAATCGTGTTGAAGCAGGGGCACATGACAATGTTTTTCGTTTCGTCGGAAAATGCGGCCTACTATCAGTCGCCGGCTTTCGGACGCATCCTGACTTATCTGCAGCAGAATGTGCGCATAGCCAACCTCAATGAGCACAACAACCGCAGGTCGATGCGCATCGACGGCATCAAGACCGTGCGCGAAGCCACCGACGTTGTGCGCCACACCCTCGATCTCCCCGTATGCGATTAGACGTGTAGCGCCTTTCCGTGAAATCCATGCGGAATAGACGATGGAGGGGAAAAGCACACTGTCGCTGAACAAGGAGCTTATACACAAACTATGCTGATGGCAAGGCATCATAAAATAGCTAAACTCTTTGATAAAGATTTTTGGGTGACGCAATGACGAAGTCAGGAAAAAGAAATGTCTTTAGTTCAAATCGTCTGATTCTTTCTTTAAGAAATGTTGGAACAACTCATTGATTTCTTCATCAACCTCCGGAATGGACTTCTTTATCGATATTTGCGTATCAAAATATTCTTCCTTATCAATGTCCTCTTTTGATACATAGGCAATTCTGTTTGCAGGTCTACATATAGCATAGCCGCAATGGGAATTAGCGAGAGTGAATGGCAGTTCTGGGTCTATCTTGTTCTTTTGACAATCATCCCAAGCTGCAATACCTGCTCCATCCCAATAACTCAATAACAATCCATATTTCTCAGCCCAAAGAGCTTTCGCAGTAAGCCATAGTTCCAAATAAGGTATGGATCTGAAATTATCATCATCTATGTTTGGCACGTTGTTATTTACAATGCCTGACTCCAAAACTGATTTTCTCACCTCTTCCTTTAATAGTGACAACAATTCTTCTTTGGAGTCAGCTCTTAATACACGCGCCAATGCAGGGTCAAGTAAATAGGAAAAATACACAGGATCCTCTGCCCTCCAGGAGAACCATGCCCCATTCATGTTCTTTGTATAATCAATGTGTCCAGGTGCACGATATCCCCTCAAAACTCGGAAAAGACGATAATAGTTGGCAATGTTAAATACCAATGAATCATTAGTCTCCCTAACATAGTTCTCATTGCAAAAGCACTTCAATAATAGATTAAATGTGTTATATACTTTTTGAGCATCGTTCCAGATGAGAGAACTATCAAGGGTTTTCCATATAATAGACAAATCCCCCATAATATCTTTGTTATCTTCCCATTCCCAAACAGCCATTTCCCTTTCGGCATCGCCTCCGCAAAGATTCTTCTTGATTACCTCATCCTCGTTATTCCATTGGTTCAGTTTAACATTTGGAATAAGCCTTATCGAACTTGAATTTACTTCTGTATCATAGTTCAGCACTTCATCCTCTTCTGTAGAATTGCCAATAATCTGTAATATATATCTCCAGTCTACAAAAAAATATGTATTAGAAGCGGGTTCTTCATTAATGTGGCGATTGCGAATTGAATCAAACCAATTACGTCTAATTCTTCTTATAAAGGCATTAATTTTCTGAGGCTGTTTGAATTTTTGTATATAACCAATAAGAGGAAGAACAATATTGTTGTCTTGTTCCCTTAGCCACGAATAGGTTCCGATACAATTCTTTTTCGGTGGTTGAATAAAGTGGAGTTGTTTTTTGATTTCTTCGTTTTCATTCAGAATGTCAACACAGTATTTGAGTGCGTCAAAATATGATTTTACTTCATCTAAAGTGCTGGCATAGGCATTTTTGTCAATATTAAGGAACTCTTCTCTAGGGTCAATGGGAAATTCCTTATCATCCTTGTAAGTCTTTTCTTGTAATAACTTTGACTGCCAAAACCAGATAAAAAACTGTTTCATTCCATCATCAGCACAAAGGTCTCTGCCCCTGTTCTGCCAAAACCAATCCTCGCGTTCTTCCCACTGTTCATTATAAACCTTGTTGTCGCTAATACTTCCTAATAATATAGGCTTTATATTCTCTGTTGAAGACAGAGGTTCTCCTGTTGTGTTGATTACTATATATGTTTCCTCGCCTCTGGCTCGGTTTTCCATATCATAATATATCATTTTGAGGTTGTTCAGAAGGAAATGACCAAAAGATTTATAGTCAACTGTCTTTTCGTTTACAAGTATTTTATCGATTGTTTCCAAAGCAGCTAACATGCTTTGTACAGATGCGTCTCTTTCATATTCATCAAAATACCAATTGGACTTTTTGATTAGTGACACATTTGGTATGGAGTCCTTGATGAAGAAATGTAACGAGAGGTCACTCAGGAAATACAATGTGCTTTCTCTTATTGAATATAGAAGATGCGGCTCGTAGTCATCCTGCATTTCAGTTGACGAAATAATATAGTCGTTAAATTCTCCATCAGAGTATCTATTGACCATTCCCAATAATAGGAATAACGTGGTGATACGTTGTTGCCCATCACAGATGTTGAAACAATTTAAAGGCTCTTCATAACCATAAACAAGACCCAGCATGAGGTCGCTGTTGGTAGAGGATTTCTCTTTAAATGAAGTCAGTAAATAATCACCGACAAAACCTGAGACAAGTTCTTTTTGACTTTTCTCCTGCTCGATATAGGCACTGTCACCCCAACAATAATCTCGTTGCAAATCGGGAATGACTATTTTGTTGTTATGCGAGAACAACTCTCTAAGTGAAAATTCTTCTCCATTTCTTAATGAACTCATGTTGTGCTAATTGAGATTATATGTTTTCTTAAAATCCTCAATGAATGCCTCCTTCTGTTGTTGTATTTCAGAGACACCCCAGGTTGACTTTGCAAAAGCATACATAGAATGTAAGAGACTTCGACTTTTGAAGTTTAATCCTTCACTTTCAGCATTAGGGTTGAAGTACAAAGCTTTCTTTTCCTTAAAAGATTTAGCCCCAAACTTAGAGTTGTCTCTACCATATAAGAGAACAAGATTTCCGATACAATGTTCACTGCCATTTCCATTAAAGAGTTGCCTGTCCAGCATTGGATTTGGATTTTCTTTTTTCAATATATCCAAATCACTCTCAGTAATAACGGAGCCATCCCCCTTTTCATAGCGTAATTGTCCATCAGCATATATTGGATTCTTATCTTTATCTAATGCAACATGATAAACTCTTGATTTGGGGTAAATATGTTCCAGAGACTTATTCTTCCATATTGAAAAATCGAATATCTGCCCCTTGCCCCCTTGGAGTCTATTATATTCCTCAACATTTAATCGAAGCAATTGCTTAAATGCCAAGTCATCGGATTCACCATAGACCCTATTTTTAGATAGAGAATCTAGCACGTTTTCGGCTTTTGCCTCTTTTTTCTTTTCTTCTTCTTTCAATGACTCTGGATGACAATACTCTCTATGTGTAGCTCCTACCAATCTCCAATTGGCATAATCCTTCAAGATAGAGATTTTGTGCTTGTTGGAAATGAAAAAGAGCAGAATATCCATCATATCTTCCCGGCCAGTGTTGCACAGTAAAGACATCTTTAGATAGTTATAGATTTGGGGAGTAGAAAACAAATCTTCGAAGGACTTTTGTAAATCTCGCAAGTCTTTGAAAATCTGTTTTGCCTGATAATCGGAAGATCCATTACTCAATAGCTGCTTAAACTCTTTATAGTCCAATGTCTTTAAGGACTTTTTCCTGAGAGCATAGAACTCCAGCAACAAACCCATTGGTTTGGACGTGTTGAAATAATCCCTTACATCTTTTCTATTCCACCAATATAGCCACTTGTCCCATTCTCTTGCATATTTACTCCGCAAAGAATTACCTTCCCAAGATTGCGCCCAGATTTGCATTAACTGTTTCTCCGGGGACATATACTGTGTTAAGGTTGTTTGCTTACTTGAAACTGCATGGAGCATTTCTGCTTTGATCAACTCTTCCTGGTACATTGTAGCTTTATTGCCGTTCATCATTGTAAATGTCTTAACGGCCTTATCTTCGCTCACAACAATGTATAGCAAACTCACTTTGTCCAACAAGAACTTTTGGAAATTGTCTTTATCTATGTCCTTCAGTATGTTGTGAATCTGTCTGGTTGCCTCAATAAAGTAATATACGTCTTGGTTCATGTCCTTCATTATTTTTTCAGAGAATGAACTTAAAGATGGTGCGGAACATAAACCTTCTTTCAGATTATCAATAGTTTCTGATGGAATCTCTTTAAGTTCAGAAAGAAGCAACTGAGAACATTCCCTCACATCATAAGATAAATCAAAAGAATCGTGTTCAACAGTCTTCTGAAGGTTATAATTTGACAGATACCATAGGATCAAGTATATGCTTGTTGTCCTCTGTTGACCATCAATCAAAACCACATTCTTTCGACCGTTTATAACCCTTTCAGTTACAGTTACTCCCTGTAGGAAATAGTCGTTGTTAGGATTGCCGACAAATTCTTCAACGAGGTCAAGAAGTAGATGTTCCAGAGAAGAATCTTTGTCTTTTGGCTTAACAGACCACTTATATCCTCTTTGATAATTTGGTATTACAAACAAGGGATGGTCATCGTAGATGTAATTCCTTAGTCGTTTAAATTGTGTCTTTTGTTCCATATTATTAAAGAGCTTATTGTCGTTACATTATATTGTCTTTCTATTCTATATTCTCAATTATAATAAAGATAATGTGAGGTTGAAAAATTGATAACCATAGTACCCCAGTTCGGGATAAGAAATAGTTTATAAAAAAGTTGGTAGTCTCATAAATATTTGTATCTTTATAGGTGATTTTCAAACAGTTGCAAATATATTTATATATGACTACTGATTACAAAGTTACAGAATTATTTTGTATTATAGACGAGTTTTGCAAACATTTTGATGCAGAAAATGTAGGAAATTTGCTGTTGGACTCTATACTATCCCATTACAACATCAAGTACCATCATAAGCACAAAGCCGATGGCGAAACCGATAGTGCTAAGGTTGCTATGCTGACCACTTGAGGCTTCAGGAATCAGCTCTTCTACTACCACATAGAACATGGCTCCTGCAGCAAAGGCAAGCATGCAGGGAAGGGTGGGCATAAGATGTGTGGCAAGTAATATAACTGCTAAGGCACCTATTGGTTCTACAACTCCACTAAGTGAGCCAAGCATAAAGGATTTCCAACGGCTATTGCCTGCAGCACGCATAGGCATAGAGATGATGGCCCCTTCTGGAATGTTTTGTATGGCAATACCCAAAGATACAGAGATGGCTGCAGCTAACGAAATATGTGTAGATCCATTCTCGGCTCCTGCAAACACAATGCCTACTGCCATTCCTTCTGGCAGATTGTGTATAGTTACGGCAAGGGCAAGCATAGTTGTTTTTGATAAGTGTGAGCGCAAGCCTTCTGGTTTGTCGGTTCCGATATGAAGATGTGGTGTAAGTTCATCGATAAGTAGTAGGAAGCCTATTCCCAAAAGAAAGCCTACAGATGCAGGCACTACCGACCACGCTCCGCTATTAGCCTTCATCTCCATGGCAGGAATAAGCAACGACCACACGGAGGCTGCAACCATTACGCCTGATGCAAAACCTAATAGCGACTTTTGTAATCGTGTCGACATTTCATTTTTCATCATGAATACGAATGCAGAGCCAATCATCGTGCCTAATAGCGGCAATAGGAGACCGATAATCAATATTGTTGTTTCTTTCATCTTTTACTTTTATTTATAATGATATAAAGATAATGCAAATATGCAATAATGTTATGACTGTGGCAATACCTAAAAATAAGTTTTAATAACTGATTTCTCTTGCTAAATCAAACGATTACATTAGAATTAACAGAGTATTGTATCTATATATTGTCGCTTTTCTGTCGTTTAGAGCGTGGAGTGTTGATAATCAACGAGTAATAAGTACGCTATGTGCAGCGGTTTGACAAGCGTAGAGATACCGAATTTGGTTACGACGATAGGCGGTAGTGCATTTTGGGGCTGTGAAAGCCTAAAAATGTTGACAATTGGCGAAAACGTGAGCACCATCTATGCATCAGCTTTTATGTCCTGTCCTAAATTAATTGAGATAAATTCAAAGAATCGTAGAAATCCATTGATAAAAGAATATGAAGAATCAACGGCTGCATTCGATGAAATTGTTTATCACAATGCCAAATTATTTGTGCCAGAGGAATCCGTTCGGTTGTATATGGTTGCGAATGATTGGGAGAAATTTGGCCAAATTGAAGGCAAGCAGTTCGGTGGAGTGGGAACGGTAGTTGCTGATTCCAAAGTTGTTGTGGAAGGAAACACATTGGTCGTAGATGGCGCTGACGGGGTGATTGTTGAGGTTTACAACTCTGTTGGTCAATTGGTCTACAAAGACGAAGAGAAGCGGATAATGCTTCCGAAGGATGGGTTGTATCTTGTGAAGATTGGAAATCAAACAGTGAAAGTAGTGATGTAGAAAAGTCCCTTCCAGAGAAACTTTTCAATTAAGTTTGATTAACCGGAGCGGAATTGTTGTGATTGCGGGATTTCTGCTCCGGTTTTTTGTCGCTTGGGGCTGTTGCGCAGATTTGTTTGTTCAAGAATGCTGCCGGTTTGTGGGCAGGCGGGAATGGCTTTTCGGCTTTAAATGGGGGAGCGGAGCTTGAATTTGTGGTTTTTTAGGGCAATAGTCAGATAATTCGTGGAATTTGTCTAATTTTGCAACTGAAAAACTGTCCGCAATGGGCGGATAACGAAAACTGGATTCTTATGAAACATATTCTTGCCGTGTATCAGTGGTGTGTGGCTATGCCTATTTTGTTGGTGATGACTATTATCACCGCGTTGCTGACCATCTTTTTCAGTCTGCTCGGAATGAGTAGGCGCGGTGGCTATTATCCTGCGCACTTCTGGGCCAAGCTGTGGTGCATACTGATGTTTGTCAAGGTTGAGGTGAAAGGCCGCGAGAATATCGACCCAAAGACGTCGTATGTGTTTGTGGCAAACCATCAGGGTGCTTACGACATTTATCTTGTGTATGGCTATCTGAACCACAACTTCAAGTGGATGATGAAGAAGAGTCTGGAGAAAATTCCGTTTGTCGGCGCAGCCTGCCGCATATCGAAGCATATTATGGTGGACCGTTCGTCGGCGTCGGCGATACAGCAGACCATGGACAGCGCAAAGCGCATTCTGAAGGGCGGTATGTCGCTTGTGGTGTTTCCCGAAGGGTCGCGTACGCCTGACGGCGAGATGAAGAAATTCAAGCGTGGCGCGTTCTCACTTGCCACTGAATTCGGGCTTCCGATAGTGCCGCTGACAATCGACGGCTCTTACGACGTGATGCCTAAAAACACATTCCGCATCACTCCGGGAAAAATATCGCTGACAATCCATAAACCAATATATTTTGACAAGATGGGTGCTGACAACAAGGCTTTGACCGAGGAATTGCTCGAGAAAAGCTATAATGTGATTAAAAGCGGTCTGCCGGGATAAAAGCATGCGTACAAAAAGAATATTTGCGGTGGTTGTGGCGCTGGGTCTTGTGGCTGGCAATGTGTGGCCGCACGACATTGCGTCGGACGTCGATGTGGAGACGTCGGCCGAGGTCGTGGCAGAGCAGGAGCCGCAGCCGGCCGATTCGGTGACGATGACCGCCGACACTGTCAAGAAACAGAATTTCTTTAAAAAGGTTGGAGCTTATTTCAAGCGTTCCAATCATTTCGACCCTTCAAAAAAGATTGACTTCGGTGTGATCGGCGGGCCGTTCTATGCCTCGGCTACCGGTGTCGGCATCGGGTTGGTGGCATCGGGACTTTATCGCATAGACCGCAACGATGTGACGCTGCCGCTGTCAAACGTGTCGATATTCGCCAATGTGGCCACGTCGGGAATGATGGCGCTCGGCGTGAGGGGCAACAATGTGTTTCCACGCGAACGCTACAAGTTGGACTATACGGTCTATTTCTACACTTTCCCGTCGAAGATATGGGGCGTGGGCTACGATGCCGGCAATATCGACGACAATGAGCGGAATTATTCGCGTATCAAGTTTGAGGCAAAGCCGCGTTTCCTTTGGCGTGTGTTTGACAATGCGTATGTAGGTCCGGTGGCAAACTTCCAGTATGTCAAGATGACCGACCTGAACGATGATGTGATAGGGCTTGTTGGCTCGGCAGAGAAGAATTTTATGGCAGTGGGTGCGGGCGTGTCGCTCAACTATGACTCGCGCGATGTGGTTACGAATGCCTCGCGGGGATGGCTTTTCCAGCTTGACCAGCTGTTTATGCCTGCTTTCTTCGGCAACGACGATAAGTATATAGTGACCGACCTTACGGTGGCAACCTACAAAAAGGCGTGGAAGGGGGCGATTATAGCGGGTGAATTCCATTCGCAGCTCAATTTCCAGGATGTGCCGTGGCCAATGATGGCTTGTGTGGGCGGGCCTAACCGTATGCGCGGATATTTTGAGGGACGCTACCGCGACAAGTGCATCGTGGAGGCGCAGGTGGAGCTGCGTCAGCACATCCGCCGGCGCAACGGCATAACGGTGTGGGTCGGAGCCGCCAACGTTTTTCCAGAATTTGAGCAGATACGTTGGAAGAAAACGTTGCTCAACGGCGGATTCGGCTATCGTTGGGCATTCAAGGAAAATGTGAATGTGCGTCTTGATCTGGGATTTACCAAAAATGGGATTGGCTTTGCGTTCAACATCAACGAGGCGTTTTGATGAAGAATTGTGAATTTGACAATAAAAGCGTAATTTTGCAGAAATATTTGTAACAACACGGATGCTTAAGATAAAGAAACTATATGGTTTTATGCTGCAAGGGTTCCTGCCCTTGTTCATGATGACGTTCTGCATCTGTCTGTTTATCGTGTTGATGCAGTTCCTGTGGCGTTTTATCGATGACCTTGTTGGAAAAGGATTGGAGATATCCGTCATAGCCGAGCTGTTTTTTTATGCCGCGCTCACGATGGTGCCGCTGGCATTGCCTTTGTCGATTCTGCTGGCGTCGCTGATGCTCTTCGGCAATCTCGGCGAACGGTTTGAGCTGACGGCTATGAAGTCGTCGGGCGTGTCGCTGCTGAAGGCAATGCGGCCGTTGATGGTGCTGATAGCCCTTGTGGCTGTCGGCGCGTTCTTTTTTCAGAACGATGTGTTGCCAAAGGCGCAGGTGAAGATGTGGACGCTGGTGTTTTCCGTGCGTCAGAAATCGCCTGAACTCGACATCCCGGAGGGCGTGTTCTACGACCAGATAGACGGCTACAGCGTGTTTGTAAAGCAGAAAAACCGTGAGAATGGACGATTGTACGACTTGATGATCTATGACGTGTCGCAAGGATTCAACAACTCCAGAATAATTCTTTCCGACTCGGGCAAGCTCAGCTTCACTCGCGACAAGCGCCATCTGTTCCTTAAACTATGGAAAGGCGAGCAGTTTGAGAATCTGAGCGACCAGCAGGTGTCGTCGGTGAGCGCGCCATACAGGAGGGAGTCGTTTTCCGACAAGGAGATAATGATTCCTTTTGATGCCAACTTCACGCGAATGAACGACAGCACGATGCGCAAGCAGTATGTGGGCAAAAACATTGCCGAGCTGCGTCAGACAATAGATTCGGTGAAGGTGCGCATCGACAGCGTGGGCAACATATTCGGCAGAGACCTGCAGGAAGTGCAGTATGTGGGCGTCGACAATTTCATCCGCAAGTCGGACGGACACGGCGGCATCCTCAAGCAGCCTGCTCCGGAGGTGAAATTGACCAAGCCTGTGGATGTGGATGCGGTGTTCAACGGCAAGACGTTGGCCGACAAGCAACGCTACATAGCCTTTGCCATCGACCGCGCGCGTCAGATGAAAAATGAGTTTGAGTTTAAAAGTTATACGCTTGCTGAAGACAAGAAGGTGATACGTCGGCATCAGATAGAGATGCACAAGAAATTCACGTTGTCGATAGCCTGCTTGATTTTCTTCTTTATAGGAGCGCCACTGGGTGCCATTATCCGCAAGGGCGGCATCGGTGTGCCTATTGTAATCTCTGTATTGCTCTTTGTGTTCTATTACATCATAGACACGTTCGGCTACAAGCTTGCGCGCGACGGGCGTGTGGACGTTTGGGAAGGCATTTGGGCAAGCACGGCGGTGCTGTTCCCGTTGGGCGTTTTCCTTACGTATAAGGCGGTCAACGACTCTGCGGTGTTTAACGCGGAGGCATACGTGGCATTCTTCCGCCGTCTGGTTGGAAAGACGGAGTTGCGCCGGGTGGAGATGAAGGAGCTGTCGATGGAGGATGTTGTTGCCGACAGGGCGTGTGCCGCGTTGTCGGAGCTGAAGGCGGATGCAGACGCTTTTTATCACCGCAACAGGACGCGGCAGAATTATTTCGCCTATTGGACACGCGGTATGAGCCGGAAGTCGTTGACGCAACTGTCGGACAAACTGGAGGATGTGGTTGGCTATCTGTCCAACTCACGCAACCAGCTGGTTATAAACAAACTTATGGATTTCCCTGTTATAAAATATAACCGACTTGTGCAGCCGTCGGTCTATGGCAAGACGGCGCGGGCGGTGATGATTGTTGTGCCTGTCGGATTCCTTGTCTATGTAATAGGTGTCAAGCAGCATCAACGGTTGAGAAGGGACGTAAAGAAAATTTCACAGGTTTGCGATGAACTTACTCAGATAATAAAAGATAACAACCAAGGAGATGAACGATAAAATAAAATTAGACAGCATTGAAGACGCTATTGCGGATTTCAAGGAAGGAAAATTCTTGATAGTGGTAGACGATGAGGATCGTGAGAATGAGGGAGACTTCATTGTCGCCGCCGAGAAAATCACGCCTGAAAAGGTTAACTTTATGTTGAAGCATGCACGTGGCGTGCTTTGTGCGCCGATTACGCTTCAGCGTTGCAAGGAACTTGACTTGGACGTGCAGGTGTCGGACAACACGTCGATGCTCGGCACTCCGTTCACTGTCACTGTCGACAAGCTGGAGGGATGCTCCACTGGTGTGTCGGCGCATGACCGTGCCGCAACGATCCGCGCTCTTGCCGATCCAAATGCGAAGCCTGCCGACTTCGGACGTCCTGGACACATCAATCCTCTTTATGCGCAGGACAAGGGTGTGCTTCGCCGCACGGGGCATACTGAGGCGGCTGTCGACCTTGCTCGCCTTGCCGGACTGTATCCTGCTGGCGCATTGATGGAAATCATGAATGATGACGGCACAATGGCGCGTCTGCCTGAGTTGAAAAAAATATCAGAGGAATTCGGAATAAAGCTGATTTCAATCAACGACCTGGTGGCTTATCGCCTGAAGCAGGAGTCGATTGTGGAAAAAGGCGAAGAAGTGGATATGCAGTATGACATGAAAGAAAAGAAATTCTCAATGGATCGTCGCAAGAGCGGAGAGGTCAGCTTCAATGAGAATTTCCCGATGTTGACCTGGACAGCAATTGAACAAGGTGGAAACGAGGAACAAGGCGGCAAAGAG
>ERZ779890.3114-NODE-3114-length-15117-cov-4.818085_pt1 | contig 15117 bp, 20 predicted proteins | sample MGYA00511553_ERZ779890 | MGnify/ENA primary metagenome ERZ779890 (study PRJEB29588, sample SAMEA2152064) | human gut metagenome | biome: human gut; feature: human-associated habitat; material: faeces | place: Denmark | collected 2008/2010 ...
GACGCTCCTTTTCCAGCCAGCTGGCAAGCACTTCCTTGTACCTGTCCGGAAGGGACGCCGCGCCGACCCGTTCCGACGCCATGATGACATTCGACGAGACCGGCGGACGGATCATGTTGTGGAAGATGGCTTTGGTATCCTCCACGCGCGGGCTTTTCGTCAGGACCTTTGCATCCGAAATGGCGTTGGCGGACAGGATCTCGCGCACATTGTCCTTTGTCAGCGGGAAGAACTGGTCCGCCGCCTTGTCATAGGCCATTTCGCAGGAGGTGATGGATCCGCCCGCCATGACGCACGGGATATAGGCGACGTCGGCACCGGATTCCACGATGAACACACCGAAGGCCGTGCTCGTGTCCATTTCCGAGGCCAGAGTCTTGAAGGTGATGACCCGGTCGGCGATGCTTGGGTATTTCGCCCGCAAGGCATTGAACGCCTGGTTTCCGAATTCCCTGACGAACGTATCTTCCGCGGTCTGGGAAGGGGCTTGCTGCGCGGTCTGGGCCATGTAGGCATCGACGTTTGGTGAAACGGCCATTGTGTGGATCCTGCTGGTGTTCCTGCTTGATTGTTAGTTCTGGTAGTACGGATCGATCATTGGGCGCTGTTCGAGACGGGGAAGGGCGCGGACCTGCGGGATCTGTGCCTCGTAGGCCTTGTTCCCGAGCCATGCGCCGCCGAGAAGGCCGAGTCCTGCCCCTGACACAACAGCAGGATTTTTTTGAGCGTAGCCAACCAACCTTCCAAGTTGCCTGGAAAAATAATTTTTGGCCGTGTTACTTCCCCGCGAAAAAAGAGGAGTGGAAACGAAGCCTGCCTCTTTGGGCATAGGGTGTGCCAGGTGGTACATCGAGACGCAGTTTTCCATATATCGCCATCCATGCAGCAAGCTGGCCACACCACGTGATGTGGCCAGCCAGTGAGCTAGTTGCCTTCTTTGCTCTTGCCGGAGTACTTGTCGTACAGGGACTTGCCGAGAGCCGCACCACCGGCAAGTCCGGCGGCTACCGCACCACCTTTTGCGATGCGCTTCCACGGGATCTTTCCCTTACCACCGACAACTTCGGCATCAAAAACTTTCTTCTTGGGCAAGTTTTCGGAAGCATCCTTTTCCAGCAGGGAAGATGCGGCTTCGACAAAAGACTTTTCATCGATCTGCCCGGCGACCTTCATTTGCAGGAGCTCACCAAGGGCAGCCTTCTTGGCGATATCATCTGTTTCCTGAGTGTCTTCAGACGCTGTCTTCGGCAGACCACTCATGCCTTCTTTTGCGTTATCCACGCCGTATTTGTTCACCATGAGTTGTGTACCGACCGTAGTCCCAATGGAAGCTTTCTTTTCCTGCTTCTCATTTTGAGGTTCGGCAAGAAGCGCTTCCGTCAGTGAAGCGACCTTCTGGAGATCGTAGCCTTCATCGCCAATACCCTGGCAGACGGCATCCACAAGGGCATCGAATGCTTCCTGACCGGCTACTTTGACCAGGCCAAGATCGACAAAAGCGGCCATTGCACCGCGAACTTCGGAGTCACGAACCAGTTCAGCGAGTTTATCCATAAAACAAATCCTTTACCCTTCAGGGTATGTAGTGTTTTGACTTTGCCAAATAAGGGGTGTGCCGATGATCGACTACCTGCCATATTTCCCGGCATGCAGCCAATGACAGATTGGAGATACACAGGCCATATTTATAATTTGTCAGCCGCGATTCCTGCGCATGATATCTCTTGCGTTGCCCTGGCTGTACCTGTCTGTCATGAGTTTCATGCCAAGCATCCCGCCAATCGGAGTACCAATCAGTGCCCCGATCAAAGGCCGGCCTTTTAATACTTTTCCTGCCGCATAACCAGCTGTTCCCCCAAGAACCTGCCCAACACCGGAGCCTATCGCGCCACGTATGGAATTTCTGATAGCAAGGGATGCATCATCCGAAAGACCATAATGTTTGATCAAAGCGGCTTTTTCTTCATCTGAAAGACCAGCAGCCCGATTTGCACCGACCATTACGCCAATGTTTGCTGTCTTTTCCGTCAGTGAAGACTGTTTCTGAAGACAACGGCCTTTATTATCCATGCTTTGACAGGTACCATCGACGAGTGCACATAATTTTTCCCTGTGCGCACACTTCACAAGGCCAAGGGCGACGAAGTCTTTGAGAGTACCTTCGCCTTCTGCCGAACGGACAAATTCTGCCAATTTACTGATTGCCATAGTTATACTCACCGATGGTTGGTGGTTGACGTTTCCAGATCGGAGCTATCGTACCGAGTACCGACCCCCCTGCAGATCCTCCGATCATAGATCCCACAACGGGTGACAGGAAGCGTAGTGCCGGAGTCACGTAAGGGAGCTTTGGCAGCCTGTTCACCAGCTTGTCGGCGGCGCGCCATCCGGCCAGCCCTCCTGCGGACTCGCCGACTGCCTCACCGACGGACGATGTTCCCGAAGCGATGTTCGTCGCCGGGATACCTACGTTGAACAGCGGCATGGAAAACCTGTTGAGGGCCGAGAGAGCCTTTGAGCCGAACCCCGGCGTACCGGGTGCGTTCGCTGCGCCGGCCAGTTTCAAAAGCCCGGAACCTGTTTTCGTAATAGGCATGTGCCATCCACCTGTGTTGCGAAAGTCGAAAAAATATTGGCCGTCGGGCGACAGGCCATTCAGCATTCAAACCGTCAGGCTACCGGCTTGTGGCCGCGTACCAGCTTTTCAGGGACGCCTTGTCTGCATCGTGCTGTTCGATGATGGCCTGCAGATCAACGATATACTCAAGCAGGTCCGCCACGGTGTTACCGTACAGAGGCGGTATCCCGCTTTCCTGCAGGAACACTTCCGGCGGGCTTGTCACCACCGGCCGGGGAACAACGTTTGCCGTTGAGCAGGCGGAGAACGTCATCAGGCACGACAACAGCACCAAAATCAGTGTTCGCCTTGCTTGACGACAGGATTTTGCAAAGGTCCTTCCTCGCGTTGGCATAGCTTTCGATAATGTGCTCATTGCGCTCCTTCCAGGCCGTGAATTCTTTTTCCGTCGCTTCCAGAAGTGTCGCCTGCTGTTTCAGAGCGTGTTCGATGGCGGTGTTTTCCTGACGAAGCACGGCGACGTTCTCATTAAGGTCGGCATACAGCCATGCCAGCAGGGCGAAGGCCGCGAACGGCGCGTATTTCAGGAGGGTCGACAGCATATCACCGCTCTGCGGCCAGCTGCTTGAGGTGCGCGTTTTCTTGTGCGAGGCGTGTGACCTGTTGCTCCAGCCAGGCGAGATGAGCTTCCAGGGAGACCAGACGGTTGTCCGTGCGGTTCATGTGCCAGTTGAAGTATGTGTGCGGGGGCTGCTCGATGGCCCAGCCATTGGCCACGCGGGCGAGTGAAGGTTCCTTGATGTCGGCGGGGAGGGCCTTGGCGGCCCAGGTCGGGTAGGGGGACTGATACTCGGCGATGAATTCGTCTTTGGTGATCGGCATGATGTTCCTTCGCTGTCGAATGAGGGACGTGCGGTCGTGAAATATGCCGAAATATTGGGAGGGCAGGGGGGAGCGGTTCAGGTAGAGGATGTTCAGGCACAGAGCCGTTCCCAAAGAAGAAAACGGGAGTTTTTCTGGATAAAAGCTAAGCAATTAGTTACAATAATTGATATTTTATGTGTCTTGACATCTTTGGTGATAAAGGACTTAATATGAGTTAATCATGCTAGTACCTCTGTTGACTGCAAAAGCGCCATCAAGTACCGACCGGTATCTTCCGCCGAAAAACGAATCAGCTCCCTGTCAAAGTGCTTGAGTATGTACGCTGGCATGGAATGTCTCTGTGTTCAGCAGGCTATTTTAAAGTAGTCCAGAATTTTTTTGAATCTGTCCTGGGCTGTCAGACACGTATCGATCAAATATCCGGGCATATCGTCCCACTCACTCAGACCACGGTAGTAATACAGTTTCAGATCATCACCGACAATGAACGGTGTGATCCCGCAGCGCAGACATTCCTTGAACATGATGAGTCTTCCGACGCGGCCATTCCCGTCCTGAAATGGATGGATGCGCTCGAAGGCAACATGAAAGGCGAGGATGTCTTCCAAGGATTTGTTTGCTGAACGGCCGTATCGTTTTATGAGCGTGGCCATTTCTTGCCTGACCTTTTCAGGTGCGGTCGTCATGCGACCACCGACCTCATTCGGTATTTTTTTGTAGTCATCTACAGAAAACCAGTCCTTTTTGCTGATACTTGTCCCTGATTTAAGTATTTTGTGGAGAAGTTTTATACTCTTCTGATTCAGAGATGACAGTGCATTATCTATAATAAAATCAAAGCATCTAAAGTGATTCACTGTCTCGATAATATCATCTACATTCACAGCTGAGTCAGCTATTCCAATCGTATTTGTCTCAAAAATATATCTTGTCTGCTCGTGTGTGAGCATGCTTCCTTCGATTCTGTTTGAATTGTACGCCAAATCTATTTGAACGCGGTTGTAGATACCGCCGAAAATATGCATCGATTTCTCTAGCAAGAGACGGGGATAGAGTCTTTGTGGTGACATCATGGCGTTACCTGGTCAATAAATTCATAAGAGTCACGCATCAGATTTATCTCTGCGGATTTGGCCCCGACTTTAACGGCCTCATCACGCCAGAAGGATACCGCTTTTCGTATCCGTTTGACGCATTCTTTGGCGGCGTCTGTCTTTAGCCTGAAAAATTCCGCTACATCAATAGCTGCCTGCAGGTCGAATGAGGCCTCATCGTCGATTATCGCAGTGTGCAAAAAAGCTGCTTTCTCCGACGGATGTGCTATTTCGAGGTCATACGCCGGTGACAGCGTCCAACCACCGGCCCTGCGCAGGAATCCATGATTTCTCAGGTGGTCGTCGACGTTGTAGACACACATGTTGAACACCATTCGTGACCACAGCTGCCGCAAATCATCATCGGCGGCACAGCCGGTCGCCTGCAACTCAATGGCTATATCCACATAACTTTTGTGGTCACCGTCTTTCGCCTGCATGAGGCTCATGCCCGACATGAAGGGGATCCGTCCTGACGGAGTGCGATCAAAACGCTGAACAAGGAGCACACTCTTGTCACCAACTCGCTGCAAACGCACCTGAGGTATCGACAGTCCGGCGCGTTCCGCAACTTTAAAGGTCACATACTCCCACAGGGGTACATCACGATCGTCGTTGCTGCTCGGGAACTTGGCGATCAGCAGTTCATCACCGTCAATGACCGAGGCTTTCGGACGGGCGCCGCCAAGCGAGGATCCGGGGGCCACAAGGAGGCGGATATCGTCCTCCGTGTCTTCGCGGATTTCAACACCAACTGAGGCATTGAGCAATTTCGGCAATGTTGTGAGTGGAGGGATGTGGTTGCGGTCACCGGAAGAAAGAAATGTCCTGCCCTCGTCCGCCGAGAGGCGGATGGCGCCCTGTCTGGCGACGTCGGACACAAGAAGAAGAAAATCCGAATCCAGCAGTGTTCTCGGCTTGCGCCGCTCCTCCCTGGCTTGCCTGTTTTCCTGCCTGCGCAGGAGCCCCCTGCCCCACCTGTCCGGGGAGCAATCCTGAAAGCACAAAAATAATCCGTCACAGGATCTGGCCGATGTATCCAGCGGCAAATCCGGGCTCAGGGAAAACGCCGCGGGGTCCCGGGCCCATTCAAGATCATAGAGGAAGGTCGATGCAACTCGCCCCCTGATATTGTTCAGCCAGAGCGTCCCCACAGATCGCGGTTCGCCGCTCTGGAGAAAAACTGAATATCTACCGTCCATAATCGCTGTTCCTGAACACTGTTGTCTGGATATCAATCCTTCAGGCGTGGGATCCTGGCTCGCTTTGGGAGCCTCTCCAGATCGAGAAGCCTGCCAAGAGTATCATTTTTCAGGTCAAGGACTTCCTCAAACGGCGTCCCCATACCAAGCGCAAAAATGGCCGCGGCCACGTTGCCGATGCTGACACCGGTATCACCGTTTTCGATATTGCCGAGTGTCTTGACCGAGATTCCGGCTCGCTCGGCCACCAGTGACATGGGCAGCCGCCTGCGCAGCCGCGCATCCTTGAAGTCCCTGCCCAATTTTTTGATGGCCCGTGATATGCGTGGATTTTTCATAATGGTTAAGTGGAAGTATAATTACTTTTAATACTGGTTAACAGGAAAGACAGTTCCGGTCAAACCACGCATTCCGGCAGAATGAAAAGGGCCGGACGCATACGCATCCGGCCCCTGGGGACAAGGTTTTAAACTGTGTTTATGGACTGCGTCCGCAAACAGACTCAAAACCTACATGCCTGTATCCTCGATCTTCACGCGAACGTGGCCGTTTCAATCCACAGTCGTCCCATCCGCCGACTGACTCCGCGACCGACGGATAGGGGTCGTGCGGGTCGCTCCTCCCTGAAGGAGGAATTGCAGAAAAGGATTTCATCGGCTTCGCCGTTTTGTCAACTTCTCTTTTCCCCTGAAGGGAAAGGTCTTGCGGTGTGCTTGATAACTATGCGTAATTACACATTCTCTTTTGTTATAAGGTAGTGGAGCGCCGATTCTAGACAAGGCCTCCGCCTCATAAACCTTGTACAAGGAGAATTGGTAATGAGACGTTCGAGAAAGCCACGAGTCATCTATCGCGACAGCAGGGACAGGATAAGCCGTATCCAGCAGGCATTCAGCCTGTCTGACGAAGAGCTTACGGGGATCATGCTGGTGTCCCCACAAACCACCCGTAACTGGGTGAACGGCTATTCCCACACCAGCAGATCCATGCGCATCCATAGGCAACGTATCGACCTGCTGGAAAAAGCCATCAGAGATCCCTACGAAAGCGCCGTCATCGCGACAGCGATCTCCCAGGGCGGTGCGGAGGGCCTTTCTGCCCTGCTCATGTACTGCATCGTCGGGGAAACGAGCCTGAAAAAAGCTGTGAATACCCGGCAGTTCATGTGGGTGAAGTACTTTTTGGCCCGGGAGTTCAGAGACAACGTCCATGCCGGTCTGCCCCCTGACAAAGCCTACCGGATGTCCAGTATCAACATGGCCATGACCAGGCTCGACAACCTCAAAAAGCACGGGAGGAGATAGCATGTGGTGGCCCGATGAACTGTAGACTATGGAGGCTGGTATGTCATACGGAGAAAGACCCGGATGGATCTCCACCGTGCGTGTGAGCTCCGCTTTCGGCAAACGCCACGCCGTGGTAAGCGCGGATGTCGCCAGGCTTATCAGCCGTATCGGCTGGGCCCGGGCAAAGGACATGTTCGAACCGTCAGGTGTCGACCTGGACGGTTCACCTGTCTACATCATGAGCCGTGACGGGTTCATGCTCGTGAGCGGAACATGGAACAGCGTCAAAGCACTCCGCACGAAACTTGTCCTGCTAGACGAAATGGAATGGCAGGCACACTGTGCACCGAACAAAACAAATCAAAATAACGTGCGTACCAATGCACACTGTAACGGACAACCCATAAACATCAACGTCACGGTGAACCTCGGGCAGAATGGCAATGCCATGCCGAGGTTTTCGCTTTGACAACTTCCAAATTGACATCCTCCCCGACCTTAGGCTGGGGAGGATGTCAATTAACGTTCTAAAGCAGGGAAGCCAATCTGTTCAGGCTTCCGTATCGCAAAACCATACACAGCCAAAAGGCCGCGACATGCGAAGTGTCGCGGCCTTTTTGTTTTCGGAGGACGCCATGAGTGAGATAACGAAGGTCCGTGTCCAGAGCTATATCGTCGGTATCCTGTCCCTCATCCTGGGTATCTGGAGCATCTCCCAGTCCCTGGATTTCCGTGAACTTCAGGAAAGGAATGCCGAGCTTTCCCGGAAGGCGGAAAATCTCTCCCTCCAACTGGAGGCCCGCCAGATGGAGATCCGGGCCCTGGAAGAGCTGCGTACCGAGGAACTGCGGATCATGTCCGCCGACGAGAACAGCAAGGTGAACACACTTGCGGTACAAAACAACAATCCGTGCAACATCAAGGCCGTCAGGACGCCCTGGAAGGGGCAGGTCGGCACTGACAAGCATGGGCATGCAGTATTCGATGAGCCGGCGCACGGCATCCGTGCCGCAGCCAACGTGCTCATCAACTACTACCTTCGACACGGTCTCGACACGCTCAACGGCGTCGTCGGGAGATTCTGCACCGGAAACCGTGAGCAATATGTGGCTTATCTGTCCCGTCGGCTCGGGCTGCGACCCAACGAGAGCTTCGATGTGCTCGCCCGGTTGCCCGAGCTCTTGCAGGCTATGGCCAGGTTCGAGTCCGGGAGGGAATGGGACAAGTCACTGTTCCTTCCATACTCCCTGATCTCCGTGGCCCACAGCAAGGGCGCCGGCGGCAAGGGCAATGGCGAGGTGCACCCCCGTTAACGGAAAAGGCCGGCGGGCATTCCAGCCGCCGGCCAAATCAGAATCACGGTACGACTTACGGCATGTATTTCTTATGGAAGCGTGCCTGCGAGTTTATCGTGATTCAAAAGGAGTGCTGAATATATGCACGAGATCCTTATCGATGTCAAGGAAGTCAGCGGCAAGGCCGTTCCCGCTGTCACCAGCCTGCAGGTGGCGGAGGTGTTCGAGAAGCAGCACAAGAACGTCCTGCAGGATATTGACAGAATTTTGTCGCAAGTACCTGAAATCTTCGGACGGCTGAATTTTGAGCCGTCCGAGTATGAACTGAAAAACAATCTCGGCTTCCGGTGAGACATCCCATGTACATCCTCACCAAAGACGCCTTCACTCTCCTCACCATGGGCTACACCGGAGAGAAGGCCATGCGCTTCAAGATCGCGTACATAGAGCGCTTCAACGAGATGGAGCGTCAGCTCCGGGAAATGACGGAGCGCCGGGAGAAGGAAGAAGATGCTTTCTCCAGGCGGGTCGGGCGTACGCTGGACGACCTGTCCACCATCTTCAAGTACGCCGGTCTTCAAGGCAATCAAATCGCCTTGGCCCTTGACCGCATGGTCAAAAAGGAGACCGGCGTCTCACCAATCGAGTCGTCCGGTGTGATGCTAGTGAATCACGGCAACAGCCAGCTCCTGACACCAAGGGCCCTGGGCAGGATGCTCAAGCCGGGCAGATCGGCACAGGCGGTCAACAAGCTGCTTGAGAGCATGGGCCTGCAGCGATGCGTCCGTGACGCCCGCGGGCATTGCCTGTGGGAGCCGACGGATGCCGGGCTCCAAGCCGGGGCCACCATGGTCGACGTGGGCAAGCGGCATGGCGGCGGTGCTCCCGTTTGCCAGCTCCGGTGGCCTGCCTCGATCGCGGCAACTCTTGAGGAATAGTTGACAGTTGGGGCTCCTCCGTTATGGGGGAGCCCCGGCTTGCAGGTCTGACTAATGTCCGGCATACTTGAGGTTGTTCTTTTTTAGCTATGGAGAGATATTATGCTGAGCTTTGAAGAAATCGTTCAGACAGCCATCGAAAACCAGCACATCATCCTGGAAATGGACCTCAAGAAGGGGGTACCACTCAATTATGTCGACAAGGATGGTCGTTACCTTCTCAAATATCCTGATGGACATATTGAGGAAGCTCAGCTTCCGAAATACAGAGCAGAAGGTGAGTAGATGCCGAAACTTTTATGCGTGTGCGGACCAAATGGTGCGGGAAAAAGCACATTCACAAGAAGCATAGCCTTGCGCAGCAATCTTCTTGTTATAGATCCTGATCAGCTGGCTGCTGAAGGACTTTCTCCTCTAGCCGCAGGAAAAGCCGCTGCAAGCATGGCTCGCCTGTTCTTGGAAAAAGGCATCTCATTTGCCAGAGAATCAACACTTACAGCAAAGTTTGATTTTAAAATCATTGCTGAAGCCAGAAAACGAGGCTATGAAATAGAACTTGTATACATTAAGTTATCAAGTCCTGATTTAGCCTTGCAACGCGTTGCGGCAAGAGTTTCTCGTGGTGGGCACGATGTCCCCAAAGACGATATCGTCCGTCGTTACTCAAAGAGTCTTGAAAATTTACATAAATATAGAAATATTTTTGATAAAGTCACAATTATAGACAATTCAGACAAGCAATATATAGTGGACTAAAGCAGGCAAACTCCGGCATTCAGACCTCTGCCGGTGCACTCAGAACGGATCGTACCACTCATCCTCGCCGGGCCATGACGCCAATCTTTGAAATATTTCCAATAATTTCTCCATGCCGAGGTCTTGATGTGTCGCCCATGAATGGTTTGAACCAGAATAACGGTGGCGATGTCCCGGAGTACATCGATATCGCCAAAGGGCTGTGGCCCCTGTTCCTGGCAGGATTTGCCGTCGCCATCGCAACCGGTGCCACGCATGTGAAGAAGGGATACCTGCAGCGGAACAAACTGAGTATCGCCCTGAATATCATCCTGTCTTCCGCCGTGTCATCAGCCATCTCCCTGGGGTTCGCGCTGCTTGCCCCTCTTTTTTACCCGGGCATCACCGCCGATATGAAGCTTGGTATCGTACTCGTCATCAACGGCATCGGCTTGAAGCTGTTCGACGTCTATATGCGAAAGAAGCACGGGCTCCAGGTCGTCGACTTGTCAGATACAGCCGATATCCACGAGCTCCGGAAGAGCATGACACCAGAGCAACGCCGGCTGCATGCCCAGGACTGCCCATTCAAAGGCAGCGAATGCTGCGACGGCACGAACCAAAGCTGCACCTTCCAGTCAGATGGCTTGCAAACGGTCACCACCGAAGGCAAAAAAATCTGAGCACCCGTCCCGGTGTGCGGATCAAAGTTTCGGACGTCGATATTTCGGCGTCCTTTTCTTTTTTGTGCGCAAGGCGCGAGGTTCCGCAGGCCACGTCTCGAGCTGTTTTTCTCAAGCGTCCTTCAACATCCCCCGGATGCTTTCGAGAGCTGCCGCTGCCTCCTGGGCAGAGAGCTCACCACGGGCATGTTTGGCCTTCACCTCGCGCTCCAGTTCATCAAGATGCTCAAGGAAACTTTTTGCGGATTTTTCCATTCTGGGGGCTCCTTTCATGTGTCTACTGAAAAATATACTGAATCGTTTGGAATTTTATTTAGGGAATCAGCCAGGGAATCGTTAAAGGATGTATTTAAATAACTATTTCCGGCACAAAATCAGGAACCTGTAGAGGTTCGTTCACCGATCCTTCTATAGTATATTGCCTGAAATACCTCGACAGTTCATCCCTGCCGGAATTGACACGAACACCTTTGTCAGCGTACTCGCTTGGTTCAAAGGAGTACGGCATGGCAAAAATCATCTCGATCGCCACCCAGAAAGGGGGCGTTGGCAAAACGACAACGGCTGTCAACCTCGCGCATGCGCTGAGCAAGAAACCGCTTGATAAAAAAGTTCTCGTCGTTGACCTCGACCCGCAGGCCAACGCCTCGCTCATCCTGGGAACGGAATATCCGGACAATCAAAAAATCACCGCCGTCGATCTCTTCATGAACGACGAGCATACCTTCTCTTCCTGCGTCGTTCCGACCAAGTATGAGAATGTCGATCTCATCGCTTCGAACATCAACCTGTTCTCCTGCGGTGAGCAGATAGGCTGCAACAACAGGGCGTCCATCATGACCCTCAAGAGCAGGCTCGATGCCGGTGTCCTTGCAAAATATGACTACATCATCCTGGACTGCCCGCCCAACCTCGGCGGTCCCTTCGTGCTGAATGCCATGGTCATTTCCGACCATTTCATCCTCCCCATCGAAGGCTCGTCCATGTTCGCCATGACAGGTGTGGAGCAGTTCCTCGACGCCGTCTACACCGTCAAGGAATTCGCCCCTGAACAGATGAACCTGCTTGGGGTCCTGCTTACACGCTACGAAGCGCGGACCAACGCCTCGAAGGCCGTTGAGGAACTCACGACGGAACGCTTTGGCGCCAAAGTGTTCGGGACGAAGATCCGTCGCAGCACCGCGGTCGACCAGGCCGGGCTGCTGTGCCGCACCATTATCGATTTTGATCCCAAAAACCAGGCAGCCGTCGACTACACGAACCTGGCCAGTGAAGTCGAGTCCCGCATGGCTGCCGCTGTTGCTGAGCGTGGAGGCAGAGATGGCAGGTAACAACTTCAAGGAATCGCTGAAGAGCCAGTTCCGTGACGCTTTTGGCGAACAGCCGCGCCATCTGGCAACCCGTCCTGCTCCGGAAGTCATCAGACCCGGAGAGGAAGAGCCTCATAGGGATATGGCGAAGGGACTTGGGGAGGATTCCACAGAGGTGAAGCCCGCTCCTTCCGAAACCATGTCCGGCACCGCACCGCGAGCCGAAGCAGTGTCCACTGCTTCCCCAAAGGCTGAGGAACACGTCAGTGAGATACTGGCTGTACACCCGAAAGAGCCTGAAGGGGGAAGTTGTGAAAAGCGTGTGGTAGAACATCGCTGCGATATCGAGGACTTCCTCAGAGCTTCGCCGGAGGAGCAGCTCTGCTACAGCCTTGGTGAGCAGATGACGGCCATCCTCAAGCATCTGCTTTCCATGCCCAAGCCGTGGATCAACCTGACGAACGCCACGATCATCAATGAGTCCGGGACCCGGGTGCCGACGGAGTCAGTACGCACCCTGTTCCGTATCCTGCAGGATAAAGGATTCATTCTGAGCCGCCGGCGCGCCGATATCGGGACATACCGCGGCGTTGCCTATGTACTGAATCCGAAGCTGTGCGAGATCTTCTGTTCCATGCATGGTATCGGCATGCCTGAATGGATCTTTGACAAGGCACCGGCTATCGGCCAGGGAAAAGCCACGGCAAGGAAAGCCGGCCGTTCCAGAACGTCCGATGCGAAGTATGAGGAGCTGGCCAGACAAAATGAGGAGCTGCGCCGGCAGCTGGCTTTGCTGCAGGAACATCTGGCCAGGCTGACTGAAAATAATGCGTGGTAGCCATATATTTGTGTCCTGTTCATAACGATATGAGAAAGAGATGTATGCATTTGCATCGTACGCAGTCCGTTCTTTTAGCTGCGATGCTCATGTCGCCAGTCATCTTTGTAAAGACTCCCTGCGTTGAAAAAAGGCTTATGGCAGGACTTGCCTTATTCCGTGAAACTGTTTAATCTGGATAAAATATCTTAAATAAAAGAGGGAAATGATATGGCTATTGAAGACAAAGACCTCCTTAAGCTTATTTGTGAACGTTATCCTGACCAGCCCCTGACCTATGTCATGGAGCAGTTCGGCCAGGCGAAGGCCATGTGCCTGCAGATCGAGCGTACTTTCAATGCTCCTGAAGTTGACCTTGGCGAAGAAGCTGAGGCTCCTGCTGAAGAAGCCGTTGAGACCGAGGTCACTCCTGATGCCCCCAAAAAGAAGCGTCTTACCCGTCGCAGCCTTGTCTGCAAGCCTGCTGAAGCTATTACGGATGAGTACATCACCTGCTGTATCTGCGGCAGGAAGATGAAGACCATTACGTCCATGCATCTCAAGTCCCACGACGTCACTGTCGAGGAATACAAGAAGCTTTGCGGCTACGCTCCTGAACAGAAGCTGATGTCCAATACTTTCGCCGAAAAGATGACGGCAAACATCAAGGCCGCGCAGGAAGGCCGTACGCTGAAGCGCATGGAAGCCCAGTACTCCGCTGAGCAGGATGCCGCCGAAAAGGCCTAAAACGCGCCCAAAAGCTGGATACCCAAAAGCCCTGCCGGTTCTCACAGGCAGGGCTTTTGAGGTTTTGAGGCCCTGAACCGCGGCAGGCCACGCATCATTCTGCTCCGGCAAAGAGCGGTCTTGACAAAATATTCAGCTCCGACTAATTAAAAATCATACTTTTAATTAGTCGGAGCATCCATGTACCTCACCAGAACTCTTGAGAAAAGTATCCAGAAAGTTAGCGATTTCTTCCCAGTTCTTCTTGTGACGGGTCCGCGTCAGGTAGGCAAGACGACCATCCTGCAGGCCTGCGGGAGTGATGGGAGAAATTATATTTCTCTGGATACGCTGGAGAATCGCAGTCTGGCCCAGAACGATCCTGCACTTTTCCTTCAGCGCTTCAAAGCTCCGCTTCTTATCGACGAGATTCAGTATGCGCCACAGCTTTTTCCTTATATCAAAGCCGCCGTGGACGAGAAGAAGCAGAGCGGTATGTATTGGCTCACTGGCTCACAGCAGTTCCACCTCATGAAGAACGTTTCGGAAAGTCTCGCAGGTCGCGTTGGCATCCTGCATCTTGAAGGCTTTTCTCAGGCCGAACGCGACGGTCAGCCCGAACGCCGGCTATTCCTGCCCACACCGAAAGCCATCGAAGCCCGCGCCGCCTTCGCCCCGAAGACGGATATCGAAGCCGTCTTCCATCAGATATGGAAGGGGTCCTATCCCAGGATGCACGAGGCTGACGACGACATGTGGCAGTTTTTCTACGACGCCTATGTGCAGACGTACATCGAGCGCGACATCCGCGATCTTGGTTCTGTGGGCAATGAACTGGACTTCCTGAAATTCATGAAGGTGCTGGCGGCGCGTACCGGCCAGCTCCTGAACTACTCCGACATTGCTCGCGACGTTGGTATATCTGCGCCTACAGTCAAAGCGTGGGTATCCATGCTCCAGACCTCAGGACTGATCTTCATACTCCAGCCCTACCACAACAACATCAACAGCCGTGTGATAAAAACGCCCAAGGTGTACTTCATGGATACCGGCCTGGTCTGTTACCTCACCGGCTGGAATGCCCCGCAGACGCTGGAAAACTGTGCCATGAGCGGCGAACTGCTGGAAACATATGTCATCTCGGAAATCGTGAAGAGCTGGTGGCACAATGGTAAACAGCCGAACATCTACTACTATCGCGACAAGGACCGGCGTGGGATAGACGTTATCCTTGAAGAGAACGGCGTGCTCTATCCCATCGAGATCAAGAAGAAGAGCAACCCGAACGCAGGAGACATCAAAGCTTTCGATGCCATCGAGACTGTCCTTAAACAGAAACGTGGCCATGGCGCGGTGCTCTGCATGGCGCGGACGCATTTGCCCATCACGGCGGAAGTCGATGCCGTGCCGATAAGCTATATTTAAAACACCTGACGTTATACGGAAGTCTGTAGCTAGAGTACGGTCACCGCTTATTCCGCTTCGAATTCTTCAGCACGGGCGATCTGGCCGGCCCGGTGCTCGCGCAGGATGGCCAGGGCTTCTTCCTGGGTCAGGATACGGCCGCG
>ERZ779890.3125-NODE-3125-length-15078-cov-12.869067_pt1 | contig 15078 bp, 14 predicted proteins | sample MGYA00511553_ERZ779890 | MGnify/ENA primary metagenome ERZ779890 (study PRJEB29588, sample SAMEA2152064) | human gut metagenome | biome: human gut; feature: human-associated habitat; material: faeces | place: Denmark | collected 2008/2010 ...
GGGTCATGGTCCAAGCCTCCTTGTCAGTGGCAGTGATGCCCGCCGCAGTGGTGCTCGCCGTCGTGGTGGCCGCAGTGAACAGCAGTGGGGTCATGGACGAGCTTTCCGGCCAGCAGCGCCAGCACGGCCTTGTCGGCGTCGCCGCTGACACCGGCGTACAGCCTGATGTTGGCCCCGGCTACGGCAGTCTGTGCGCCCGCGCCGATGCTGCCGCAGATCAGCGTGTCAACGCCGCCGCGCATCAGAAAGGCCGTCACGGCGCTGTGGCCGCTGCCCGCGGTCTCGACGACCTCGGTGTGTAAAATCATGCCGCTCTCGATGGTGTAGAATTTAAACTGCGGTGCATGGCCGAAGTGCGGGAAAACCTGGCCGTTTTGATAGGGTATTGCAATTTTCATGGTAGTGCTCCTTTATTTGTCATTACCCATGATTATAGGGGATTGGCGGGAAAAAGGCAACAGTCTTGCAGACTGTCGAAAAACTTTTGTAGGGGCGAGCATTGCTCGCCCGTGCCCGTTTGTCTTGCAAGAAAACTGTCCCGAAAAATGCGCTGCGGTGGTAGGCTGGCGGGCGACCAATGGTCGCCCCTACACACGCAATAAGGCGAGAATGCAATTTTTAGACGGTCTGAAAGACAACAACCTTGGATATTTTGGGCTATTTTGCAAAATACGGATAGAGCTTTGCAGCGGAATGCGGTATAATGATAAAAAGACTGCGGGCCGTTACGGCCTGTTTTTCAGCCGGTGAGGTGCATATACGATGACATATATTCAGCATTATGACGCCCCGTTGGGCCGTATCCTGCTGGCGGCGGACGAGGTCGGGCTGACCGGGCTGTGGTTCGACGGCGCGAAATATTTTGCCGACGGACTGCCCGCCGAGCATACCGAACGGGAAACGCCGGTCCTTTCCGAGGCCCGGCGCTGGCTGGACCTTTACTTTGCGGGGCGGGAGCTGGGCTTTCTGCCGCCGCTGCACCCGGCTGGCTCGACATTTCAGCAGGCGGTGTGGGCGCTGCTGCTGCAAATACCCTACGGGCAGACCGTGACCTATGGTGAGCTCGCGCGGCAGCTTGCGGAAAAGCAGGGAAGGCCCCGGATGTCTGCGCAGGCCGTGGGCGGCGCTGTCGGGCATAACAAAATTTCTATTATCATTCCGTGCCATCGCGTGGTCGGCACCAGCGGCAGCCTGACCGGATATGCCGGAGGCATTGACAGAAAGGTAAAGCTGCTGGCGCTGGAGCATGCCGACATGACCCGCTTTTTTGTGCCCAAAACGGGCACGGCGCTGTAATTTGTACAGTTGATTGCAAAATGTCATACTGTGATAAAGGAAGGCACAAATTATGAAGCACCGCATTGTGACCGCTGCGCAGATGAAGGAGATCGAGCGTGTAGGCAACGCCCACGGCCTGCCCTATCTGCAAATGATGGAAAACGCCGGGCTGGCCGCCTACACCCAGCTGCGGGCGCGCCTTCCGCAGGGCGGGGCATTGCTCATCGTCTGCGGCAAGGGCAACAACGGCGGAGACGGCCTTGTGATGGCCCGCGCCGCCGCCAAAGATGGCTGGCGCGTGGTCGTCCTGCTGGCCGAGGGCGACCCCAAAACGCCCGATGCCATGACGAACTATGCACGCCTGGCAGACCTGCCGGTCACCAAATGCCGCGATGCGGCAGCGCTGGCAGCACAGCCCTTTGACGCCGTCGTGGATGCTTTGTATGGCACCGGGTTTCACGGCAGCCTTCGCCCGGCCGGGCTGGCTGCCTGTGCGCTGATGAATCGTCAGCGGGAAAGCGGCACATTCGTGCTGGCCGTCGATCTGCCCAGCGGCATCAACACCGATACGGGTGAGGCCGCCGAGGGAGCCGTCCGCGCAGACCTGACCGTGACGTTTGACAGCTGCAAGCCCCTGCACACAGCTCCAAGCTCCGCACCCTTCTGCGGTGAGATCGTCTGTGCCGACATCGGTATCCGGGACGAATGGCACCCGGCAGGTCTTGCACAGCTTTGAACGCGGAATTTTGCCCTTACCAAAAAGCACTTTCCCTTATATTTGCATTGCAAATAAGGGAAAGTGCTTTTGTCTCGCTCACTAGGGGGGGACTATAGCAACCGCTGCGATTCCAAAATCGATAGGGTAAAAGCCCTCCATACACAACTTCGCTAAATCAAAGTTTAGCGAAGGACAGGGGGAGGCTCCATACTTTTCCGCAATTTTGCGAGTTTTTATTATACCTCTTTCGGCGAAATCTCTTTACACCTTCAGCATCCTGTATCCAATGCCGATATGCGTCTGGATATACTGCGGCGAATCCGGCTCGGATTCCAGCTTTTTGCGCAGCGTAGCCATAAAAACACGCAGCGAGGCCACATCATTGTCCCAGGAACTGCCCCAGACTTCGTGGGTGATATAAGTATGGGTCAGCACTTTGCCGCAATTCTTGGCCATGACGCAGAGCAGCCTGTACTCGATGGGCGTCAGGTGCAGTTCCTGCCCTTTCAAGGTGGCACAGCCAGCCGCAAAATCAATTTGCAGATCACCGTTGGTAAAAACCGAACAACCGGCGGCGTTTTGCAGCATCGAGATGCGGCGGAACGTTACCCGCAGCCGCGCCAGCAGCTCCTCTACCGAGAACGGTTTCGTCAGGTAGTCGTCGGCGCCGCTGTCCAAGGCTTCGATTTTATCGCTGTCCTCGCTGCGGGCACTGATAACGATGATGGGCATCGCAGACCAACTGCGAATACGGCGAATCACCTCGATACCGTCCAGATCAGGCAGACCAAGATCCAACAGCATCACATCCGGTGCATGGATCGTTGCCTGTTGGAGTGCTTCGGACGCAGTAGCCGCCGCAATGTACTTGTAATCCTGCGTTTTCAGTGTCGTGGTAATCAGGTTGCGGATAGGCGCATCGTCCTCCACAACCAGAATCAAGGGTTTATTCATGCAAAGAAACCTCCCCAAGGGGCAGTGTAAAAGTAAAGATGCAGCCGTGCGGCGTATTGTCGGACAGTGTAATGGTGCCGCCGTGGGCTGCGATGATCGTGCGGCATAAGGCCAGTCCCAGCCCAAGGCTGCGGCGGCTGTCCGAAATGCGTTTTTCCCCGGTGGAGAACATTTCAAAGACCTTTTCTTTTGCTTCGTCGGGAATACCGGGGCCGTCATCGCTTACCCGAATTACGGCGCTTTCCCCCTGCGCCGCAGCGGAAAGGACAATGTGCGACCCGGCAGGCGTGTATTTGATGGCATTATCCACCAGATTGATCAGGACCTGCACGACCAGCTTGGCATCCATGTGCGCCAGCAGCAGATCATCGTCCATCTGTACAGTAATCGTGTGCTGCCCGCTGTGCCGGTTGGTGTGGCGCAGGGCTTCTTCAAACACTTCACTTACTAACTCTGTAGAGATGGACAGATTCATCCGCCCATCCTCAATGCGGGAGATGGAAAGAATGTTCTCCACCAGATTGATGAGCCACATAGAGTCGTCGTAGATGTCCAGAAACGTTTGCTTGCGGGTGGGGTCGTCCATCTTCTCATAGTTGCTGATGAGGTTGGAGGCATTGCCGGAAATGGATGTCAGCGGGGTACGCAGGTCGTGGGAAATTGTGCGCAGCAAATCGGCGCGCAGCTGTTCATTCTTGGCGCGGACGGCAGCGCGCTCTTTCTCCTCGGCATTGCGGATATTCTGAATCGCCAATGTGACCGTAATGATGGAAACGATCAGCATAATGGCAAAGGTGACAGGGTAGCCGCGCTCGTATGCGTGCAGCGTCAGGCGGGGCTCTGTAAAGCAAAAATTGAAAAGAAGCACGCTGGAAAACGAGCTTAAAAAGCCGTAGAAATAGCTTTTGGTAAAAAGCGAGGTCAGCAATGTCCCCAGGATATACACCGATATGATATTTTTGGTAAAAGAGAAATACCAGAAAATATTGCCGATGCCGGTTGCAGCGGTCAGAATCAGCACCGTGATCAAAAGATCCTTTGCCTGTCGGACGGCCTGCTCTTTCATTGTATCGGGAGATGGCTTTTTAATATTCACAGCAAATCCTCCCTTCTGAAGGGTATCATACCATATTTCGGGCGGCATTACCAGCGCCGGAAGCCTTCACGCCGCTCAAATTGTGCGCGGCGAACGCTGCGCCAGAACGCATCACATTGGACACCAATAAAAACAAGAAAGAGTCCTGCAGCCAGAAACAGCAAAATCAGCAGTGCCGTTCTCAAATGAACCACTTCCCTTGCAAACGATCAGATATGAAAGCACCGGCTCAGGGCCTTGCCCTCGCCCAGCACCAGCAATGTGCCGTCACCGGGCAGAACCGTGTCCGAGTCAATGTTGACGTCGGCAATCCCGTTGCGCTTGATACCCAGAATGTTGATGCTGTATTTCTTGCGGATATTGATGTCGCCAACGGTCTTTCCGATCCACGCGGACGGCACAGCTACTTCCAGAATGGCGTGGTCGTGGTCCAGCTCGATATAATCCAGCACATGGTCGGACCCGTAGCGGATGGCCGCCCACTTGGCCAGCTGCTTTTCCGGGTAAAGCACCTCATCCGCACCGTTGCGCAGCAGAAATTTAGCCTGCACATCCCGTTCCGCACGGGAGACGACCATTTTTGCGCCCAGCTCCTTCAGCAGGGAAGTGGTTTCGAGCGAGCTCTGAAAATTTCCGCTGATCGCCACAATACAGACATCAAAATTGCGGACGCCCAACGCCTCCAAGAATTCCGCGTTGGTACTGTCGCCGATTTGGGCGTTGGTCACAATGCTCAGAACGGCGTTGACGCGGTCCTCGTTTTCGTCCACCGCCATGACCTCATGGCCGAGCTTGTTCAGCTCCTCTGCGATGTGGCGGCCAAATCGACCCAACCCGATCAGTAAAATAGATTTCATGGTATGTACCTTTCTTTATCCTACGGTGATGCGTTCCTGCGGCAGCCGTGCCGCGCTGCTTTTGCTGCCGGAGAGCGCTGCGTAAATCATAGTCAGTCCGCCGACGCGCCCAATGAACATCAAGAAAATTAAAATTCCCTGTGAGACGATTCCAAGATGCGGTGTCAACCCCAGAGACAGCCCTACGGTAGCAATGGCCGAGGTCGTTTCAAACAGACATTCGGACAGCGGCAGCGTCTCCACCGTGCTGATGACAAACGCTCCCGTCAGCGAAAGGACGAGATACAGTGTAAAAATAGCTGCGGCATCATGGACCGCTTTTTCTTCCATCCGCCGCCCGAACATTTCGGGGCTTTTCTGCCTGCGGAATACAGCAAACGCATTGGCGACAAGCACTGCCGCCGTTGTTGTCTTGATGCCGCCCGCCGTAGAACCCGATGAACCGCCGATGAACATCAGCAGAATGGTAAGGCCGCGCCCGCTGCTGGACAGTGACGTATAGTCTGCCGTATTGAATCCCGCTGTTCGGGGTGTTACGGACTGGAACAGCGAGAGCAGCAGCCGTTCCCGCAATGTGCCGCCTTTGAATTCAAAGCAGAAAAAGTATAGCGTTGGCAGAAAAATTAGGAGCGCTGTCGCCGTCAGAATAACTTTGCTCTGCAGCCGATAGCGATGAAAGCAAAGCCGATTGGTCCGCACGTCATCCCATGTCAGAAAGCCGATGCCGCCCACAACGATCAGGGCGGAAATCGTCAGGTTGATAACCGGGTCTGCGCGATATGCGGTCAGCGAGACAAAAGGCATGTCGGGGGTACCCATTAAATCAAAGCCCGCATTGCAGAAAGCGGAGACGGAATGAAAAACGGCTTTCCATATCCCGGAAACGCCGAAATCCCGGCAGAAAACCGGGAGCATACAAAGCGCGCCGATTCCTTCTATCATCAAAGAGGCACGAATCACAAAGCCTGTCAGCCGCACAATGCCGCCGACTTTTGGAGCAGACATGGCCTCCTGCATCCGCCCGCGCTGGGACAGGGAAATGCGCCGGCCTGATAAAAGCGAGAAAGACGCGCCGACTGTGATCACACCCAAGCCGCCGATTTGAATCAGCACAATCAACACGGCCTGACCGAACGCTGACCAGTGAGAAGCCGTATCCCGCACAACCAGCCCTGTGACACAGACGGCGGAGGTTGCTGTGAATAATGCCTCGTGGAAAGGGGTGACGGTGCGCTCCTGCGCAGAAATCGGCAGCATCAGAAGTGCCGCCCCGATAAGGATAACCGCTGCAAACATCAGAATTATGGACTGAAAGTAATTGAGCTTACAGGCTAAACGCCGATGAGATGGCAAGAGAAATCACACTCCAGCAGAATTTTCGTACAATACAGTATAGCGCCGCCCGTTTAAAGATGGTGTTAAGCTTTTCTGCCGGAATATTAAGATTGCGTTAAGATTGCATTGCACCCGATGCTTCGGAGATGATCGTGCATTAGCTGTTTCGTCTTTGCACGAAAAATTCGCCGTTTCCTTGTGGAAACGGCGAACGATAAACGAATACTGTTTTTCTGTCTGCTTGACGGTGTGAACCTCCAAGCATTTTATGGCTTTTATTTCGGTCTTTTTGGGGGGAATGTGCAGCAGCCTCTCAAAACCCACTTATTTTCCAAGCACAACGGACAGCTTGATTTCCTTTTCCGTTTCGCTCAGGTCGAAATCGCTGCCGTCGGCGACGGTCACGCGCAGCTCATAGAGCACGCCGTCCGTCAGCTCCGTCACAGCCGCGCAGGTCTCGTCGGTGATCGACCACAGCTCGGGGGCAACCTTTACTAGCTTGCCGTCTGCACCATAGGCGTAGAGCGTCAAATCGGAGGCGCTGCCGGACAGGTTGTTCATGCGGAAGGCAACCGTGGTATTGGGGTGCACATTGCGGATGGTTGCGGTATTGCGCCAGCTTGCAACCGTACCTTCGCCGCCGTCCTGTGCAAACTGTTCCTGCGCAAGCACATTTCTTGCCGCCTGATCGAGATCGACCTCGCGGTACGGAAGCTCGGGCAGGTAGACAAAGCGGTCCTGCAGGCGGAGCAGCTCCAGATAGCCGGTGGGGCAGTAGAGTGCATTTCCGCTGTTGCCGGTGTACATGCCAATGGCCATATTATTGTAGCCGTACTTGTTGGAAACATCCATCGTAAAGACGGTCTCGCCGGTTTCAAAGTCGAGAATGATGTACTGCCACATACCCGTGGTCAGATCCTGCACATAGCCGTAAATATAGCCCGTTGCGGTGGAGAGCTTCATGATTGCGGTGTCGCTCAGATCGTTTCGGGTCCAGATGCTCTTCATCTCGTAGCCGCTGTCGGTTTTCACGGTATCCACGCGCTCGACGCCGGGGGCGATCATGGCATTGCCCTTCATCAGCCAGTTCTGGTCATAAATGTTGGCGTAGCTCTGGATCGAAGAATCGTTGTTGGGGTCGGCAAGGCCTGCGTTGCCCGCGCCGAACCAGTTGCAGACAATCGTGCTGACCGTGCCCGCGCCGTCATCGTAGACGATTGCAGAGTTCTCGATTGCCACCTGATAGCCATCGGGCAGATCATCAAGCACCGGCGTTTTTGCCACGACCTCACCGGTTTTCATGTCGAGCGCAAGAAGATTCACGGGGTCTGCATTGTCGGTGAACATCACAAGGTTCGGCGTCAGCGTCGGCGAGCAGCCGCCGCCCCACGCAAGACCGCCGCCGGTGGTCTTGTCGCCTTCACCGCTGACCTTCGCGCCGACGCTCTCATACGGCGTACACCAGACAGCCTCGACACCGTTGTTGGCGCGCAGCAGATAGCAATTCTTATTGGTCAGAATGACCGCGCCGTCCTTGGAGGCGGCAATGCCGTTCTCCGCGCCCTCGCCGGGCGTCAGCTCGTAGACGAAAACCGCCTTCGACAGGTCGGTCTGCTCACCGTTGAGGATCGCTTCGATTGCCGAGTGGGCGATATAGCCGAGAACGCCCTGCTGCTGGCGCTCGGGATAGATGCGGAAGCCGCCGGTGGCGAACCAAAGGTTCCCGTCGTAGTCAAATACCACGGAAAGAAGATTCTGCGTCAGCTCCTTGCCGAGCGCGGCCTCTGCCGCCGCCTTGATGTCGATGTCAAGCACCTTTTCAAACTCGGGAAGGACATTGCCCGCCTCGTCCGTTGCGCGGAGCATCAGTACATGGTTGTTGCTGGTCGGGCAGACGATACGGTTTTCAGCGTCCAGGAAGGTGTAGGAGCTTTGGATCAGGTAGCTGCCGCCGTCATGCTGCTTCGGGGAAAAATAACCGAGAGTCTTTGTCTCCTCCGCATTTAGATCGCGGATGGCGATGCCGCCGAGCAGCGGAACGACTGCATGGCCGTAGCTGTCAAAGTAAATGGCGGGAGACGCATTCGCGTTTGTCGTCTCATAGGAGACATGGATCTCCGGATAGATGCCGAGCGGCAGGATCTCGTCGGTTGAATCGGTGTTATAACCGTCGTGATGGATGTTCGCATCACTCTTTGCCATGTAGGGGTTTTCGTCGACCTGCTTGGGCTGCAAGGCCTTCACGGGGAGTGTGCCGGATACCGGCGCGGAAGGGGTCGTTTCCTCGGCAGGTGCGGCTGTGGCAGCCGGTGTTGCTGTGGCGGAAGGCGTCTGCGTGGCCTCCGCCGGTGCCTGTGCTCCGCTGCAGGCTGCCATCGACAGGGTCAATGCTCCTGCCAGCAGGAAACTGCCTGCAGTATAAATCGGGTTTCTCTTTTTCATCGGTGATCCTCCTTGCTGTGTTGGTTGTGATCCGCTCGGGGCGAAACAGACGGTTGTTTTTCCTCTACCCATACATAAAGCCCATGCCGGAATGCTTCTTCCGTTATCGGCTCCAGCAGAAAGTAGTCTACGCGCAGCCGGAACGCATGCAGGGAAAAATCCAGCTCGCTGCACCATATAATGCGCGTTTCCGGGAAAAGCGCCCGCAGGTGCTCCACTGCATTCAGCCCATCCACGCCCGGAAGGGAAATTACAGCGTTGGTCGGCGCATTTTTGCGCGCGACCTCAAAGAATACCTCCTGCCCGCGGTAGCAGTCCACCCTGGGAAACAGACCGCGCTCTGCGCAGAACCGTGAAAGCTGTTCTCTGTAAAAGGTCTCCTGCGTTTCGCTCTTTGTCAGCACGGCAATGTGGTACATAGCGCTCCGCCCCCTTTCTGCCGTCGTTGACTGTTTCTGCTTTCAGTATACGGAACGGTGCAGGCTTTTCAAGCCTTTTGGCACGAAAGCCCCAATTCCGGCACGAAATCGGGTTTTTCCGCCGTGCCGGAGTCGGAAAGTTGTGCTATAATCTAAATAGAAACTTTCCGGAAGGAGCCAGTCCGGCATGAGAATAGCAATTGTGGATGATCTTGAGACCGAGCGCGCGCAGCTGAAAACGCGTCTTGCGCGGCAGCTGCGCCTGTGCGGCGCCGAGGCGGAGCTATTGGAATTTGAAAGCGGCGAGAGCTTTCTCGCCGCAGAAAAAGAGCAGCGCTTTACCGCCGCGTTTCTGGATATTTACATGCACGGGATGAGCGGCATGGACGCTGCAAAGGAGCTGCGCAAAACGGACGCAGACTGCCTTCTGGTTTTTACCACGACCTCAACCGACCACGCGCTGGAGGGCTTTCAGGTCCGTGCGCTCCACTATCTCGTGAAGCCCTTTTCCGAGGAGGAGCTTTCCGCCCTGCTGGCCGAGATGCTTGCAAGACTCCCCCACCCCGAGCCGGTCCTGACGGTGAAGGTCAGCGGCAGTGATGTTCGTCTTTGCTACCGGGATATTATCTCGGCAGAGCATTTTGCACATCTGATCAACATCCGCACGACTGCCCTGAAAACGCTTGTCACCCGCCAGAGCTTTAAGGTGTTCACCGAGCCTCTGAAAAAAGATCCCCGCTTTTTCGTCTGCGGCAGAGGCATGATCGTCAATTTAGAGCACGCCGCAGATTTTCGGGACGGTGCCTTCTGCATGACAGACGGCAGCAGCGTCTATGTAAGTCAGGAGCTTTTAAAGCCTGCCCGGCAGGCGTTTATGGAATTTCTGCTGCAAAGGGAGCGTATGAAATGAAGGATATTCTGCGTCCGATTTTGGAGCTTCTCGTCGTACTCCCCGGCCTTTTGCTTGGATATTTCCCTGTAAAAACCTATCTGAAGCAGTCCCCCGGAAGGCTGGCCGCCTGGCTTTTTCCCTTGATGGCGTGCCTGTGCATCGGCAGCGGGCTTGCCTGCTATCGGCTTGGGGCTTCTACGTTCCTTGCCCTTGCGGGGGTCGCGCTGGCTGCGATCTGCCTGTATACCAGAACGCTTACCATCTCCCTCTGGAAATCCGGCACGATTGCGCTGTCCGTCTGCGCGGTATTCGCGTGCGTGAACAGCCTCTCCCGTGCCGTCAGCGCCGCGATCATCCGGAATCTGCAGCAGCCGCCGGACGGACCGTGGCTCTGCCTGGGCGCCTGCGTGTTCTATAACGCCGTTTGCTGGGTCATCGTGCTGGCCGCGTATTATCCTGCGGCACATACGGTGCGTGCGATGGTCGAGGACGACAATTTTGCGCAGACCTGGTATGTGTTCTGGGTCCTGCCGCTGGCGTTCATCCTTTTGAACCTTTTCATGATCCCGCGCTATCAGTCAACGCTCCAGACAGGCCGCGTGCTGCAGGGCTATATTGTGCTGAGCAGTGCGCTTCTGGTCTTTATGTTCTGCTTCAATGCGGTTTTCCTGCTGATGGCAACCAGTCTCAACCGCAATGCGAAGCTGCAGCAGGAAAACCAGTTTCTTTCGATGCAGCAGCAGCGCTATGAAAACCTCAGGACCGCCATCGAGGAAGCGCGGCAGGCACGGCACGATATGCGCCACCAATTCAATCAAATTTCTGCGCTGGCCGAGGCAGGTGACCTGGAGAACCTGAAAAGCTACCTTGCAAAAACCGTCTCCCGCATCCCGAATCTTGATATGTGCTTCTGTGAAAACCGTGCGGCTGACAGTGTTGTCGGCTATTACTGCGCCATGGCAAAGCGCGATGAGATCCCCTTCCGCGCCAGACTCGACCTGCCGGAAACACTGCCGGTTGACGAGATCGATATGTGTCTCGTGCTTTCCAACCTGCTGGAAAATGCGCTGGAGGCAAGCCTTCGCACCGCACCGGGCAGGCGGCAGATCGAAATAACCGCTTGTGTTCACGCCGACCGGATTCTGCTGATCGAGGTTGAAAATGCGTTTGACGGCGAGATCAACGAAAAGAATGGCATTTTCCGCTCATCCAAGCGGAGGGAAAACGGTATCGGTATCCAGTCCGTCACCCATATTGCGGAGAAAACCGGCGGCACCAGTACCTTTACCCATCAGAACGGCACCTTCTCCGCCAAGGTCATGCTCTGCGGATAAGAGAATATTCAGGGCGTATCCTGACAGCGCCCGGCGCGACAAACCGCAGTGGGCCGGGCGGCTGTCCCCTGCTTTTACGAAAGGAAAGGAGCAACACAATGGAGCAGCTCTTGCGCCAACGCGCAGAATCGATTTGGACAGCGGCCATCCGGTCCGTTTTGCCGGATGAGGCGGTGCGCCGCGCTTTGGAGCATTTTCACCCGCAGGGGCGTGTATTTCTCGTGGCGGCGGGCAAGGCCGCGTGGCAGATGGCCCACGCGGCGCTGGCCGTGCTGGGCCGTGTGGACGGCGGGATCGTCATCACAAAATACGGCCATGTCAGGGGGCCGCTGCCCGGCGTGACCTGCTGCGAGGCAGGGCATCCGGTGCCGGACGACAACAGCTTTGCGGCCACCCAGCGGGCGCTGGCGCTTGTCAGCGGTCTGCGGGGGGACGACACCGTGCTGTTCCTGCTCTCCGGCGGCGGCAGCGCGCTGTTTGAAAAACCACTGCTGCCCGCTGAGGAGCTGCAGGCCATCACGCAGGAACTTTTGGCCTGCGGCGCGGATATTGTTGAGATCAACACGATCCGCAAGCGGCTGTCTGCCGTCAAGGGCGGGCGGTTCGCGCTGGCCTGTGCGCCCGCCGCGGTGTACAGCGTGGTGCTCAGCGACATTCTCGGCGACCCGCTCGATATGATCGCCAGCGGCCCGGCCTGTCCGGACAGCTCGACCTGCGCGCAGGCTGCTGCCATTGCGGAAAAATACCGGCTGGCGCTCTCCCCTGCTGCTGCGGCCCTGCTGCGGCAGGAAACGCCCAAAACGCTGCCCAACGTGACCACAAAAATCACCGGCAGCGTGCGGGAGCTTTGCCGTGCCGCGGCCAGTGCCTGCCGGAATCTGGGATATGAACCGGTTCTCCTGACCGACCAACTCTGCTGCGAAGCACGGGAAGCAGGCAGCTTTCTTGGCTCCATTGTCCGCACCCAGGCAGGGCAGGGGAAAAAGCTGGCCTACATCGCGGGCGGCGAGACCATCGTTCACCTGACCGGAAAAGGGCTTGGCGGAAGAAATCAGGAGCTGGCCCTTGCGGCTGCGCCTGCCATTGCCGGGCTGAACGCGGCGGTGTTCTCTGTGGGCAGCGATGGCACAGACGGCCCCACCGATGCCGCCGGCGGCTATGTGGATGGGGATACCCTTGCCGCGCTGGAGGCCGGGGGCTGGAGCGGATATGCCGCTTTGCAGAACAACGATTCCTACCACGCCCTGAAAGCGGTGGATGGCCTGATCATCACCGGGGCAACGGGCACCAATGTCAACGATGTGGCGGTGGCCCTGATCGGGGAGAAAACACCGCCTGTGAGCCCGGAAGTTTCCCCGGAGTGGTGATTGCATTCCTCCGTTGAGTATGTTATACTGAACAGCGAACTGAATAGAAAACAGCAGGTGCGTACCGCCCGCGGCTCTGGCCGGGGGCAGGCACGTTAAAAGGGAAGCGGGTGCAGATCCCGCACGATCTCGTCACTGTGATAAGGGAGTTTACCGCCAGGGTGCAGCTGCACCGGTCACTGGAACGTATGTTCCGGGAAGGCGGCGGTGGATGTTGAGCTTTCAGCCAGGAAACCTGCCCGCTGTTGGTACGGGGGCGCAAGCCCCAGATCACGAGGAATTGGTTGTACCCAAAAAGCCTGAAAAAACTGAAAAGGGCCTTTTTGCTTTGCCATCCCGCAAGCAGAAAGGCCCCTTTTGTTTTGCCTGGCGCTCTTTCCTGTACCTTCTGTTCAGCAAAAATCATGTTCAAAAACAGGAAAGGAACGAACAAAAATGAGAAAACGCACCATCCACAAAGCAGCGGCCGCTCTGACCGCTCTGGCCCTCTGCGCCGGTGTACTGACCGGCTGCGGCGGTGCCGCAAGCAGCACCACTGCTTCCAGCACGGCAGGATCTGCTGCCAGCAGCGAGGTTTCCGGCGAGGAGGCTGACGAATTGGCCGCAAAGAACGTTGCAGACCTGATCGATGCCATCTATGTGCAGGAGCGCACCGATGACACCGATGCCCAGTGTGAGGCCGCCAAGGCCGCATGGGATGCCCTGACCGATGCCCAGAAGGAGCTGGTCGAGGGCGAAGAGGCTGGCCCTGACTACTTTGGCCGCGACACCGGCGATGCTTCCAAGGACGACAGCCGCAATCAGGACGACATCGGCGAGAATGAGCTGCTGGTGGTCTCCTTCGGTACCTCCTTCAACGACAGCCGAGTGAAGGATATCAAAGGCATCGAGGATGCGCTGCAGGCCGCTTATCCCGATTGGTCTGTCCGCCGCGCCTTCACCGCACAGATCATCATCAACCATGTTCAGGCCCGCGACGGCGAGAAGATCGACAACATGCAGCAGGCTCTGGACCGCGCTGTGGCCAACGGCGTGAAGAACCTGGTCGTCCAGCCCACCCACCTGATGCACGGTGCAGAGTACGACGAGATGATGGAGATGATCGACGAGTACAAGGACAAGTTCGAGAGTGTCGCCGTTGCTGAGCCCCTGCTGGGCGAGGTCGGTGCCGACGCTGCCGTCATCAACGCCGACAAGGAAGCTGTTGCCAAGGCCGTTACCGCTGCCGCTGTGAAGGATGCCGGTTTCGACAGCCTGGAGGTCGCCGCTGAGGAGAAGGTTGCCTTCGTCTTTATGGGCCACGGCACCTCCCACACCGCAAAGGTGAGCTACAGCCAGATGCAGACCGCCATGCAGACCCTGGGCTACAGCAACGTGTTCATCGGCACGGTGGAGGGTGAGCCCGAGGAGACCGCCTGCGAGAACGTCATCGAGGCTGTCAAGGCCGCCGGTTACACCAAGGTCATCCTGCGCCCCCTGATGGTCGTTGCCGGTGACCACGCCAACAACGATATGGCCGGTGCGGATGACGATTCCTGGCTGAGCCAGTTCCAGGCCTCCGGTGACTTCGCGTCCGTGGAGTGCCAGATCGCCGGTCTGGGTGAGATCGAGGACATCCAGCAGCGCTACATTGAGCACACCAAAGCCGCCATTGATTCCCTGAACGGCTAATATTCTGCATTCCAATGCCCGAAGGGAGAGATCTTTTCGGGCATTTTTTATGGAGAGCTTCCCCGCATGAGGAGAAACACTCCCATTTCAAATTCTGAATTTTTGAGGTATTTTGTTTATGCACTGCAAACAGCTTGTTTCCCTGTCCGTTGCTTCTCTGATGCTGGCCGCCGTCCTCACCGGCTGCGGTGGGGCTTCTTCCACTGCTTCCTCTGCTGTCAGCTCGGAAGCCGCTTCTGCCGTGAGCGCTGCCGCATCCGAGCCTGCCGAAGCCGCCCTGCCGGACGGCGTGTACACGGCTGAGTTCGACACCGACAGCGGCATGTTCCACGCCAATGAAGCCTGCGACGGCGGACTTATCTCGGTAAACGGAAAAGTCGCAAAAGCTTCTTACGATGTAAAAGTAGGCGATATAATTGAACTGAGATTAGGCCAGAGAGGGATAAAAGTACAGGTTGTGGAGATAAACGAACACGCTCAGAAAAATGACGCAGCAAATATGTACCGTGAAGTGATGTAGGAGTTTTGCATATGAAAATCAAATGGGATAATAAGTATATCAGTTTCGGCCTGACTGCTTTTATTGTCATCATATGCAGCATTTTCTTCAGTTGGCTGCTGAACAACTGGACATCTTTCTACAACATAATAACTATCATTTTAAAAGCCATCAGTCCGGTATTTGAAGAAGATATTTATGATGCAATTTCCATGG
>ERZ779890.3134-NODE-3134-length-15047-cov-6.190502_pt1 | contig 15047 bp, 12 predicted proteins | sample MGYA00511553_ERZ779890 | MGnify/ENA primary metagenome ERZ779890 (study PRJEB29588, sample SAMEA2152064) | human gut metagenome | biome: human gut; feature: human-associated habitat; material: faeces | place: Denmark | collected 2008/2010 ...
CGTCGACCACGAAGGAGACCGGTTCGTAAGCGGTGCTTTGCAGCGTGTCCGCGTCGATGGTTTGCAGTCGGTTCATAAAAATTTCTCCTTTCCGGTTTGTCAATGTGGTATACTGATACTGTAAAGGAAGGGAGATGGTTTTTACATGGAAGAGTGGTTTTCGAGATTTTTCCAAGACTTGCAACTACAGCTCGGACTGCGTGACCCCAAGTTGACCGCTCCCGAAAAGAATATCTCCGGCATCTTTTTGGAAACAGATACCGGAGAGAACATCGATATTTTATTGGTTGGCAAGGATGGGTGTGCAGAAGAACTCAGGGGTCGAACGCCAGCGGAGGAACTGGTTCGGTTTACTTCTCTGGATTTTGCGGAATACCATGCCGTGATCCAGCGGCTCTGGACGGAGCATCCTCTGTTTTTGGAACGCATGGATGTTCCCTATTCGGACTATGGGGATTTTGAAAAGCAGATCGGCGACTTGCCTGATTGGATCATGAAGATCGATACCATCTCCGCTTTTTATGCCGCTGAACATCTTCAGGACGCAATGGCAATGCAGGACAATGGTTCGCCGATTTTTCCGTCCGAGAAAGGTGCCGCAGTTCTTCGGGCACTGGACGAGCCGTGCAGGGCACAGCTGCGTATTCGAAATCTTCTGGAGATCGGTTTTGCCGATTATGAGCGTGCCGCGCAGTGGAAGCGGTATGGAGCGTTGGAGGAGGCATACCCCGCATTGGTGCACCAGTTCTTTCCTTGCAGGCCGATGCCGTTCGGACACCGGTTGCGGTATACGGTTGAAAACAACTTTGAGCTGTACCTGCTGGAATTGCAGCTTTATTTCCGCCAGAAGAAAAAGCGTATCGCACGGTGTGAGTGCTGCTGGCAGTATTTCATTCCGAAAACCTCTGCGGAAACGCACTACTGCGACCGTGTGATCGACGGACTGTCCTGCAAGGCGCTGGGGCCAAAACTCAAGGGCAAGGATGGTGCGGCATTGGATGAGGCACTGCGGATATACAATGTTCTGCGACATAGGATGGAGGAGCGCCGGAACCGTTATGAGGACGCTCCGCCAGACCAGCGGGATCGGCTGAAGCCTGTGAGCGACGCTCGCTATCAGGAATGGATTAGTGCAGCGGTCAAGGTCAGAGGGAGGTATCTCAAAGGAAAAATCTCCGCATCGGATTTCCTACGGGAAATCGATTCCTTTGGAGAACTGGAAACCTATAAGGTCGAGCAGGTGTCTCTGCCGGAGCCGGACAGCACAGCATGGCGTCGGCATATCAAGGGGAATCTGGACTTTGATCCAGCTATCAACTACCGAGGCTTCATGCATCTGGACTTGAGAGAGGAGAATGCGGAATGGAAGGTTTGGACGCCAGAGGAACAGGAGAATATCGCCCGCGGCGGGCATGGGAGCTTAAGGGAGAAGTATAAAAAGTAAGGACTGAGGGAGTTTTACTCCCTCAGTCCTTACTTTTCCAAAGATTCATAATAGGATATGATGCAAATACCTCTTTTTCTTCTGGGCAGAGCCGGTCATAAATTAAATGAGCCTCATAAAAACTCTCCAAAAGAATATTGGCGGCTAACTGATATTGCGCAGGGATTCCCTTGGTTTTCATGGATGAAAGGTACTGGATTTCTTCTGGATTCAATTTCCGACGACGCTTCTCTGTCTGCAAACGATTAATTTGATATAGATCCACTTGCGAAGAATCCTTTTCACTCAAAAAGTCAAGCAACTGAATTACTACATCTAAGATGGTAGTATCTTTTCTCCTGTCATATAATTTCAAAAGTTCCAGAATAAGCAAGATAATATGTTCCCCATATACAGCGGAATACGGCTGTTTTTGTATTGATGGAACAATTTCTGATAGGTCTGCATTATCTATTGTTTCAAGCTGTTCGGCCGTCACGAGAACGTAAGGGCTTACTCTTGTTCCATGTTCAGGTGAATCATCTTTTCCCGCTAAAACCAGATCGTCAATTTCAAAGAAGTTACGAATGAAGCAGCCTGTTTCATTATCCGCCTTTTTCAGCACAAGCAGAAGTGATATATTCCCTATTGAAATTTTCCCAACAGCGGGTTGCTCCGAACACTTCAAAGGAACTGTAGAACCATCCAATATACCATCTACGAGGTAATTGAGATTGCTTGTTTCTTTATCTGTTAGACTTCCCAATGATAAATCTTTTTGGACATGGAGTTTCTTCAATGTGGCATCTGCGCGCAGGAGAGCGGACAAACGATTCGAAACCTCGTCCAGCGTATGTCCATGAAAATCGAGAGAAGAAAAGACAGGCATTAAAACCTTACCGATGTAAATGGGTTGTTTTTGCATCATTGCTGATATGAGTTTCATTTCTCGGATTTGTTCTTGTAGCGTTCCTTGGAATTTATAGTTCACATTAAAATGATGATTATTTGCGGTGATTGTAATATCGCTACCAAGTTCAAAATGCCGTTTCTTATTTGGCGCTCGAATGACATCTATGTGGTCATACAAAACTTCTCCATTCACAACTATTTCGTTCTTTTGTCTTGTTATAATTTTTTGAGGATATATCTTATCTACAGCAAAAGCAAGGTCAATATTTTTCGGTTTCGCATAGATGTATTGGGGATGGCTCAATAATTCTTCAAAAAGGTCATCTCTGTTTTTTAAGCCGATACTTGGCACAGAGAACTGCAATTTATCGATTTCTAATGATGTTTTTTTCAAATCCTGAACAGAGCAAACATCGGGAAGTAAACTGGCTTGCTTCCGCTTATTTGTCAAAAAATCATAGCAAACTCGTATTATGCCATCTTTATATCTGTGCGGGAATAAATCCAATTTTATCTGCTTGGTTTTCTGCGAACCAGCCGAATCCAATATGCGTCTGAGGTCAAATGGCAAAAGCGAAGTATAATAAATTTTGTAATCATCATAATTCTTGCTTTGGATAAGGAAAAAGATAACACCACCATCATTTAGATAATTACGTAAATCACTGACCTCAGCTTGAAATGTTGCCTTGTTTTTTTGAAAGCGGTCAACCCAAGTGCCCTTGACTTGGACAGGAATCCGCCCCGCTAAATTGGATTTATTAAATTCACTTGAGTGATATAGTCTCATTTCCCCATCCCACGAGGGTGTTTTATCGTTTTCATGAATGTCGGGTTCGATGACGCCTGTCCTTAAAACAGCATCTGTCAGTTTGTTGATTGAGTACATTTCTATAACAGAAGTATTAGGCTTCTCTTCCATATCTTTGCCACCTCTTATATGCCTGTTATCAAATCTCCCACATGGTTTCATCTCCGCAGATATTACGAATCTTCAATCTAAGCGGTTTCTTTTCACTGCGGATAGCTCCGTCCCAGAACTCCTTGGTTTTCTCGCCGTTGCGGATGACATAACCCAGCTTGTCGATCTTGATCTCGCTGTCGGAGTGCCATGCGCCGTCAGCGGCGGGGCAGTCAAGGCTCAGATACTCGATCAGTTCCAGCCCCTCCTCGCTGATTTCAATGGGCTTGAAGGGCTTCTTGGGCGAGGCGTTCATGCGGGCTTTGTTGTTGAACTCCGTGATCTTTTGCAGCACGCGGTCGCTGACAAAGCTGTCGATCACCACCTGCCAGCCGCCGAAGAGGTCATCATGGACTTCTGTGCAATGGAACGATACCTCGTCCCCAATGGCCACATCGTCCAGCACCGTTTTCAGATCGCGCAGCTCAATCTCCACGGTGGTACTGTCATCCGCGGCGATAAAGCGGCGAATTTCGTCCTCGTCGGTGATGTCGATGTAATACACGATGACCTTTTTTACACTACTATCCAAGTCAGGGATGGCCTGATGGAGAATGCGGTTCATCAGCACCACATCCAGCAGCTTGGAGCTACTGTCCATCAGGTTTGGCACATAGACAGGAATCATGCCCAGCTTGCTGTCAGAGATGGCTCCCTCCCAGAAGGAGTCCAAATCGTCCTCGTTTTTTAGACCGGGAATGAGGGACTTAATCTTATCCATCGTCTGAACGGGGTTGCGGTAAAGCTGTACGCCGTCCTTGATCTCCAGCACATCAAATTCCGCGCCATCAGTAACGAGGCGGTCGCGGGCGGTCTGGATGGAGTTGAGCCCGATGTCACAGTGGATAAAGCGCCGCCCCAGCTTGTTGGCAACGGCGGCAGTCACGCCGCTGCCGCCGAAGAAGTCAGCAACGAGCATACCTCTGTCGGAGGAAGCGTTGATGATGCGTTCAATCAACGCTTCCGGCTTTTGCGTGGCGTAGTCTGAACGCTCTACAGCTTGTGAATTTACAGGGTTAATATCCAGCCACATGGATTGTGCGGGCATACCAGGCAGTTCGTCAAGATAGACTTTGGAACGGATGCCGCCAGTCTTTGTAATATGGATTCTGCCTTCACGGTCTAAGCGCTCCATGGTTTCAAGCGGCATTCTCCAAAGCGAGCGATAGCCTTTATACTCGTAGTCGTAACCGCCGCCGGAAAGGCCTTTCGCGGTCAGATTTCCGCTGTCCCAGCGGCGACCATCGGGGTCAGTCCGGCTAAAGCGAGCAACATACGCATCATCATAGGGCTGATAGACCGTGTTAAAAATATAATCCGTCTGAGATTTCGTGTAGAAATAAATGCAGTCAAAGTTGTTGCCGTAAAACTCCGCATCACTGTGGGCGGTAGCGCGCTTCCAGATAATCTCGTTTCGGAAATTGTCTTCACCAAAAATCTCGTCCATCAGGATCTTCACATAATGCCCGATGTGATAGTCCAGATGCACATAGATCGATGCTGTTTCGCTCATGACGCCCTTGATTGCCATGAGGTTTTCGTACATCCAGCTCAGGTACTTTTCCTTATCCCAGACATCGCCGTACATCTTTTCCTCAAAGGCTTTCAGCTCGTCCACATCCAGCTCCTGCTCCGCCTGCGCGATGGCCTCGGCAACCTTGGGATTGCGGCGGATATAGACCTTTTTGGCGTAGTCCGCGCCGCTGGCAAAGGGCGGGTCGATGTAGACCAAATCGACCTGAATGCCCTGCTCTTTCAAATAGGCGCAGGCAGACACGCATTCGCCGCGAATGACCATGTTGCCACCGGTGTTCTCGCCCACGGTCTCCTGCTTCTCCATCTCGTACAGGGGCATTCCCCGCTGGAGCGTCATGGACAGTTCGTCCGCGCCCTTGTAGCGCAGAATGCGGTTGAAATTTCCCAGCACCGCCTGCCCCTCCACGGGTTCTGGAATGAAGGGAATGTATTTAATGGGCATTATCCTTGTCCTCCATTCTCCATGTGGTGTATGAACTGTTCAAGTGACATTGCCATCCCCATGGAGGCAAAACATTCTCGAGCCAGTTGCTGATTTTGTTCCGGAGTTAGTTGATTCAGTGCTTTAATACATTCAATCACTTTACACTTTGCATTCAGATATTTGTCATCAAAATCTACTGTAGGTCTGATATTCATTGTTTGTCCTCCCCTTGTTTTAATGTGATCAGGAGACGAATGATGTTACCTGTTTGATACATAAGGTATTCCAGAAGTCTGTTGCTTGTGGCATCTCGATGCTTTGCGTAGTTGTTCATAAAGCTTGTATATGCTTGAAGCAATGTCTCAAAATTTCCACTTACTTCTTTAGGAACTCCTTGGCTTTTCAAATATGTCCCATATGTATTTTTGTAGTTTTCGAGTGACTTGTTGCCTCCAAAAAACTCTTGGAAAAAGTTTTCCAAGGTTTTGCGAAATTTGTCTGCAATATCGCTGGCGTTATCCGAAGTTGTTTCTGAATACTCTTTTAGAGCTTTTACAAATGCCTTGCGCGACTCAGGATAATCAGCTAACCACTCTAACGGCTCAGAAACAAGCGCATCGTCCAATTCTTTTGCGCCTTTGGGGAAGATAAAAATTCCGTCATCATCTTCAATTATTTCGAAACTTATGCGGCAGTCTTCGAGAGCTTTTTTTATGCCCGATAATATCATTCGCTTGTCCGTTTTCTTACCGCCATATGTGTTGATTAGAGCCACAAGGCAAGACAAAAAGTCAGCAAAACTTTTTGTGCGTTTCGAAAGATAAAGCCATGCTCTTTGTAGTCCCAAGGGATCATTACCGAAATCAAAGTCCCGTGGATCCTGTTCTGCGAGGAGGTAGCTTTCACCTATCATATAAGCAAGGCCAATTTCGTCTTGCTCTTCGAAAGGGCAATTCTCCCCAGATTGCATAAAAACTTCTATACGCTTTATAAATAGACTCTTTTTTTGGTTGTCATTAAACGATAACCCAAGTGCCTGTCGATAATCAAGCCAATCCATTATTTATCTCTCCTCAAAAAAACCGCAGATTTTCTCATATGTTTGTCTGATCCGTTCCGCCTCTGGCAGAGTATCCTCCAAATAGAGATACTCAAATCGTGCGTAGCCGAACGCCTGATTGTTATAGCGGGAGAACTCCATTTCCATAAAAGTCCGCTTATCCTTGAACGCAGGGTCATTGGCATAAATACAGCCCTTGGTTTCCACGATAATGGCCTTGTGGATTTTATTATCCTTGCGCTGGAGAACGAGGAAGTCCGGCGTGTACATTCCAATATATCGCCAGCCGCCGCTCGTGCGCCGGTAGCACTTGATCTTGAACTCCGTCATGGCACGGTCACCGTTGTAGTAGACCTCCAAGCCAAGCCGCTCAACCTCATCGAAGGTCAGGACTTCTTTGAGGAAAGTCTGCTCAAAGCCGCTGTCTGTGTGATAGGGCAGATAGTGGAAGGTGCGGCCTTTTTGCGGATGGGACGAATGTTGCTTGCGAAGCATCTCCAAAATGGCGGTATTTCCGGTTTCCTCTGCCAACTCCATCATGGCCTGCTCTTTTGCGCTGACTTTCAACTTACCTTTATCATCCAGAATGATGCGTTCTACCAAGTCCTGTGCGGGGTAGTAATCGTCAGGTTTCTCTGTGTGGACTGTGGGAGTGAAATTTGCGATATTCAGCAGGCTGGCTTCCTCGGGAATCAGCTCTTCCTTTGTGTGGAAGGTGCGCTTTTCGCAGAACGCCTTTCGGATATTTGCTTCCACCATAGCATGGTCGTAGCGGGAACTGTAGTAACGAACGCCGTCGCGCTCGTAGGTCACGGTCAAATAGACCTCCCACAGCAAATCGCTGTAGCGGCTTAATTCCTGCATGGTCAGTGAACCAAAGCTGCCCTTGACAATACGAAGCAGCCACGTGGCAAAGGTCGCCTGTTCTGTGCCGCGCTCAGTATCATCCACCTTGATGTTCTGAGTCTCCATAGTCAGGTCGGTGGTCTTGATAATGTCACCAGACACCTTCGCTTCGTCTGCGGCAATAGGGATCTTTGATTCCGGAGCGGCAGGTTCCTCGGTCTGGGTTTCGTAATTGACTTTGAACTGGTAGAAATCAATTTTGGGCAACTTTAAGTAAGCGGTGCGGTCATACCGCTTGATTTCAGTTTTACCGTGGCTGGCCTCGGTGAATTCTTTCAGAGAAATGCGGTGCTGCTGTTGGAGTTGAGCATTGAGCTTGTCCGCGTTGCTGCCGTTCAGGTAGATGAGTGCCGTTTCCGGTGCGTTCTTATCCACCTGACGAAGGCATCGGCAGGAGGTTTGCAGCACCATATTCTTCGGGCAGTCGCCCTCCTGCGAGAGGATGATCCCCGTCAGGCTGCGGCAGTCCCAGCCCTCCTTGCCGATTTGAACCAGCAGAACAACGCGGATTTTAGAAATTGCTTTATCCAGTGAATCAAACTGCATCTGGCTGTCGGTAGGCTGGGGGTACTGCTTATTGCCCTTGTGGAACTTGAGAATGGTGTCGCTGCCAAAGCCGCATTCCGCGGCGATTTTTGCGACAAGCGGGTAAACAAGTTCTTCCAGCTTTTCGATGGTTCCGCAGTAGATGCCCAGCTTTGCGACTGTGCCATTGGCATAGACGGTATCCTTGTAGGTTTCAAAAAATTCACGCACACCGGATTCAATGATACGGCTGCTGTCCGCAAACTCCGCGATCTTCACCACCGGACGCTTGAGAAAATTTCCAACACCGTTAATGAGCGGGTAGTAATACACGATATTTGTGATCTCCGCTGTGGCGACTGACAGATTGTCCACCACGGTGATTTTCTCTGCTTTTTCCAGATACGGCGTGCCGGAAAAGCCGATGACTGAATTGACCGTATCATTTTCCGCCCAACGTGTGACAACAGCACGCAGTTTGATTTCATCGCTGACAGCGTGGTGTACCTCGTCAATGAAAATAGACAAAGCGGGGAGTTTGCCGATCAGGTTGCGCAGTTCATTCGCCTGACGATCTTTTTCGTCATCACTTTCCTCAAATAGGTTGATTTGACCTTGACTTTCCTGAATACGGTCGAGAATGACTTTTTCCGCGTTAGTGACGGCAACCAGACCGAACAACTCCGACAGCGGCTGATGGTTTGCAATTTTCTGCACATTCGGGTTTTTCGTCTTGTTGGACTTCTTTGCCGTTTTGCTCTGATCCAGTACCTCAAAGGAGATCATGCGCTTGAGTTCCGAAGCGGCCGGTTCGGGAATGACCCATGTAGGATCAAAGTTTTGAATGGTTTTCAGACTGGGGACAACGGAGGACTTCAGGCCGGAGGGTGCAAAGATAATAAAGTTATGTGCGAAAGCAGAATTTTTTGGCTCATTCCGTGCAAAGTATAAGTCCAGATAGATAAAAGCCGCCATCAGATAGGTCTTGCCTGCGCCCATGGGGAGGCTGAACAGGTAGTCGGTGTAAGATAAATCATAAAAGGCGTCGCGAAAGAACTTACCATAATCAATGCTTTCTGGAGCTTTACGAATCTGCTGTTCCAGCTTGAGAGAGACCTGCTCTCCTGCATCGTTGGTGAGGCAGGCGTATTCAAACAGTGCCGCAGCAGCTTTGTTTACTTTGAGGTATTCACGGGTGCTGTGCGATACCTCCAAATCATCCAGATCCAGCGTATTGAACGCACCCTCGTAGAACAGCTCCGCTAAAGGCTTGCAGCTACATGCGATTTTCAAAAACAGATAGGTTTTGATTGCCTCAACCTGCGCATCGCGCATTTGCCCGGTTTTTACGATGTAGTCAATGACCGCCTTGACCGTGCAAGTCTCCGAAGCCAACCACTCATTGCGCTTGGCTTCGATCATTTTGTAGAACATAGTAACACCTCGCTACCCTCTCACAGTTCCATCGCTGTTTCGTTCAGCAGGAATTTCTCGATGCCCACATACAGGATCCCGTTCTCATCGTGCCATGGGATGATATTGTCCTTCACCACCACGATCTTCTTAAAGGAGTCCCCCACGCGGTTGAGGGAGTTTACTTCCTGCGCCCGCTTTTCCTCGTCCGCCACGGTCAAGGCAGATTGAATATAATACCGGCGGCTCCCCTTGTTTGCCACAAAGTCGATCTCCAACTGCGTACGCTTGCTCTTTTTCTGTTCGTCCTTGTAACAGTACTCCACCACGCCCACATCCACGTTGAACTCACGGCACAACAGCTCATTATAAATAATGTTCTCCATAATGTGGTTTTCTTCCTGCTGGCGGAAATTCAGTCTGGCATTTCGCAAGCCCACATCGCTGAAATAATACTTCAGCGGCGAACCGATATATTTTCTGCCCTTCACATCATAGCGGTCTGCCTTGTAGATCATAAAAGCGTCCACGAAGAACTCCAGATACCGGCTGACAGTCTCATCGCTGATGTTGACCTGCCGCTCGCTGCGGAAGGTCTTGGCAATTTTACCCGCGTTGGTCAGGGAGCCGACTGAGGAGGAAATGATGTTCAGAATATCATCTAAAACGGACTTATCGTGCAAGATCTTGTTCCGTTCGATGATGTCGCCAAGATAAATCTTATCAAACAGGGATTGCAGGTACTTTGCCTTTTCCTCGTGGCTCTTTTTCATCATCACGAGGGGCAGGCCGCCGTAAGTATAATACTCCTGCCAAGCGTCCCGCTTGTCGCCCTCGTAGGCATGGTAAAACTCTTCAAAAGACAGGGGATTGACCCGGATCTCATCGCCGCGCCCGCGAAATTCGGTCAAAATATCCGAGGACAGCATTTTCGAGTTGCTGCCCGTCACATACACGTCAATATTATCGTGTTTCATCAGGCCGAGGACCACGTCCACAAAGCCGATCTTATCCTCCACGCCCTGAATGTAGGGGTTCTGAATGGTTACGACCTTCTGGATCTCATCGAGAAACACATAATAGGTCTTGCTCTCATCCGTGGTCATGCTACGAATGTATTTGCCCAACTCCAGCGGATTGCGGTACTGGATGTTTTCGTCATCGTCCAGCGCAAGGCAGATGATCTGCTCGTCCTCCACACCGATGGATCTCAAATAGCTCTTGTAGATATTGAACAGCAGATAGGACTTTCCACACCGCCGGATGCCGGTGATGACCTTCACTAAACCGTTTTCTTTTCTTGTGATGAGCCGTTCCAGATATTTTTTTCGTTCGATCATATCCATACCTCACTCGGGAATTTTGCGTAATTACGCAGTTTTCTTGACCTCATTATATTGTACTCCCGAAAGCAAGTCAATATTTACTTTCGGGAATTTTGCGTATTTCTCCAATTTACAATGCTGTCATCAAATTCAACCAGCAGTTCAATGACAGCGCCAACAAAACAGACTATAAATATAATTGAGCCGCAGGCTTCGGCCTGCGGCTCAATTTCTGCAATTTTCAATTCAGGCTTTGCGGCAACTAAGATCTCATCCATCCGTACATCCAAGAGAGCACTCAGGGCGCAGAGGTTATCGACGGTGGGCAGGCTTTTCCCGCTCTGCCACTTGTAGATGGCCTGCGGTTCTTCAAAACCGAAAAACACCTGTACATCACGAACCGTCAACCCTTGCTCCAGACGCAAGCGCATAATGTTTCTGCCTGTTGCAGCAGGATCAATGACCGGAAACGATACAAGGCTCATTTTCTCAGCCTCCTTGGTGAATTTCCCAGTGGGAGATTTTAGCATAGCGAATTTCAAGCAGAAAAACAACTATTTTCACCAAATTGTAATGAAATTGCAACAAGAGGTTCTATGCAACACGCACTTTGTTCAACTTGAACGCCATTCCCTGCTCTTTCGGCACTATGCTTTTGTGGATACGAAAGACTATCTTGCGGATCAGCTATTCATTCAGGAGAAAGTGCGGGTCTATTTTAGACAGGAAACCCATCGCACCGACAACGACTACTGCGTTATTTTCTGTAAGGTCAGGAAGCGTGACGAAACGGCTTTTCTGACCGCCCTTCAAAAACTGCCGGCTAAGATGCTTCTTTTGGGACATGCTGGCTATCTTGATTTTTGCCGTAGCTTTCAAGAGTTACTTAATGCACCACAGAAGGAGGGACTTCATGAATAAATCGACTCCATTAAAAAAGCAGGCGAAACGGGCACAGCGAGCCTTTTACACAAAGCAGCGCGGTTCCTGGAACGGCCTTTGTCCGGTCACAAAGCGGATCGAGAGTGGAAAGACTTACTGCCGAGCAAAGAGCAAACGAGAACTTCTCCGTGATACCAATAAGGGGGTATGACCGATGAAGCGATTCTTACAGGAGTACGATGAGGATGTGCGTCATAGAAAGAAATCCAAAACCTCCAAGACTTCAAAAAGTGTCCAACGTTCTAACCACAAACACGAATATGAAAAAGTTATCATCCGAGAATTTATTGGGTATGCATGGGGCGGAAGATGCAGGCTCTGTGGAAAATTTCGGAGCCATTACGGTCAGTTTTCTGCCAGTCGCTATATGGATTTCCGCAGGCCGGACTCCCTTGGGCAACAAGGAATTTCCAACGAGTCCTTTTTCAGCTTAGATGAGATCCGTGCAAAATTTCCTGATGTACCGATCTACGAATTTTCCTATGAGGATGTGCAATATCATTTCGTTCCATAAGTAGTCGGGATCACAGCGGTTTCCACCCCGGCCGCTTGGCTAAATCCATCATTCCGAAACAAAACTGCTCCCACGGCGCTAATGTAAACCGCAAATGTTCAATTTGTATTTTACAGAACTTCAAGTGGTCCTCGTTCTACGCTGTTGCGTGGTCTTCCACTCAATCATGTTTTCGGAGAAACCTTGCCAAACTGAAACGAAATCTGTACAATGAAAGCAACAATGGCAAATTATTTGCCCATAAAATAACTTTTAGAAGGAGGTGAACGCATGGAAAAGTATACAGATGATGAAATCAGAGCAATGCCTAAAATCACGATCAAAATCGCAGCGGATTATCTCGGGATCTCTACGAACTTGTTGACACTCGGCATGAGAAACAATGTGTTGCCGATCGGGTTTGCCGTAAAGAATGAAGACGCTTACCGTGAAAGCTGGAGCTACTCCATCATTCCGGAAAGATTGATTGCTTATAACCACGGCAAAATCAACGAGATCCAGGTGGAAGGGATTGAAAAGAATCTGAGTCGGATCATTTCTCAATTTGAGGACTTGAAGCGGGATCTGGTTTTTCTATTAAGCGAAAAAGAAGAATAGGAGGGATCAAACAATTTTGTGCGCTCATCGGAAAGCCATTAGAACCACAGAATTCCATAATGGCGGAAAACGATGATGGTACGAAACCCAATACGCTTGCTACAGAGAAAGTCATTCCCCCGCAAGACCAGACAGTCCAAGGCTCAAAAAGAAAGGAGGTGTCAACTGTGCAAATGACAGTCATTCGATTGACACGGAAGCAGCTATATGATGAGATCTGGGAAATCTCCGCCGCCGGAACAGCGAAGAAATATGATATTCCCTATTCGCAGTTTCTAAAGCAGATCAAAGAGGCTAATATTCCAATTCCACCGTCCGGATATTGGACAAAAATAAGTTTTGGGAAACCTGTGGAAAAGACTGCGCTGAAAAAGCCGTTTGATAAAGTCGTTTCGCTCGTAAAGGAAGTCTCTTTGCCCAAGGGGGAGAAACCCGAACCGGGATCTGATCCAAACAAGAAACTCTCTGATCAACAGGAAAAGGTACGGCAACTCTCTGTATCGTCAACCGTAGTACAGGAACAACAGGTACCCGACGAGACGCATAAAGTTGACGTGGTTGCGGAACTATTTCAGGAACCAGAAACCATCAAACAATGGGGCCAAACTTACAATGTCTATGACCGAGAAACACTCTACAAGGAGGTCTGGGCTGCCCCGGTGACAGAGGTCGCAAAGAAATACAAAGTGTCAGACGTTGCCATCCATAAGGTGTGCAAATCCCTTGAGATCCCAACTCCGTCACAGGGGTATTGGGCAAAACTCAGGGCTGGAAAGCCTGTTGCAAAGACACCGTTACCTCAAAGCACCAAGACTGCAAAGAAAATCGGCGCACAAACAGGATACACTCCACCATCTGAAACAAACCAAACTGTTCTTGAGTTTCTGGAGGATGAAGAGCGTGCTGTTGTGATGGCAGTTGCGTCACAAATTCTTTTGCCGGATGAAAACGAACGTATGCATTCCAAAATCATTGCCCACCGGAAGGTGATTGCGGAATGGAAAAAGCAAGAAAACCGCAATGCCAATGACAAATGGCGGCCGCGCAATACACCGGCACCACCGTTTTTAGCAAACACGATATCCAACACTTCTATTCCACGTGCCTGCCGCATCATAGACGCCCTGATCAAAGCAATGGAACCGTTGGGCTGCAAGCTTACTGATAATCTGGAGTTTGCTGTTAATGGGGAAACTGTTTGTGTTTCTTTCTCTGAGTCACAGGATAAAATCAATCACATCCCGACAAAAGAGGAAAACCGCCAACTTTTAGAATACGAAGAAAAGCGCCGGAAGTATTCCTATGCATCAAGGCCCCAGATCAGCAAGTACGACTACCAATACAACGGCCGTCTTTGTCTCAAGATCAACAATCAGAAAAGCTTCCGCGATTGTAAAGCATATCAACTGGAAGACCGTTTGGGCGACATGATGTTGGAGCTCTATGCGGCTGCTGAGGGATTGCGACAGCAGCGACTTGTGCGGGAAGAGGCTGAACGCAAACGTCAGGAAGATGCGCGCAGGGAGGAAGAACGCCGCAAGCGGTATAATACAGAGGTCGACCGCACTCTTGCGCTGGCTAATATTGCTGATGACTATGACACCGCTTGCAAGATTCGCCGCTACATATCAGCGTATAAAGTAGCCCATCTGGATGAAGATATTTCTGAATGGCAGGAGTGGGCAAACGCAAAAGCGGATTGGTACGATCCGACCATATCCCGAGAGGATGAGCTTCTGGGAAAACGAGATCACGCAAAAGCAAAGGATGAAAAAACGCCAAAACATTCCGGATATTGGTGGTAAAAGACGGCCTGACTCATGCAAATGACATGAGTCGGGCCGTCTCGACATTATGTATTAGTTCCAGCCTTGCCGTTTTGCCAGATCCAGTATGGCGAAGCTAAAACGCTGCCATTGTGCCAATGTCATCTGTGACGGGTCGCCCTCGCGGATGCGCATAGTGCGGCGGATCTCCTTGGGAATGACCACCCGGCCCAGGTCATCGATGCGCCGCACGATTCCTGTTGCTTTCATATTTCAAATCTCCTTATCCTCGTGAAACTACGCTTAGTCTTTGGACTTTCTGGTAATTTATCCAAGAGGCACACTGGAAGATTTTTGATAAACTGTTTGTGGTATTCCTTCTTGTGTGGTCTCCCTTCGTTTTACACCTTGCAGTTGCCAGACCGCATTCCTACTATAACAGCGGGCGTTTTATTTTCCCTCATCGGCAGAAGGCCATCCCCAAAACGCGCCGTTGGCAAGACTCCACAGTTCACAAGCCGGATGCATACAGCAAGAAAACAAATCGCAGACCCGGTAAATACTGCCGGGTCTGCGGTTTGTCAGTGTTCAGATTTGCCGGTCTTGCTTTTCTCAAAACCGTTTTCAGCGCAGGACTTCCACCTGCTCCACGCCATACCGCCGGAACAGTTCCAGCGCTTCCGGGCCAATTTGCTCACCGGACACCGCAATGGGGATCGCAGGCGGACACCCCACGGTAGGGG
>ERZ779890.3138-NODE-3138-length-15042-cov-3.842463_pt1 | contig 15042 bp, 10 predicted proteins | sample MGYA00511553_ERZ779890 | MGnify/ENA primary metagenome ERZ779890 (study PRJEB29588, sample SAMEA2152064) | human gut metagenome | biome: human gut; feature: human-associated habitat; material: faeces | place: Denmark | collected 2008/2010 ...
TAAGCGGCGCCTGGTTGCGGATGGAATCGCGGACGCGGGTGTCGCGCCTGATTATACCTAACAACTCGGGCGAAATTTTCAAGAAATTACGACAGGCTTTCAGCAAGGTATCATATGTCCGTTGACCTTCCCGAATGGAATTGGCCTGGTTGATAACCACGTTCAGATTGCATTTGGGATACTGCATGGCCATGATTTTGATAAATGCGTAAGCGTCGGTCAACGAGGTCGGTTCATCGGTACACAGCACAATTATTTTTTCAGCCATGCCGGAAAGAATTCGTACCGGCTTTTCAACGCCGGCGCCCATGTCCAGAATGACCTTGTTGTAATTGGAAGCAAGCAGGGACAAGTCTTCGCCCAAAATCTGCAAACGGCCGACAGGCATTGATGCCAGTCCGGCGGAACCGGAACGGCCGGCAATGATGTCAAAGTGAGTTTTGTCGCAATGGTGAATGACCTGATTCAGGGTTTTGGCGCCGGCAATAACACTTCCCAAATCATCTTTAACCATCAGGCCGAGCTGAATATCGATGTTTGCCAGCCCCAGGTCGCCGTCAAAAAGCAGGGTTTTCTGCCGGAGGCCGCTTAACGCGTGCGCCAGCGTCACGGAAAACCAGGTCTTGCCGACCCCGCCTTTGCCGGAAGCCACGGCAATCATGTTGCGGCCTTTGCGAAGGCTGCGCGGTGCAGTGCCGCGCGGCATAATCTTCAATTCTTCGCTCTGATTTTCTTCCATCTACTTTTCTCCTTAAACTCAGGCCAACACCAATTTGGCCAGCGCTTCGCCGTCTACGGGCGACAAGCCTTTGGCAATGCTTGAACTGACGCTTGCCGAACAGAAACCAAATTCGCAGCAGGCGGCAACCGACAAAAGCGCGCCAATCCGCCGGGTCAGGTCCAAACGGGTCGGCAACAGAAACCGGGCGCCGATTTCGGCAAAAATATCGGCGATTTCAACCGCCTCAAAAGTGTTTTTTCCGGCATCCATGGTTAGAATCATATCGGCGCGCACCGCTTCGGTCAACAGGCTGACCTTTTCGACCTCTTCCGGCAGAAAAGGATTGATGCCGGGCGTATCTATCAGTACCAGCGCATATTTCTGCCGCGCCTCTTCAACCGTATCATAGAGGCCGCGCGGGGTTTTGACAAAGCGAAAATCGGTTCCGAGAATATCGGCAAAAGCCTGCAACTGGCTGTTGGCGCCGGCCCGGACATTGTCGGTCGACACGATGCAGGCGCTCAGCTTTTGAAGTTTGGCCTGCGTAGCGGCTTTGGCGATAGCCGTTGATTTTCCGGACCCCGGAACGCCCATAAACATCTTAACCGGCTGCCGGCAGTCCAAAATATCCTGAAAACGAAACATTTCTTCAAAACAACGGGTTAACAGCTTCTTTTCGTCCGTCAGGTTTTCCTCGGCGGAAATTTTGCGGCAACGAGCCAGAACCCGTTCTTTGACAATATCCAAAACGCCATGGTAATCCAGACTTTCCCGCAGTTTTTCGTCATCATATTTCCAGCGCGTCGGCCTGACCTCCACCTGCTCCTCGCGATTAAAGGAAATTTCGTCGGCGTCTTCGACGGCTGCCGTCAGCTCAATTTCTCCGGCGGCGTTTTTCTCCTGTGAAATAATGACGGCGTCGGCTCCCAGCATCTCGCGAACCTGCGCCAGAGCAGTCGGCATGTCGGGAGCGGTAAAATTTTTTATACGCAAGGGCGTTCTCCCTAAATCTGGCCGACGGTTTTAATTTTGGCCTTGGGATGTATCTCGTTTTGAGACATGACCACGGTCAGAGGCCGGAAGCGCTCGATAATCGAACGGACAAAAGGTCTGATGGCCGGGCTGGTCAGCAGAACCGCCGTTTCGCCCTTAACGGCCAAATCCTCAAGAACATTGCGAACTTTGGTAATGAACCCCTGCAAAGCAGTCGGTGCCATGGCCAGCTGACGCTCGTCGCCTTCGCCGATGATCGACTCGGCAAAAGCATGTTCCCATTCCGGCGACAGCGTTACCAGCGGAATAACGCCGAACTCATTGGCGTTGGCATTAGACAACTGGCGCGCCAGACGGGTACGCACATGCTCGGTAATCATCATCAGCGAACGGGTGGTGGATATGGCTTCGGAAATTCCTTCGAGAATGGTCGGCAAATCACGGATGGAAACCCGCTCCTGAAGCAAATTCTGTAAAATGCGCTGAACCGCGCCCAGGCTGACTTTGCCCGGTATAAGCTCCTTGACGAGTTTCTGCTGTTCCTTGTCCATCTCGTCAAGCAGCTTCTGGGTTTCGGCATAGGACAGCAGTTCGGGCATATTATCCTTAACCAGTTCGGTAATATGGGTGGTAACCACGGTGGCCGGATCTACGACCGTATAACCGCGGAACATGGCCTCCTCCCGATAAGACTGGTCTACCCACATGGCTTTGAGACCAAAGGTCGGTTCGGTGGTGGCTTCGCCGGGCAGCGTAATCGGTTCGCCGCGGGGATCCATAACCAGCAGCTGGGTCGGGCGGAGTTCGCCTTTGCCGGCTTTGACTTCCTTAATGTAAATGTTATATTCGTTGGCTTCCAACTGCATATTGTCCTGAATGCGGATGGAAGGCATGACAAAACCAAGCTCCGAAGCCAGTGCGCGGCGCAACGCCTTAATCTGGTCGGTCAGTTTGCGATTGGTTTCCTCATTAATCAACGGCAGCAGACCATAACCTATTTCGAGCCGGATAAGGTCAATACGCAACGCATTGGCAATAGGCTCATCGGCAGCTTCCGCCGCACCCTGTTTTTTCTCCTGTTCCATAACCGCCTGCGCCTGTTCGGCCGCCGCCTGCTGCTGTTTATTCAGATAATAGGCGGTACCGCCGGTCAAAGCTGCCAGCAGCACGAACGGAAAAGCCGGCGTCCCCGGCAGCATGCCCAGCGCCAAAGCCAAAAACGACGACATGCCGAGCGCTTTCGGATAATTGGCCAGCTGGTCGAACAGAACCTTGTCGGTAGCATCGGTCATGCCGGCCTTGGAAACCAGAATACCGGCGGCTACCGAAATAATCAGCGCCGGCACCTGTGCAACCAGTCCGTCACCGACGGTCAGGCGGGTGTAAGTTTCGGCCGCCTGTGAAAAAGTCAGATCGTTCTGCACCATACCGATGATAATACCGGCAATGATATTGATAAAAGTGATAATCAGGCCGGCAATCGCATCGCCGCGGACAAATTTCGAAGCACCGTCCATAGCGCCGTAAAAAGAGCTTTCTCTGGCCAAATCTTCACGACGGGCACGGGCTTCTTCTTCGGTAATCAATCCGGAAGACAGGTCGGCATCGATGGCCATCTGCTTGCCGGGCATGGCATCCAAGGCAAAACGCGCGGCAACTTCGGCAATACGGCCGGAACCTTTGGTAATGACCACGAAGTTGACGATGACCAGAATGGCAAAGACGATAACGCCGATGACAAAGCTGTTGCCCATGATAAAACCGCCAAAAGCCTCGATAACTTCACCGGCGGCGTCCGGCCCCAGGTAACCCCGGGACAAAATCAGCCTGGTTGACGCCAGGTTCAGCGACAGCCTGTACATGGTGGTAATCAGCAAAACCAGCGGGAACGCGCTGAACTCGGTCGGTTTCTCAATAAAAATGGCGGTCATCAGCACAATGCAGGCCATGGTAATCGAAAGCGCCAGCGCAATATCCAACAGCCAGGCCGGCATCGGCAGAATCAAAATGACCAGCATCAGGATAATGCCGAGGGCAAAAAGGATATCGCCCCGCTTGGTCGAAGCGACAAGCAGTTCCTTAAAAGACCTGGCACCGAACATTGCGGCGTTATTTTGCGGTTTTTTAGCCATTATCCGAGTTACTTAACCTGCCTATATTTCCGGAATATCAAAACCTTCGTTCTGATACTGTTTGAGTTTATTGCGCAGCGTGCGGATAGAAATGCCGAGAATATTGGCGGCAGTCGTCCGGTTGCCCATGGTATGTTTCAGCGTGTCGATAATCAGGTTGCGCTCGACACTGGCTACCGTATTGCCGACAAATTCGGCACCGGTCATAACCCCGTTTTCGTTTCTATTGATAACGGCGTCCTGAGAATCAAGAATAACCGCATCTTCGCCGATTTCGTTTCCGGTACTCAGCAGCACGGCGCGATGCAACGTATTTTCCAGTTCGCGGACATTGCCCGGCCAGAGGTAATTCAACAGCTTTTGTTCGGCGCCGGCGGAAAGCGGCTTTAAATCGATTTCATTCAGTTCGGAATATTTTTTGGCAAAATGCTTGGCCAGCACGATAATATCGTCCGGACGCTCACGCAGCGGCGGAATGTTGACATTGACGACATTCAGACGATAATACAAATCCTGACGGAAAGAGCCGTTTTTGACCGCTTCGTCCAGATTCCTGTTGGAGGTGGCGATAATGCGCGTATCCACTTTTATCGGCGCTTTGCCGCCGATACGGTCGATTTCCTTCTCCTGAATGGCGCGCAGCAGCTTGGCTTGAATGCGAATGTCCATTTCGGAAATTTCATCAAGCAGCAGCGTGCCGCCGGAAGCTTCTTCAAACTTGCCGATACGACGGGCAACCGCACCGGTAAACGCGCCTTTTTCATAGCCGAAAAGTTCGGATTCCAGCAGCGTTTCCGGTATGGCGGCGCAGTTGACCGCGACAAATTTTTTGTTGGCGCGCTTGGAATTGTCATGAATGAAACGCGAAAAGATTTCCTTACCGGTTCCGGACTCTCCGGTTAAAAGGACATTGGCTTCGGAAGGCGCAATCTGCTTAGCCAGTTTCAGCACCTGTTCGGTTTTCTTGTCGCCGTAAATCAGTGCGTGGTTCTCGCGGGTAGCCGCGGCCAGAACCGCGCCAATCAATTCCGGATCGGGGGGCAGCGGAATATATTCCCTGGCACCGGCCTTGATGGCATTGACGGCCAGCGCCGGGTCGTTCGAAACGCCGGCAGCAACGACCAGAACGTTTATACGTTCGGCTTCAAGGCTGGAGATAAACTTATGGACATCCAGCCTGACGTCTATCATTACCAGTTCGACGGTTTTGCCGGAGCGCAATATTTCGAGCGCGCTTTCAATCTTGTCAGCCAGAGAAACGTGACCGCCCTGAGCAATGGCAATTTTGCTCGCCGCTCCGATTTGTCCGTCTAATGTTCCGACAATAAGCAATTCCATTTTCGTTCAACCTTATTTCGCCACCGATTTGACAATTTCAGTCATGGTAATACCCAATTTGTCGTCAACGACGACGACTTCGCCACGGGCCACCAGATTATTGTTGACATAGATGTCAATCGCCTCGCCGACCTTGCGGTCAAGCTCGATGATGGCGCCCTTGTTCAGCTTGAGCAGCTGGCTGACCTTCATTTTGGTCTTGCCCAGAATGGCCGAGACCTTGACCGGAATATCGTAAACGGCTTCCAGGTCGCTGGCCGAACTGGGAATGTCGAAATTGTCGTCAAGACTGTCTTTTTTGAGTACCGGCTCGTCATCCATTCCGGCGCTTTCGCTCAACTCATCCAATTCCAGATTTTCACTCATCGTTTTTCTTCCCTTCAGGCTTGACAGCCAACAAGTCTTCTATTTTTTTGCCCAGCTCGGCAGAGTTTCTTTCCACGCCGCCGTTTTCCCATTCAATGCGGCAGTCGGCCTTGCCGAGCGAAGCATCCTTATGCAGGGCGATTTTACCCTCGAAATCGTAACTGTTGGCCAGTTTGGCTATCGTTTCCTGCGCATATGATATAATATCGGGATGAATATAGAAAGACAATTTTGCTTCGTTTTTAAAATTGTTGAAATTCTCGCCGATAAATTTTTTCACGATACCGGCCGCATTTTCTTCGGTCAGGCTCGGAACCAGTTTTTCCACGACGGCACGGGCAAGCGCAAAAGCCTCTTGCTCGGCGTTTTCTTCCGCCTGTGCAGAAGCGGCAATCAGAGTCATCAGCCGATTGTTAATATTTTCAAGCAAAGCGGCCGTTGTGTTTTCAATGCCTTCCTGAGCGGTTTTGAACCCGCGTTCGTAAGCGTCCTGCTCGGCGATTTTTATTTTTTCCGCAACTTCCTCTTCGGTAAAGGTTTTTACTTCAGGCCCGGGGGGAACAATCTCCTCAAAATCAGCTTCCCTTACGTCTTCCTGCTTTTCCTCAGGCTCTTCCTCCGGCTGCATTTCGACAGCGGGCAAGACCTCCGGTTCGGGTTCGACAACCTCCGGCTTGTTTTTCCTTTTTTCTTCGATAACAAAATTATCAAACAGAAATTTTCTGAGTTCTGCCATTGACGCCTGTCCGTTAATAAATCAACTCGTCGTTGTCCTTGCCTTCGCTGATGACTATTTCGCCGGCATTGGACAGTTCTTTGGTCGTGGTAACGATATACTGCTGAGCCTCTTCGACGTCGCGCAGACGAACCGGCCCCATGGCTTCCATATCTTCCTTGATGATTTTGCCGGCGCGGGAAGACATATTGTTGAAGAACAGATCCTTGATGGTTTCGGAAGCGCCTTTGAGAGCGATTGCCAGCTTGTCTTTGTCGACGTTGCGCAACAGAACCTGAATGCCCTGAGAGTCGACACGAACCAAATCTTCAAACGTAAACATAAGCGATTTGACGCGCTCGGCGCTCTCGCGGTTGCGTTCTTCCAGAGCTTCCATAAAACGACCTTCGGTATTGCGATCCAACGAGTTGAAAATGTCGGCGATAAGCTCGTGGGAATCGCGGCGCGTCGATTTGGACAGGTTGGACATGAACTCCTTGCGCAGGGTTTTTTCCAGACCGTCCAGCACCTCTTTCTGCACCGAATCCATCCGCAACATGCGCATGACGATTTCCATCGCAAAGTTCTCCGGCAGCAGGGCGATAACCTTCGCGGCATGTTCTGCCTTAATCTTAGAGAGAATAACCGCAATCGTCTGCGGATATTCGTTTTTCAGATAATTGGCCAGAACGTGCTCGTTAACATTGCCGAGCTTATCCCACATGGTACGTCCGGCAGGACCGCTGATTTCTTCCATAATGGCGGAAACGCGATCCTTATCCAGCGTTTTGGAAAGCAGGCGCTCCGTACTCTCGAAAGTGCCGATGAGAGTGCCGGTGTTGGAGGACTTTTCGGCAAACTCCTGAAACAGCTGCTCGACGACGTTGGAATTGACCTTGCCCAGGCTGGCCATGATAACCGAAAGCTCCTTGATTTCCTCATCGTCCATCAACGCAAAAATCTGCGCCGACTTGTCCTCATCCAGCGACATCATCAGGATTGCCGCCTTCTGCTGACCGGAAAGTAAGTTATAATCGTCTATTACGTTTTGCTTCATGGTATCATTCCAATCTTAATTGCCGTCGCTGGAATAGAGCCAGCCGCGAATAATATTGACCGCCGCGTCGGGGTTCTTTTCGACAATGTCGTTAATTTTCTTGAGAGACGAAACTTTGATTCTGCCGTCAATCTTGTTCATGTTAATCAGTTCGTCAATTTCGCCGTCTTCCTCATTGAGGAAATTGGAAAGCAGCAGATTGTCCTCTTCGGCATTGTCGCCCAGAAGCCTGCCCTCGCCGTTGGCCGTATTGGTTTCGAAGGCATTGTTAATCAGCGGACGGATAACCAATAAGATAACCAGAATTGCAACAATTGCAACGCCTATGCCTTCGGCAATGCGAATCAGTTCGTCTTTGGTAAAGCCCATAATCAGAACCTCGCTGACCGTTTCGATTTCCGGCTGGTTGGAGGCAAACTTCATATTGGCAACTTCAACCATATCGCCGCGTTCGGCGTCAAAACCGACCGCCGACTTGACCAGCGAGCGAATCTGCTCCATTTCTTCCGGCGTACGGTCACGGTAAACAACCTTGCCCTCCGCATTTCGTTCATAAATGCCGTCAACGATAACGGCGACGCCCAGACGTTTAATCGTGCCGCTGTTCTTGACCTTGTTGCGGACGACTTTGGAAATTTCGTAATTTACCGTTTCTTCGGTACGGGACTTTCGGCTGACGCTGCCGGTACCGGCGGCAACCATGTCGCCGTTCGGAATATTCTGCGCGACGGAAACCGGCTGCTCGACATTGTCTGTCGTGCTGTTGTCAGTGACGGTCGCCTGCGAGCGAACCACCTGCGAATCGGGATCGTAAATTTCCTCGTTGGTAACGATCTGATCGAAATCCATGTCCAGATTGACCTGTGCCCGAACCTTGCCCTCGCCGACGCTTTTTTCAAGCAGGTTCTGAACCTGAAGCGACATTTTGCGCTCCTGTTCCAGACGCAAAGCTTCGTTGTTGGCAACAGTTACCGCTTCTTCATCTTCAAAATTGTTGGTCAGCAGATTGCCGGCACTGTCGACGATAGACACGTTTTTGACGTCAAGCTTCGGAACCGCCGCGGCAATCAGCTGCTGAATGGAATGGATGCTTTCCAGGCTCAGTTTGCCGCCGTCGGTCTTGATGACAACCGAAGCGGTGGGCATTTGCTCTTCGCGGGAGAACATTTCGCGCTTGGGCAACACCAGATGCACCCGCGCCGACTTGATGTGGTCCACCGAACGAATCGTCCTGGCCAGTTCGCCCTCAAGCGCACGGATCAAATTGACGTTCTGCACAAAGTTGGTCGAACCCAGCGCGTCGGTATTGTCAAAAATCTCATAACCGACGTTGGAACCTTTGGACGCCATGGCCAGATCCGCGGTATCAATGCGCATTTTGTTGACGTCTTCTTCCGGCACCAGAATCTCCGTGCCGTTTTTTGTCAATCGATATTTGATGTTGGCGGTTTCCAGATGCTGGACAATCTGTTTGGCGTCTTCCATTTCCAAATCGGTATACAGCACGGCGTAGTCGCCGGTGTTCAGCTTGGTGGCCAGATAAACGAAAAAGCTTATCAGAAAGATGACAATCGCAGCGATTGACGCCAGACGTCCCGGCGACAGGTTCTTGATACTCTGTATAAAATTATTCACCAGATTCCCCAATCCATAAATAAATTTTCATAAAATTCCCCATTTACTTTATGTATTAGCTTAAAAATATTCAGATTAAAACGATTAATTAACATATATTCACAGCCGGCACCCGCAGAAGAAAAGGCCGCCATTCTTGGCGGCCTTGACTTTAGGGGAGGAAATTTCAAACGGATTTATTCTAAATCCTAGGTCATGCGGGTGAGTTCGTCCAGCATTTCGTCGGCGGTGGTAATAATCTTGGTGGCCGCCGAATAAGCGCGCTGGGTAACGATCATGTTCGAGAACTCGGTCGCCAGGTCGACGTTGGAGGATTCCACGGAGTAAGCCGTAATCTCGCCGGCACCGTTGGTTCCCGCCTGCCGCAGCATTGCCTGACCGGAAGCGTCGGTTTCAATCCAGGTGTTGCCGGTCAAAGCCTCCATACCGTCGGCATTGGCAAAAGTTGCCAGAGGCAGAATGGCAATCGGGCGGGTTTCGCCGTTGTCAAACAGAGCCGTAACGACACCGTCTTCGCTGATACTGACGCCGGTGTAACTGCCGAACTTGGCACCATCCTGATTAATATAGTTGGTCAGGAAATCGCCGGACAGGTTGGTCAAACCGTCGTTGGTTCCGACATTGCCCATATCCAGGGTAATTCTGGTTCCGTTGTCCGGATCGCCGTCCATATTCTGCGCGCCGTTGGCCCATTCAATGGCCATTTCGTCAACGTAGAAGTATTTCGGCGTACCGTCGGCATTAAATCTGACGGCCGGAACAACAGCGCCCTGCTCAACTTCGGTACCGTTAACCGTAAACTGGTTGGCCAGCGTGGCGGTCGTATTCTGAATCGATTTCCAGCTGTTGGTTACCGAATCTCTGACGACGCCGGAGATTGCCGTGCCGAGATTGGTCGTATCAATAGTAATGTCGCCACCGGTAGAAGAAGGCAGAATTTCGAGCGAAGAACCGCTGATAACAAAACGGGAAGGCTCGGTTGCCGTCGTATTCAGCTTGGCGCCGAAAATGCTCATCATCTTGGCAACGTCAACATCGCCGCCGCTGATGGCATCGGCAATGTTAACATAATAGTCGCCGGCATCAGGATCATCCGCCGTATCAGTATTGACAAAGTGATAGGTTTTGCCGTCAAGAGTGATGGTGTGGTTGAGATAATCCGCCGCCTTGTCCGAATTAAAGTCAATACGGGCGGTGTTCTTGATATCGTTGTCAATCGCCTGAATGGTAAAGACACCTGTCGGAATACCGGTATCCTGCGCCGGATTGGACGCGCTCTGAACACAGGCCAGCGTTTTGCTGGCGTCAATGGTCAGTTCGGCACCGGCAACAGACTGGACAATCTGAATGGTGCTGCCGTCAGCGGTAAAGCGATTGGCCGAAGGCATATTGTTTTTAATCGCGGTTTCAAAAGCCTTGGTAAAGTCACTGGTCGTAATAATACCGGTCGAGATGTCCACCGCAATATATTTGTTTGTGCCATCATCTGCCGGAATAGTGGCCGTGCCGTTGGTAAAGATGAAGTTATAAGTCGTACCGGTTCCGGCGTCGGTAATGGCAATACTGGAGCCGTTTTCAGGAATTTTGGTAAATTCGAGCTGACCGGCGGCATAGTAAACGTCCTGCGACGTATCGCCGGTTGTTTCACGACCGCCGTAAAGCGTAACGCTGGAAGCGCCGCTCGGAACCGAAGCGCCCATCGACCAGCCATTGGAACTGGTTTTGGTATATTCCAGACTCATGTTGCTGGCATTGCCGAGGCTGTCGTAAATCAGAGCCGAAACTTTGCGTTTGCCGCCGGCGGCCGCATTGGTCGGATCATAAATAGGATCGTCCGAAGGCAGGTTGGCACCGAGGCTTATCTGGTGAGTCGGGGTAGCCGTACCGCCGATATTGGCCAGATTGACCGGACGCAGGTTGGTGCCGTCGATGATGTTGTCGTTGATGTAGACGGTGTTGCCGGAGGCATCGTAATAGGCTTTCATATATTTGATGCCGTTGACGTCGACAACCGTCGCATTCGGATTGCCGTCCCAGGGCAACAGCGACCAGGCCTGCGCATAGTAGCCGCCGGTGTTTTTCAGATAGCCGTTTTCATCGACAGAGAAACTGCCGGCGCGGGTATAGGCCCAGAGATCGCCTTCGCCCGGATTGGCCGCCTGATTGACGACAAAATAGCCGGAACCGCTGATGGCTACATCAGTCGAGTTGGATGTCGCAGACAACAGTCCCTGAGCGCTGATACTCTGCTTGGGCTTGGACTGAACGCCGCCCGGCGAATATAAGCTGGAGGAAGACTGTTTGGTTACCAGGGTTGAAAAAGCAACCGAATTGCTTTTATAACCGACGGTGTTTACGTTGGCGATATTGTCGGAAATGGCACCCATCGAACTGGACTGGGAAGCCAGAGCCGAAATACCGGATTGCATTGCACCAAAAATACTCATTTTTTCTCTCCTAAAGTTTTATTAAAGCAAACCGAAGGTTGCGGCTTTCAAAGCCTCGCCTGCGGCCCGACCGAGGGCAGCCGCTGCCGTTTCTAGAGCGCTGTCATCGTCGCCCCCTTCTTCCGGAGGGGTTGTATTCTCATCATTACCGTCGCCGGCTTCATCACCGCCTTCGGCAGTATTGTCGTCCGAATTGAAATAATCGTCGTTGCGGACAGTCAGGATATCGCCAAGGCCTGCGGTAACGGCATCGCCGAGACCGACATAGACGCCCGAGGAATCGCTGGCAACGCCGGTAACGCGCCCAAAGACCGTGGTAACGACGCTGGCTGCGGTTTCGCCGCTGGCAACCTTGGTCGAGACTTCGATTTTATAGGCGCCGTCCTCCAGCTGATTGCCGTTGGAATCCTTACCGTCCCAAGTAAACTCGTGAGTTCCCGAAGTAACCTTGCCCTGTTCGGAATAGACGATATTGCCGTTCATGTCCTTGACGACAATCGTCGTGCTGACAACGTTCTTATCCAGGGTGTAGGTGGCTTTCGCCTTGCCGCCTTCAAGCGGCATGACATTGCCGAGCACCTGCGCGACCTTGCCTATGTAGGACACGGCCTGAGCACCAAGATTGGCAATATTCATACTCAAAAGGCTGTCCAGCTTTTCGTTGGTCTGAATGGCCTGTTCAACGCTGGAATACTGAACCAGCTGATTGGTAAATTCGGCCGTATCCATAGGATCAAGCGGATCCTGATATTTCAACTGCGTGGTTAACAGGGTCAGAAAGGTGTTCATGTCCGCCGACAGGTTCTGGGAGGCGGTATTGTTTGTGGTACCCGTCTGAGTGTAACCGTTTAATGCGTTTACGTCTGTCATTGTCTTTCCCCCTAAACTCTGATGTTAAGACCGGTTGTGCCGTTCCAGGACTGATTCTGGAAAGCATCCCCCAAGAGGTCGTTGCCGGCCTCTTTTTCGAATATATCGCCGATGAAGCTGCGCAGGCCGTTTTCTCTTTCCTGATTCTGATTGGCCTGATTGCCGTCTCTGAAGCTGAAGCTCAGCGACCCTTCATCGGTTTGGAAACCAGCATCGTTAAATGCTTTTTCCAAAGACTGCATCTCTTTCTGGAGCGCTTCCATGGTTTCGGGGCGGGTTGAAATAATATGCGCCTGCAGTTTGCCGTCCTTGCCAATCTGCATTTTTATCTCAATATGTCCGAGATCTTCCGGCTTGAGCGAAATATCGATTTTATCAATTCCCTTAACGGCAGATTTGGTAATGTTAACCTTGACCTGTTCGACAACTTCCCGGCTCATTCCCTTATAAACGTCGCGGAAAGAAGTCTGACCGTTTTCCGAGGCAGCATCGGCCCTGGCCGCGCGGACGAATTCACCGCCGGCAACCGTTGCGGTCGTTCCGAGACCAGCAGAACTGACTTCCGCATTGGCAGCGGCCGGCATATTCGCCACACCGGTTTCGGATGCTGCGGAAACCGCGGCATTAAACGCCGGGGTAACATTCAGATTCTGAACATTATTACCATTGCCGGCAGCCAGCTGACTTCCCTGCGATTGCAACGTTTCTGCGGCGTTTTGCGCCGACACGGCCGCAGGCTTGGACGAAACAGTTATGGCTTCGTCGACGCTTCCGGCATCTGCCAGCAGATCCTTAGCGCTTAACTGGGCAATTTTTTCCTCATGAACCGAAACTTTTACTTCGGCTTTGCCTTCGCGGCCGATGACTTCCGAAAGCCTGGCCGCCTGCTCGCTGACTTCCCCGGCTGCCAAATCATCGACAAGACCTTGCGCCGAAACGTCTTTTTTAACGGCTTTGTCCTGAACCTGAGCCTTGATGGCTTCCATATTCAGCTCAATTGCATCAGCATCATCAACCGGAGCAAAAGCGCTGACATCAATAGCGCCATCCGTTTCAACAGGCTGCAAAGCCGTCATGTTTTGAGCAGTATCCGCCGGTTGAATTCTGAAAACCGGCTCGCCGTTCTGCGGCATCGACATCAGGACCTGAACAGAATCATCGCCGGCAAGCTGCGCGGCCAGTTCAGCACCGGTCATCTGAACCATTTCGCCGGTTTCAGGGTTGATAACATTAATCATTCCCATCATTGACAAATCGGCCAGAGGAACCAGAACAGAAACCGTCAGCTCCCCGCTTTCGTCTCCGGCGTTTTCCGGAGCAGCATCAACAGTCGGCACTTCAGCAGCGGGGACATCTTCGACAGCAGATCCCTCGCTCTCGGGACGGGAAACTTTTTCATTCTGCTGCGCCTGCGCATCTTCACGGGATGCACTTACAGCGCCATCAGCAGAAGCTTCAACCTTATCGTCCTCTTTCCGGTTGTCGTTTTTTGCCGGCTTGTTTTTTTTGTCCGCAACAGGGGATTTATCAGCGGAACGAACCTCACGGCGGTCGGAACGATCATCCTTCGCGGCCGCTGCCGCCCGGTCGCTTTCACGAACTTCCGGCCGTCCGGCCTCAGTGCCGCGGTTGAGCATCTGAGCAAAGGCGTCGCTTCCGGTTCCGGAGCTTACGCTTATCTTGCCGAAGTTCATCAAACTGGCCAGCTGGCTTTTAATTTCATTCAGTTCCATAACAGAAAATCCTCAAACAAATTTCATTTGAGGATTAATATGCAAACAGCGTGCCAAATTTTAAAAATAAAATATAGTTTTAATAGTCCGCACATGTGCTGCGACAATAATCGGTAAGATCACTATAAGGATCAGACGAAGGTCTAATATTAACATATTCTTCTAAGGAAACTCCATTACTGAATTCGTATTTGCAAGTTCCATTATATACAGGATCGTTTGGTCCTCCTATATAGTCAATAGATTCAAGATTATCTCGCCAACTAACGCATGACGGACAGGCAACACTGCAATACTGATATTTATACTTTTCACCACACAAACTACTATCAAAGCAGCGGTATGGATACATATTGTCAGGACAATAAACACTGCATTTTGAAGAATCCTGCGGACAGGTCGTTCCGGCACAATACTGATACGTGCCGTCACATTTATAATATGACCCGCAGGGATCCGCTACGACGCAGGAGCTTCCTTCTTGTTTATAACCGGATTTGCAAGACCAGGAGCTGATTTTGGACGAACAATCGGAGTAATAAGAACAACTGGCGTTACTCGGACAAGAGGATATTGCCGCCGTTCTGTTCCTGCAGTTGTCGCCGTAAGCCGTCTGACATTTTGAAGAACAGTCGCTGTAATAGCTTTCACAGCCGTAAGGCGTCGATACGGCGGTACGGTTGATACAGTTGTCGGCAGCGGCAACTTCACATTTGGAAGGACAGTCGTCCCAGTATTTTTCGCAGTAATAGGGAACGTTCACGCTTTCCCGGATATGGCAGTTGTCGGAGTAGGCTACCTTGCAGACCGAGGAACAGGGAGAAGGATAATATTCGGCGCAGCCGTACGGCCCTTCGTCAACCCCGGCCGGACAGACGCAGTCGGTATATTGTCCGCCGCAGCTGTCCCCGGACACCGAACGCGGATAAGAACAGTTGGAAGAAGTATATTGATATTCCGGCTTGCAGACGCAGCTTTCGTATCTGCCGCCGCAGGAAGCGCCGGTACCGTTCTCTTTGGCCGAACAGGAAACCA
>ERZ779890.3141-NODE-3141-length-15031-cov-3.131677_pt1 | contig 15031 bp, 9 predicted proteins | sample MGYA00511553_ERZ779890 | MGnify/ENA primary metagenome ERZ779890 (study PRJEB29588, sample SAMEA2152064) | human gut metagenome | biome: human gut; feature: human-associated habitat; material: faeces | place: Denmark | collected 2008/2010 ...
TCTCTTATGGCGGACATATTAGTTGCTTTGGTAATAAATTTGTATTTGTAATGGAGGCTTTAGGGTATATCGCATGTTATGAACTGCAAAATGATGGAAAAGAACGTTTGTTATGGGATCATTTTTTAGAAAAACCCATATATAAAGGAGATCAACTTGATAGAAAACATTTAAAATTAGGTTTCCCAGAAGTAAAAATGACCAAAAATTATATTTTCTGTAGTTATTTTGGTGAACGATTAACAAGAGAGAAACTCAAAACTCTTAAACCTCGAAATCTCTTGATATTCGATCACCAGGGCAACTTATTAAAAAATTTACGGTCGAAAAGAAGTTTGGGGAAATTCACCGTTTCCGAAGACGAAAAAACGATCTATGCCGCAACTGAAGAGCCGGAAGTGGCGATCATTCGGTTTGATATTAGTAACATACTGAAATAACAAGTTTATGAAAACATGGATTCTTCTCTTTTGCCTGTTTCTTGCGTCTTGTAGCAACCGACAAACGCAATCTTCCGATCATGAGAATTTTTATCGGATAGATTTTCGTCCTTTGGTCAAAAATGAAGCACAAGAAATAGGTTTAAATGAATGGGCGACAAATCCTCGATACGTACAACTGGAAACCAACGACTTCATTCGGGTCAAATCCATCCAAAGGATCATACTGGACGATGAAAAACTGTTAGTGGTTCATTCGGACAGATTATCTCTATTTGATAAAGATGGGAAATATATGTATGAAATCGGGAAAAAAGGAGATGGAGAAGGAGAATATAAAAGGATGAATGGCGTTATTTTACGGAATGACACACTGTTTGTTGTGGATGGAAATTATGATTTTACACGATACAATTGGCAAGGAGAATATTTAGGTAAATTATTTTGCCCACGAATACGGCACACCCTGAATTTTTCCCTTATTCCCAATACGGATCTGTTTTTAGGGTATGTAGATAATCACACTGGAAAAAAAGAAGTCCGGTTTGTCTTTTTCCGAGATACGGCAGCAATTAAGATTGTTCCGAATCTGGATAAATATGAGCCTGCTTCGTCAGAAGTCGTATATAGTGCACCACCCGAAATGAAAGCGTTTGACGGGCTTGTCCCCGCCTTCAAAGAAGTTTTCAACGATACGATCTATCAGGTTGATGAACACTTGAATTTAGTTCCTTATGCTGTAGTCGAGTTAGGAAAATACAAGGCTACCAAAGAAGCCATGTTTGCTTGCACGGCTGAACAGTTGATGAAAAAATGGGACTTCTTCAACGGCAAAATTGCGCTTGCTGCAACCGGAGAGAAAGACGGTATCATTTATCTGGCACACCATGATGTAACTGATCCGTACACTTACAGCTATGACAAAAATGCCAAACAAGCATTTTATCAAAAGGTCATCTATCCGGACAATTCTTACCGATTCAAGGAAGGAAGTACTTTCGTGCCTCATTTCATATCGACAGACGGAAAATATCTGATTGATTACGAGATACCGGAAAATGGAAATTCCCCTGTGATTGTCCTTGTCGAACGTTAATAAACAATTTATACCGTCCATGAAAACATGTTTCTTATTCATGATATTAAGTATTCTGACCTCTTGTTCCATGCAAAAAACAAAAGGTGTCAGTCTGGAACAAGCCTTATCCATGAGCGGAGAAAATCAGGCGGAATTGGAAAAGGTGCTCGAATATTACAAAAATGACAGTATAAAGTTAGAAGCAGCCCGATACTTAATCCGAAATATGCCGTTCCATTTTTCACGGATGGAATATTTCGTATCGCCCGAAGGCGAACGATATGTACCCGACATCCGGAATTTCACGGACAATCAAGCCGTAAAAAGACATTGTGATTCTTTACAGGAAAAAGGATATACGATCAGGAAAGAGATCGTTTACGACATCAAGGCCTTACATAGTGATTATCTGATCAGAAATATAGACTTGGCTTTTCAAGCTTGGCAAAAACCTTGGGCTAAATTTGTTTCGGCTGACCTCTCCCAAATGCTCACGCACCAGCGTTTTTCTTTCCCAGACTCTGCTTTTGAAGTAGATGAACCCAACCAGAGCGGGCAGGATAGGCGAAAGGGCCTGGCCCAGATAGATTCCGGGAAAGCCCAAAATGCTTTCGAAGCCTGTATGATCATAAACAAACAGTTTATAAACAATTTAAAATATAAAGAGACCGGACAGCCGTTTTATCCTACCATAGAAGAGACTTTTCGGGCCGGTATCGGAGAATGCGACGCTTTATGCAATTTCGCGACAATGGCCATGCGTGCTGTCGGCATACCGGTAGTCGTGCAAACCACAACCTGGACGAAAATGGACTTAGCCCATAGTTGGTGTGCCGTACTACAGGATGGCGAATTTTATGATTTCAGTCCTGCTTATGCCGGACCAGACGAATACAGGCAAAAACTTATGACTGTCCGTTATCTGAAACCTGCAAAAGTATACCGTAATTTATTTGATGCCGATTTCAAAAAATCACGGACGGACGATGGTTATACCACATACTTAAAAAGCCCTTTATTAAAAGATGTTACGGCGGAAAGCGGTTATCCGGTTTTGGATTTGAGGATCGAGGCTGACAAAGCACCATCCTCTGCAGAAAGCCTTGTTTATTTATGTGCTTATAATTACTACGAATGGAAACCGATCGCTATTGGCATACAGACCGATGCCGTCTGTGAGTTTAAAGATGTTGTCGGCAATAATATATTCATCATAGCTGAAGGTGATAAAGAACAGGATTTAAAATACGTTACCGCACCGTTTTTGGTCGATTCATCGGGACACATCCGGAAATTCATCCCTGATAAAAACAGACCTGTCAGACAAGAACTTTGGATAGAAAAAGGAAAAACTCCCCGTAATCTGCATTTTTGGGATATTGAGAAAGAATATTTTGTTTTTATACCATCCGACAACATGACTTCGGATACGACGCAACTCTATACTCATATACCGGATAATGCCCTTTTATGGTACGCAACTCCTCATCAGGCATTTGGACAACGAGTAGGATTTATAGAAAACGGCCAACTGAAAAGGACATGGGATTTCTAAAGAAAATCATCAATTGGTTACTGAATGCGATTTTGGTTGTTTTTATTGTAGCCAGCATCTGGATTTTCTCGCAAGTCTTCCTCCTCGCCTCCTTCCGCATCCCCAGCGACTCGATGGAGCCGGAGCTGGTCGAAGGGGATTTCGTGGCGGTCTGGAAACCGACGCTCGGCGCACGGCTGTTCGACCTCAACGCGACGCTGCGGCTGGAACAGACCGAGATACACCGCACACCGGGATTTCGGAAAACAAAGCGGGGCGACGTGCTGGTCTTCAACTTCCCGCATCCCAACGGCTGGGACAAGATCGAGATGCATATCCTGAAATACTACATCAAACGGTGTATCGGATTGCCGGGCGACACGCTTTCCATCCGGAACGGGGTGTTCCGGGTCAGCGGAGCCGACACGCCATTAGGGAATCTTGATTCACAACGCAGGATCGGGCAGACGTTGCCGGGAGAATTTCCGGACGGCATCTATAACAGTTTCCCGTTCGACTCCATCGCCAATTGGAACATCCGGGATTTCGGGCCGATCTATATCCCGAAAACAGGTGACAGTTTGACTATGAACCGGGGAAATTATATCTTATACCGCAAACTGATCGAGTGGGAGCAAAAAGGGAAATTAGAATATAAAGATTCAACTGTTTTCCTTAATGCCAAACCAATAAAAGACTACTGTTTTCTGAAAAACTATTATTTCATGGCCGGCGACAAAGGCATGAACTCGCAGGATTCGCGCTATTGGGGCTTGTTGCCGGAAGAATATATCGTCGGCAAGGCGGCATTTGTCTGGAAATCGGTCGATCCGTACACCGGCAAGCTCCGCTGGGATCGGTTCATGAAGAAAATCGAATAAAAAACGGATAAGCATGGAAATAAAATACACCGGCATGGAACTCAAATTGCATAGGCATGGAATCCGGACTGCACTGGCATCCGTTTTCGGGGCGATGCTGATCGCCACGCCGCTCGTCGGCGACAGCGCATTGGCGAACGGCATTGTGACGGGAAAAGTCTTCTGGTTCCACCTGTCGATGGCGCTGATGGCGATCGGGACGGTTGTGACGGCATGGCTTGGCGGGAGGAAAAGCATCCCGTTTGCATTGCCGGACGGATTGTTGCTCCTCTTTGCCGGGATCACGCTCGCGACATACGACCGGCAGCTCGATCCCGAACCCGAAAAACTGCTTTTCGGCGGGCAGTTGGTCGTGTTGTGGTTTCTGTTGCGCTATTTTCTTACAGAGGCTCCTTGCCTGAAGTTCTTTTTCTTATTTGTGCTGATGCTCACCGGACTGGTCGAAGCCGTCTGGGGAATGCAGCAATTGCATGGCTATGCCTATTCCAACCATTCGCTTTTCCGGCTGACGGGTTCTTTCTTTAATCCGGGGCCTTACTGCGGGTACTTAGCGGTCGTGCTGCCGGTTTGCCTGTGGACGGCGTTGCGGTTTCAAAAGGGGATGCATTATTTCGGCTGGGTATGCGCCGGAGCTATCCTGATTGTCCTGCCTGCCGGAATGAGTCGGTCGGCGTGGATGGCGGCGGTCGTGGCTTGCGGATGGGTGTACTGGACGGAACGGATCGGATGGGAGAAGACGAAAGCTGTATGTCGAAGGTATAAGAATGCTACAATTCCTTTTATTGCAATTGTGGCGATATTGGTGGGATGTACCATTGCCGGGGTTTACGGGATGAAACAAGATTCGGCGGACGGGCGATTGCTGATGTGGAAAGTGACGGGGAAAGCGATTGCCGGACAGCCGCTTGCAGGAACGGGGTTAGGCGGATTCCCGGCGGCATACGCGGAGGCGCAAGGCGGGTATTTCGCAACAGGGAACGCAACAGACCGGGAGAAACGGGTGGCGGGATGTCCCGAATATGCGTTCAACGAATACCTGCAGATCGGGCTGGAACAGGGGGTCGGAGGGTTGATCGTGTTCGTGGCATGGCTGGGGAGCATGGCGTACTATGGAATCCGGAACAGGCAGCAGGGAGCGGCCGGTGGCGTGTTGGCGTTAGCGGTGTTCGCGGTGTCGTCCTATCCGTTGCAGTTGCCGTCGTTTTGGGTGGCGTTGGTGTTTTTGGGGGCGATATGCGTGACGGAAGATGGGACGCGGACAAGATCATCTGCCCTATCCGTATCACCGGTGTGCCATATTACGATGATAAGTCTGTTGTCGCTTGCCTCCGTCTGTCTGTTCATCTTGCAGAAAGGGCAATATGAGGCATATAAACGATGGGGACGGATGCAGATGATCTACAACAACAAGGCGTATGAATCGGTTGCGGAAGATTATCACGAGCTGCATGACAAGTTGAAGCATAAACCGGAATTTTTGTTTGAAGAGGCGCAATGCCTCAGCAAGACGGGACAACACGCCGAAGCGATACGGGTATTGGAACGGGCGAAGCGGCTGAGCGGAGACCCGATGATCCGGTACATGATCGCCAAAAACCGGCAGACGCTCGGAGATTACCGGGAGGCGGAAGAAGAATTGCTTCAGGCTATCGGGATACTGCCGGAGAGATTGTATCCATATTATTTGTTAGCCAAGCTATATGCAGAGCCGGAGTTCTACCAGGTGGATAAATTGCGGGCTGCCGCCAGTGTCGTGCTGGCCAAAAAGCCGAAGGTGGAAAGTACGGCAATCCGGGAAATGCGGGAAGAAGTAAAAAAGATAATAGAAAAAAAGTAATTACGAAAGGATCGTAACTAAAATATGTTTGTATATTTGCGAAACAACTTTGATAAAAACAATAAAATATGAAATACTACAAATTGTTTGCTATACTGATTCTGGCCGGGATGATGGCTTGCTCCGGTGAAAAGAAAGAGAAAGGTTCCGAAGAAAGCGTAGAAACCGTTCTGCCGGATGAGACAAACGAGGTGACGGTGATGAAGTTGAATACTACTGATTTCAACCACGAACTGATCAGTAACGGCAAACTGTCAGCCCGAAACTTTGTCGACCTAAAATTCGAATCGGCAGAACCGATCGCCAAGATATATGTGAAGAACGGCGATCGCGTGACGAAAGGGCAAAAGCTCGCAGAACTCTCAACCTTCCGCCTTGCCAACAAGACAGCGCAAGCCAAAGATGCACTCGAACGCGCCAAACTGGAACTGCAAGACGTACTGATCGGACAGGGCTACAAACTGGAAGATTCTACAAAAGTACCGCCCGCAACCATGCAGTTAGTCAAGGTAAAAAGCGGGTATGACCAGGCACTGATCTCTTGGCAGCTTGCCAAATACGAACAACGAAACGCAGTCCTGACCGCCCCTTTCGACGGTGTCGTCGCTAACCTGTTCGCCAAACAGTTCAATACGGCTTCTACCTCCGATGTTTTCTGTTCCATTATCGATACCCGCACATTGGAAGCCGCTTTCACAGTTTTGGAAAGCGAACTGCCGCTTATCAAAACAGGCGATCGTGTAGAGGTAGCTCCTTTTGCCTTGTCCGATGTCACGGCTGACGGCCGTATATCCGAAATAAACCCGCTGGTAGACAAAGACGGGATGGTACAGGTGAAAGCTGCCGTAAACGATAAAGGTAAGTTGTTCGAAGGGATGAATGTACGAGTAAGTATCCATCGTTCGCTGGGTAAACAGTTGGTCGTTCCCAAAAGCGCTGTCGTACTCCGTTCCGGCAAACAGGTTGTATTCACATTAACGGAAGACAAAGCATACTGGAACTATGTACATACAGGTTTGGAAAATGCCGACAGCTATACGATCATTGACGGACTGAAAGAAGGGGATATCGTGATTACAAGCGGTAACATTAACCTGGCTCACGAAGCACCGGTCAAAGTAATTGACAATTGAAAATGGACAATTGACAATTCAGAAATCATAATTTATAAATCATAAATCATAGTTCTAATACATGATAAAGTTTCTACTACAACGCCCTATCGCGGTATTGATGGCTTTTACGGCTTGCTTTATCGTGGGACTGGTTACTTACTTCACCATTCCGGTGTCGTTGCTGCCTGATATTGCAATTCCGGAGATCACCGTACAGGTATCCGGCCAGAACACTTCGGCACGCGAATTGGAAAACACAGTAGTAAAAACCATCCGCCAGCAATTAATGCAGGTTGCCAGTTTACGCGACATCCACAGTGAAACACGCGACGGTGCTGCCATCATACGCCTAAACTTCGATTTCGGAACAAATACGGATCTGGCTTTTATCGAAGTCAACGAAAAGATAGACGCAGCTATGAACTACCTGCCACGTGAAGTAGAACGTCCACGGGTAATCAAAGCCAGTGCCACTGATATTCCCGTATTCTGCTTGAATCTGACATTGAAAAGCGACAGCGCTTACAGTGAAATAAACGAAGGATCGTTCCTCGACCTTTGCCAGTTTGCCGAAACGGTGATCAAACGTCGTATCGAACAGTTGCCCGAAGTGGCAATGGTAGATGTGACCGGAATTCTGAAACGGCAGTTACAGATTGTTCCGGACATGAAGTTGCTGAAAATGTCGGAGATCACACTTGACGATCTGGAGGCCGCACTGACATCTAACAATATAGAACCGGGTAGCATGACCGTACGTGACGGCTATTACGAGTACAATATCAAGTTCTCGACACTGCTGCGCACACCGGAAGATGTCGAGAATATTTATATCAGGAAAAATAACCATATTTTTCAACTGAAAGATTTGGCACGCATCTCCGTCGTGCCGGAGAAAGAGACCGGAGCTTCCCTTTCCAACGGGAAACGGGCGGTAACGCTGGCTGTAATCAAGCAGGCGGATGAAAATATGGATAACATGAAAGAGGCATTGGCAGAAGTGACGGATTACTTTGCTTCCGTCTATCCGGATATCGATTTCAGTGTCAGCCGCAACCAGACGGAATTGCTGGATTATACCATCTCGAACCTGAAACAAAACCTGTCGTTGGGTTTCCTTTTCATCTGTATCGTCGCCATCCTTTTCTTAGGGGATATCAAGAGCCCGGCAGTAATCGGGTTAAGTATGGTGGTGAGCCTGATCATCAGTTTCCTTTTTTTCTACCTCTGCAAGATGTCGCTGAATATCATCTCCATCTCCGGGTTGATCCTGGCTTTGGGTATGATGATCGACAGTTCGATCATCGTAACGGAAAACATTACCCAATACAGGACACGAGGAGACTCGCTGGAAGAGGCTTGCAATAAAGGGACGACCGAAGTAATTACTCCGATGCTGAGTTCCACTTTTACGACAATTGCCGTCTTCGTTCCGCTTGTGTTCATGAGCGGAATAGCAGGAGCGATCTTCTTTGACCAAGCCTTTGCCGTCACCGTCGGTCTGATGGTTTCCTATTTCACGGGAATCATGCTGCTGCCGGTACTCTACAAACTGGTATACAGTATTCCGGACATCAAACATAAGGATTTCAATATGCGAATCAACAATCTGGTAAAAGAGCATACATTGGACCGCTTCTATGATACCGGAGTGGATTTTGTGTTCCGTCACAAAACGGCAAGCCTGATTTTCATTGCCATTACGCTCCCGCTTTGCGCCTTTCTGTTCTACGAAATACCGAAAAGCCGTATGCCGGAGATAGACCAGAACGAACTGATCGCTCATGTGGAATGGAACGAAAACATCCATATCGATGAAAACCAGAGCCGTGTCAGCCAGTTATTCGCCTCTATCGACAATCAGGTACAAGAACACACGGCCTATGTCGGGCAGCAGCAATTCCTGTTGAACCGGGATCGCGAGATGTCGGTTTCTGAAAGCGAGTTATATTTTAAGACGGAGAAACCAACCGGAATCGCTCCTTTGCAAAAATCGGTGGAAAAATGGATCAAAACGCATTACCCGATGGCAGTGATATCCTTCTCGCCTCCCGAAACAGTATTTGAAAAGCTGTTTGTGACAGGTGAAGCCGACATTGTCGCCGAATTGCACACCCGCAATAAATCTGAAGCACCGGAAGCCTCCGTCTTGAATAAAATAGAACAGCAAATCGAGGCGAAAACAGGACATACTCCTGTCGGTATCACCTTCGACAATCAGTTAAATATCACAATAGACAGACAGAAACTTCTGCTTTATAACGTCGACTACAACGAAGTGTACCGGTTGCTGAAAACGGCATTCAAAGAGAATGAAGTAGCAACGCTCCGCTCCTACCAACAATATCTGCCAATCGCATTGGCCGGGGAAGAACAAACGGTTAACGAGGTCTTACAGAAAACATTGGTAAACACTGTTCCTGACACGGAAGGCAACGTACGATATATCCCGCTGCAATCGCTGGTGCGTGTCACTCCGGGAGAGGACTTGAAAACGATCACGGCAGGAAAGAACGGAGAATACATTCCATTCAGTTTCTATGATATAGACAATGCCGAACAGTTGATGGAAAATGTAAAAAAAGAAATCGATACAGACTGGGATATCGATTTTTCAGGAAGTTTCTTTTCCAACCGGCAGATGCTGAACGAGCTGGTCGTGATTTTGTTCATTTCGATCCTACTGATGTATTTCATCCTGGCAGCCCAGTTCGAAAGTTTCCTGCAGCCGCTCATCGTGCTGCTTGAAATTCCGATCGATGTAGCAGCCTCCTTGCTGGTGCTCTGGATATGCGGCCATACCATGAACCTGATGAGTGCCATCGGTATCGTCGTGACCTGCGGTATCATCATCAACGACTCCATCCTGAAACTGGATGCTATCAACGAACTCCGCAAAGAAGGGGTTCCTCTTATGGAAGCCATACATGAAGCCGGACGGCGGCGCCTGCGCCCTATCATCATGACATCATTAACGACAATATTCGGAATGGTTCCGCTGCTTTTCACATTCGATATGGGCAGCGAACTGCAAAAGCCGCTCTCCATCGCCATGATCTCGGCCATGCTGATCGGTACGGCAGTCAGCCTTTTTGTCATACCACTGATATACTGGTTCATTTATCGCAAACATGAGGTTGGTAATTTGAATGTTGAAAATTGAAAATTGGAAGTTATGGACAGGAAATTCATTTATAGATATGTCATCACGTTGTTGATGCTTGCATGCGTATTCGGAGGAAAAGCGCAGCTCACACTGACGCTGGAACGAACTATCACACTGGCGGCCGACAGTTCGCTGAACGCTTTCCGATACAAAAATATGTATCTGGCCGGCTACTGGGAATACCGGACTTACAAGGCCGGCCGTCTGCCAAGCCTTACCCTAAATCTGACGCCGGCACAATACCGCCGTTATTTTACCCAACGATATGACTCGGAGGCTGATATCGACGTATATAGAAAACAACAATCGTTTTATGCGGGCGGGCAATTGGAGATCGAACAGAATTTCGACCTCTTAGGCGGTACATTCTATTTGGATACAGACTTGGATTATATGCGCTATTTCGGCGACCAAACTTATAACCAGTTCTCATCGGTTCCGATCCGCCTCGGCTACCAGCAAGACTTATTGGGGTATAACGCTTTTAAATGGGAACGGAAAATCGAACCGTTGAAATACGAGAAGGTCAAGAAAGAACTATTATATAATGTAGAGCAAATGAGCGAGCAAGCAACGACCTATTTCTTCGCTCTGGCAATGGCACAGGTGGAATATGATCTGGCCAAGGAAAATGTCGCCACGACCGACACACTGTACCGGACAGGGCAGGAACGGCATAAGATAGCTTCTATCAGCCGAGCGGATTTGCTGACACTGAAATTGGATGCCGTAAACGCACGCAACACATTGAAAAATGCGGAAATCGCCCTAAAACGTGCCATGTTCAGCCTCGCCTCTTACTTGAACTTCGACAAGAATACAGAAATACGCCTGCGCCTCCCAAGCCGCCCGCGCAATATGGAAATCTCGGTCGACAAAGCACTCGAATTGGCACGTGCAAACAACCCGACCTTTCTGGAGTTGCGCCAGCAAATATTAGAAGCCCAGCAGCAGGTAGACAAAACCAAGAAAGAAGCGATGTTCAACGCCCAGATCAATGCCAGCGTCGGATTCAACCAAGTGTCCAAGAACATACAGGACGCCTACAAAAATCTGCAACAGCAGGAAATCGTCTCTTTGTCTGTTTCGATCCCGTTGGTAGACTGGGGCGTACGAAAAGGGAAGCATAATATTGCCAAGAACAACCTGCTTGTCACCGAAACATCCGCCAAACAAAAAGAATTGACAGTAGAAGAAGACGTGATTATGACAGTCGGCGACTTCAATATCCAGCAAGCCCTGATTGGAAGTGCCGAAGAAGCGGTAGACCTGGCAGAAACAGCCTACAGCGAAACCAAGCAACGCTTCATGATCGGAAAAGCGGATATCAACAGTCTTACTCTGTCGCTGAACCGCCAACAGGAAGCGCAGCGGAACTATATTTCGGCTTTACAGAACTACTGGCTGAGCTATTATAAGATCCGAAAACTGACGTTGCACGATTTCGAAACGGGAGTTTCCCTTTCGAACGAGTTCGAATATAAATACGGATTGTAACAAAAAATGAATAATGAGTGCATCTCCTAAAATATCCTCTTTCACCATCATTGTCACCTTCCTTTGCGTGGCACTGGCAGGGATTGCCTTTATACCGCTGCTGCCGATCAAGCTGTCGCCGTCACGCACGCTGCCACAGTTGACTATCAGCTATAACATGCCGGGCAATTCGGCACGCGTGATAGAGATGGAAGTGACCTCGCGGCTCGAAGCGATGTTGGCACGCATCAAGGGGATCAAGGAGATCAATTCCACGTCCGGCAACGGATGGGGATATGTCACGCTCGAGCTGGACAAGCATACCAATATCGATGCCGCCCGTTTCGAAGCGTCTACCATCATCCGACAGACATGGCCCAGCCTACCGGACGGACTGAGCTATCCGGTCCTGGAAATGAGCCGGCCGAACGACAAGGAAGTACGGCCTTTCATGAGCTACACACTGAATGCGGCAGCCACACCCATATTCATACAACGCTTTGCCGAAGACCAGATAAAACCTCGCCTAAGCGGGATTCCCGGCATCTACCGCATCGATGTCAGCGGTGCCACCCCGATGGAATGGCGACTGGAATATGATAGCCGTCAGCTGGCAACGTTAGGTATCAGCATCCCGGATATACAGAAAGCGATCAGCCAGTATTATCAAAAAGAATTCTTAGGAACCGGAAACGTGGAAACCCAGTTGGCGACTTCGTGCAAAGAAGGACAAAGTAGCCAGTGGATACGTCTCGCTTTGGTTCCTGAAAACGAAACAGACGGATTCAACCCATCGCTTATAACCGTCCTGAACAAAGACGGCAAGCTGATCCGCCTGGACCAACTGCTAAAAGTCACCCGTCAGGAAGAGGCTCCACAGAGTTATTACCGTATCAACGGCTTGAATTCCATCTATCTGTCCATCCGCGCCGAGGAGACGGCGAACCAGCTGGAACTTGCCAAACGGGTAAGAGCCGAAATGGAACATATCCGTACCTTGCTTCCACCCGGTTATGAAATACATACCAGCTATGACGCGACCGAATTCATTCAGGACGAACTGAACAAGATTTATGTCCGTACGGGGCTCACCGTCCTGATCCTACTGATGTTTGTCTTGCTGATCACACGCGAGATAAAATATCTGTTACTGATCATCATCAGCCTTTCGATCAACCTCAGTATTGCTGTCATCCTTTATTATCTGTCAGGACTGGAAATGCAGCTTTATTCGTTGGCAGGCGTCACAATCTCACTCAGCCTGGTGATCGACAACACGATCGTCATGACGGAACATATCCGGAACCGACATAACCGAAAGGCAATCCTATCCATATTGGCAGCCACTTTGACAACGATAGGTGCACTGGTCATTATCTTTTTCTTAGATGAAAAGATACGCCTCAATCTGCAGGATTTTGCGGCTGTCGTCATCATCAATTTAGGAGTCTCCCTATTGATCGCGCTTTTCCTGGTTCCCGCCCTAATCGATAAGATGAACCTGGAATGGAAAAAAAGCGGAAAAAAGAACATATCCGGAGAAGAGACCGAGTATACATGGAAAAGCCGGATCAGAAAAAGAACGAACCGCATTCTCAAACGTTTCCCTGTCTACTACAACCGGTACTATCAATGTCAGATCGATTTCCTTTGCGGATGGAAGAAATTGGCATGTTTCATTTTACTGTTAGCATTCGGCATCCCGGTTTTCCTGTTACCGGAAAAAATCGAATACGACACGAAAGACAAAAAGAAGGTCTACACGGCAACAGACACCCTGCTAATCGATACATATAATAAATTCGCCTCCAACGAGACGTACAAGGAGAAGATCAAACCCATCGTCGATAAGGCGTTGGGCGGGACCCTACGCCTGTTCGTACAAAAAGTTTATGAAGGAAGTTACTTCACCCGCAACGAAGAAACGGTCCTGTCTGTCAGCGCATCGCTCCCGAACGGGACGACCTTGCCACAAATGAATACCTTGATGAGCCGGATGGAAGCCTATCTCAGCACCTTCAAAGAAATACGACAGTTCCAAACAAACGTCTACAGCGCACGCCAGGCCGGTATCCGCATCTATTTTACGAAAGAGAGTGAACGGAGCGGTTTCCCGTACACATTGAAAAGCAAAATCATCAGCAAAGCTCTTGAATTGGGGGGGGGGAGCTGGCAAGTCTACGGTTTGCAGGACCAGGGATTCAGTAACGATGTACGCGAAGGAGCCGGTTCTTTCCGTATCGTGATGTATGGTTACAACTACGACGAGCTGTACGAATGGGCCGAACAGCTGAAAGCCAAGTTGCTCACCCACCGCCGCATCAAGGAAGTGACGATCGGTTCCGACTTCTCGTGGTGGAAGGATGATTATATGGAATTTTATTTCAGTCTGGACAAGCTCCGAATGGCAGAGGAAAATATCGGAGCCGGAAGATTGTTTTCCGCTATCCGACCGATATATGGACGGAATATGGAGATTGGTTCGGTGACGACGGAAGAAGGTACGGAAAAAATAAAATTGTCTTCCCGCCAGTCGGAAGAAAGGGATGTGTGGGCAATGCAGTATTATCCTTTTTCGGCAGGTGGAAAAGAATATAAACTGTCGGAACTGGCAACAGTGGAAAAAGGGCAGATGCCGCAGGAAGTAGCCAAGGAAAACCAGCAGTACCGGCTGTGCCTGCAATATGAGTATATCGGTTCTTCGGAACAGGGGCATAAGCTGTTGAAGAAAGATCTGGAGGAATTTAATGAGATTCTTCCAATGGGATATACTGCCAAATCGGAGGACAATAACTGGTCGTGGGGAGGAAAGGACAATAAGCAATATCGTCTGTTGCTTATTGTGATTGCTATCATTTTCTTTATTACGAGTATTCTGTTCAATTCTTTGAAACAGCCGTTAGCGATTATTTTTGTGATTCCGGTGTCTTATATCGGAGTGTTTCTTACATTCTACTGGTTCAAACTGAATTTTGATCAGGGAGGTTTTGCTTCTTTTGTTCTGCTTTGCGGTATCACAGTAAATGCTAGTATCTATATCCTGAACGAATATAATTCTATTCGTCAACGTTGCCCGCGTCTCTCGCCGCTCCGGGCATACGTGAAAGCCTGGAACACGAAAGTGATTCCTATTTTCCTGACGGTGGTTTCCACTATTCTGGGATTTATTCCTTTCATGATAGGTGCGGAGAAAGAAGGTTTCTGGTTTCCGTTGGCGGCAGGTACGATTGGGGGATTGGTTATGTCGGTAATTGGAGTTTTTATTTTCCTGCCGGTATTGACGCTGAAGAAGAAGTGGTTTACGAGGTCTAAAGCAGTGCTTTAGGGATGCTAAAGCGTAGCTTTAGGACGGATAAAGCTACGCTTTTTATTGTTTTACCAATTATTCCCTGCGTTACTGCTATTGATAAGCATTTCTATCCGTTGCTTATATGAATTCGCTCCTTCGGCAATATTTTTTCCTGCATCTGCAGTTCCCATTCCGTAAACGACAATAGGTGTCTG
>ERZ779890.3154-NODE-3154-length-14995-cov-5.657631_pt1 | contig 14995 bp, 14 predicted proteins | sample MGYA00511553_ERZ779890 | MGnify/ENA primary metagenome ERZ779890 (study PRJEB29588, sample SAMEA2152064) | human gut metagenome | biome: human gut; feature: human-associated habitat; material: faeces | place: Denmark | collected 2008/2010 ...
CCAGCGCACCACCCGGCGCAAGCTGCCCTTCGGCGTGTGCCAGATCGGCAAGTCCTTCCGCAACGAGATCACCCCGGGCAACTTCATTTTCCGCGTCCGGGAATTTGAGCAGATGGAGCTGGAGTTCTTCTGCAAGCCCGGCACCGACCTGGAATGGTTCAACTACTGGCGGACCTTCTGCCACAACTGGCTGCTGTCCATCGGTCTGAAGGATGAGAACCTGCGTCTCCGTGACCATGATCCCGAGGAGCTGTGCTTCTACTCCAAGGCCACCACGGACTTTGAGTTCCTGTTCCCCTTCGGCTGGGGCGAGCTGTGGGGCGTAGCCGACCGTACTGACTATGACCTGACCCAGCATCAGAATACCAGCGGTCAGAAGATGGTCTACCGCGAGGGCGAGGGCAAGGACATGGTGGAATATATCCCCTATGTCATCGAGCCCTCTCTGGGCGTGGAGCGCAGTGTTCTGGCCGTTTTGTGCGACGCTTATGACGAGGAAGTTGTGGGTCAGGACAAGAACGGCAAGGACGATGTCCGCGTGGTCATGCACTTCCATCCCGCTCTGGCTCCCTTTAAGGCCGCCATCCTGCCTCTGAGCAAGAAGGAGGTCCTCTCCGGCCCCGCTATGGAGCTGTACAACGAGCTGTCCAAGGAGTTCATGGTGGACTATGACGAGACCGGCTCCATCGGCAAGCGCTATCGCCGTCAGGATGAGATCGGCACTCCCTTCTGCATTACCTTGGACTTTGAGACCGTGGGCGATGAGAACACCCCCGCTGACCACTGTGTCACCATCCGTGAGCGTGATACCATGAATCAGGTGCGTATCCCCATTGATCAGGTGAAGAGCTATCTGGAAGAGAAGATCAAGTTCTAAGAAAACACAGTAACAGGGCGGAGGGTTTGATCGACTCTCCGCCTCTTTAAGGAAAAGGATCAGAGGAACATGGAAGAACAGTTGGAGCAATCAAAACGGCGCCTGCATTTCTGCATGGCACTGATCGGCGGCTGGTTCGGCGCGTATGCTATTTTGCGCTTTCATCACTTCGCCTCGGCAGTGACCGTCAATTTCATTGAGGTTTTCACAAGCGCGGTTCAGGAAAACTGGATCAAAGCGCTGCTGCGTCTTGGAATCGTTATCCTGTATGTTTTTACGATTTTTCTGGCAGCCTGCCTGTCGAAGCGCTGTAAGGGCGATCTGCGGATGTGGGCCATTCTCTCAGATGCAGCTGCGGCCTGTGTGCTGAGTGTTCTGCCGGAGCACTTATCGGAGCTGGGCGTTTACATCTGCATTTTTGCCATGGGCTTCCAGTGGTGCGTGTTTGCCGGAAAATACGGGTATCCCTGTTCCACCATCTTTTCTACCAACAACCTCCGCCAGTTTGTGGATGCCTGGGTCCAGGCCCATTTATTCCGGGATTCGGACCATATCCCCCGGATGAATCTCTATGGAGGAACACTGTTGGCCTTCCATGCCGGCGTTATTGCAGAATGTGTGCTGTGGGCGATGGGGTGGGGAAGCTGCACGATCCTGCCTGTTCTGCTACCTGCGGTTCTGGCTCTTGTTTGGCAGCGCCGGGATTTCCGGATGCGGGAAAGGATCGAAGAAGCCTTTGAACCCCATCATACTGCCTGAACGAAGCAGCCCTGTCGAAATGACAGGGCTGTTTTTGTACAATATGCTAAAGAGACACCTATTTTTTCAGTAAATCTCAGAACTATTCATGAGCGGAAATTTGTGTTAAAATTTCGTTATAACAGAGGTTGACCTTTACGGGGCCCTGTGATAAGAGAAAGGGGAAAACTATGGAAAAAATCTTTAAACTGAAAGAGAACGGCACTACCGTCCGGACAGAGATCCTGGCGGGCCTGACCACGTTCATGACGATGGCCTACATCATCGCCCTGAACCCCAATCTGCTCACCGGCTTCGCGGTCGGCACGCCGCTGTGGAACGGCGTGTTCCTTGCAACCTGCATCGCCTCCGCCATCGGCACCGCCTGCATGGCCTTCCTGGCCAACAAGCCCTTTGCCATGGCGCCCGGCATGGGTCTCAACAGCTTCTTCGCCGTGGTGGTGGCCAACATCGCCGTGATCAATGACTGCGACTACACCAGCGCTTTTCAGGCTGCCCTTGTCATCATCCTCATCGAAGGCATCGTGTTCCTCGTGCTCACCGTGCTGAAGGTGCGCGAGAAGATCGTGGAGGCCATTCCTCTCGGCGTGCGCTACGGCATCGCTCCCGCCATCGGCCTGATGCTGATGAACGTGGGCCTTGGCTCCAACGTCGGTATCTACTCTGAAAACGGCGGCCCGTTCTACATGATGCGTGACTTCTTCGGCGCGCTGACGCCCAGCATCATCAAGGGCAACATGGGCTCGGGCTACGATGCGATGGTCCTGACCGTCGTGACCGCGTTCCTCGGCGTTTTCGTCATGGTCGTCCTCGCCAAGAAGGGCGTGAAGGCGGCAGTGCTGCTCGGCATGCTGTTCTCGTCCGTCATCTACTGGGCGGGCAGCGCCATCTTCCTGCATGTCAATCCGTTTGCGAGCCTCGCGACTGCGAGCTTTGTCCCGCCTTTCGCCGACATGGTCTCCACCACGCTTTTCAAGTTTGACTTTGCGGGCTTTGTGAACATCGGCTGGTTCACCGCCATCACGCTCGTCATCACCTTCTGCATGATCGATATGTTCGATACCATCGGCACGCTCGTCGGTACGGCCTCCCGCGCCGGCATGGTCGATCAGGACGGCAACATGCCCCAGATGAAGGAAGCCCTGCTGTCCGATGCCATCGGTACGGTCGCGGGCGCCTGCACCGGTACCTCCACCGTCACCACGTTCATCGAGTCCGCCTCCGGCGTGGAAGCGGGCGGCCGCACGGGCCTGACCGCGCTCACCGCGGGCATCCTGTTCCTCGCCTGCATGTTCCTCGCCCCCATCGCCGCCGTCATCCCCGGCGCTGCGACCTCCGCCGCGCTGATCTATGTCGGCGTTCTGATGCTCCAGGGCCTCAAAAATGTGGACTTCAGCGACATGGACCAAATGCTGCCGGTGTCCATCATGCTCATCGGTATGCCGATCTCCGGCTCCATCGGCCACGCCATCGGCCTGGGCCTCATCTCCTACACCTTTGTCAAGGTGCTCTCCGGCAAGGCTAAGGACGTCAGCGTTCTGACCTACGTGATCTCCGCTCTGTTCCTTGTCAAGTTCTTCGCCGTCGTGTAAGTGTGTGAAAAAACCTTAAAAAGAGCGTCCTGTACGGGACGCTCTTTTTTTCTGCGCTGCGGTATGATATCATGACGAAGATACATAGGGTAATAGGAACGCACGGCGGAAAAACCTTGAAAAATCAAGGATTGCAACTGCCGGTTGACAAATTTGACAGTGCGCTTTCTTTCCCGCAACCGCGAAATAGGCTATGATAACGCCATCCAGACGGCGCGGGACCGCGCCTTAGAATTCAGGAGGAAGACGATATGATCTTAGCGGATAAAATCATCACGCTGCGCAAAAAGGCGGGCTGGTCGCAGGAGGAGCTGGCAAGTCAGCTCGGGGTGACGCGCCAGTCGGTATCCAAGTGGGAGGGCGCGCAGTCCGTGCCCGACCTTGACAAGGTGGTGCAGATGAGCCGGCTGTTTGGCGTGAGCACCGACTATTTATTGAAGGACGAACTCGAAGAAGAGGAGTTTGTCGAATCCGAGGCGGACGAAGCGCCGCTGCGGAGAGTGACGATGGAGCAGGCGGCACGATACCTTGCGCTGCGCAAGGCCTGCGCGCCGAAGATCGCACTGGCGGTGGCGATGTGCATCGTCTCGCCGGTTGTGATCATTTTTCTCTCCGCCATGGCGGACGCGGGCCTGGGCGGTATTTCGGAGGATCTGGCCACAGGTCTCGGCGTGAGCGGCATTTTGGTGCTGGTCGCCATTGCGGTGGGGATGTTCCTCTCGTGCGGGGCGAAGACGAAGGAATTCGACTTTCTTGAAAAAGAGCCGTTTGAGACCGAGTACGGCGTGAGCGGCATGGTGCGCGAGCGGCGCAAGGCCTATGAGCCGACCGCCTCGCGCTGTACGATCCTCGGCGTGGTGCTGTGCATCCTTGCTGTCGTGCCGCTGATGCTCGGGGTCGGTCTCGCGTCGTCCGATGTCGCCGCGCTGCTCGTGCGCGTCGCTCCGGCGGATGTTTACGCCGCGGCGGCGGTGGATGCGCTGCTGCTTCTGGTCGCCTGCGGCGTGGGCGTGCTCGTCTGGAGCGGAACGTACACCGGCGCGATGGACCAGCTGCTCGAGGAGGGCGACTACACGCGCAAAAAGAAGGCGCGCAGCGGCGTAATGAGCACGGTGTCGCTCATCTACTGGCTGAGCGTGACGGCAATTTTCCTCTTCTACACCTTCGGCCCCAGGGGAAACGGCCAGCCGCAGTATAGCTGGTTTATCTGGGCCGTTGGCGGCGTACTGTATGCGGCGGTGATGGGTATTGTGTCGCTCGTGCTGTATCACAAAGATAAAATGTAAAGCAGACTTGACAAATGGGAACGACAGTGATATCCTACAAGTAAAGCAAACTTGACATTCGCAAAATGGCTCTTGACAGTTGGAAATCACATGATATTATTCTGATATCACAAAGATATTCGAAACGGCTGCAAGAAGAAAAGAGGGAGAACCTTATGCTCTATATTGAACACCTGACCAAGACCTTCGGCGAAAAGAAAGCCGTGGATGATCTGTCGCTCCACATCGCGCCAGGAGAGATCTACGGCTTCATCGGCCACAACGGCGCGGGCAAGACCACGACGCTCAAATCCGTCGTCGGCATCCAGCAGTTCGATTCCGGCAGGATCACGATCGGCGGGCACTCCATTCAGGACGATCCCATCGCCTGCAAGAAGATGCTCGCCTACATCCCGGATAACCCCGACCTCTACGAGTTTATGACGGGCATCCAGTACCTCAATTTTATCGCCGACATCTTCGGTGTGGAGGAAAGCGCGCGGCAGGAGCGCATCCGCAAGTATGCAGACCTCTTCGAGCTGACGACCGACCTCGCGCAGCCCGTCGCGGCCTATTCCCACGGCATGAAGCAGAAGCTTGCCATCATTTCGGCGTGGCTGCACGAGCCGAAGCTCATTTTGATGGATGAGCCGTTCGTCGGCCTCGACCCGAAGGCTTCACATATCTTAAAGGGCATGATGCGCGAGGTGTGCGACGCGGGCGGCGCGATCTTCTTCTCGACTCACGTGCTCGAGGTGGCCGAAAAACTCTGCGACAAGGTCGCCATCATCAAGGGCGGCAAGCTCATCCGCTCCGGCACGATGGAGGAGGTCAAGGGCGACGACTCACTCGAGGAGGTCTTCCTTGAGCTGGAGGGCGAATCATGCTGAAAACGCTCGTCAAGAAGCAGCTGATGGAAATTTTCCGCAGCTACTTTTATAATGCCAAAACCAATAAAAAACGTTCGACGGCGGGGATTATCGCTTATATCCTGCTCTTTGCCGCGTTGATGATCGGCCTCGGCGGGATGTTCACGGGGCTTTCCGCTTCGCTCTGTGCGCCGCTTACGCAGGCGGGGATGGGCTGGCTCTATTTTGCACTCATGTCGCTGCTCGCCATCTTTCTCGGCGCGTTCGGCAGCGTGTTCAACACGTATTCGGGCCTGTACTTCGCTAAGGACAACGACCTGCTGCTGTCTCTACCCATCCTGGTGCGGACGCTGATGGCCTCGCGGCTGCTGACGGTCTATCTCATGGGCCTCATGTACTCCGCGGTCGTCATCCTGCCCGCGGTCATCGTCTACTGGGTCACGGTCTCGACGGCGCCGATGGCGCTCCTCGGCGGCGTGCTGCTGACGGCGCTCATCTCAATCTTCGTGCTCACGCTCTCGTGCGCGCTGGGCTGGGTCGTGGCGAAGGTGAGCCGTAAGCTCAAGCACAAGAGCTTCATCACGGTCATCGTCTCGCTCGCGGGGCTTGCCATCTACTATTTCTTCGTCTTCAAGGCGCAGACGGCCATCGAGCAGCTCGTCGCCAACGCCGCGGTCTACGGTGAGAAGATCAAGGGTGCGGCGCACCCGCTCTACGTCTTTGGCCTGACCGGTACGGGCGATGTGACAGCGATGCTGCTGAGCGCGGCGGTCATCCTCGCGCTGTTTGCGCTGACGTGGACGCTGCTCTCGCGCAGCTTTTTGCAGATCACGACCGCGTCGGGCGCATCGGGCAAGGCTGTGTACCGCGAAAAGGCCGTCAAGCGCCGGAGCATCGATGGGGCACTTTTCGGCAAGGAGCTCGCGCGCTTCACCGCGAGCCCGAACTACATGCTCAACAGCGGCCTCGGTATCCTGCTGCTGCCGATCTCTGGCATCCTGCTTTTGTGGAAGGGCGGAACGGTCGTGTCGCTGCTGAACGAGGCCTTCACCTCGCAGAGCGGCTGCGCGGAGGTGCTGCTCTGCACCGGCGTGTGCGCCATTGCGTCGATGAACGACATGGCGACGCCGTCGGTCTCGCTCGAGGGAAAGTCCCTCTGGCTCGCGCAATCGCTGCCCGTCAAGCCCTGGCAGGTGCTTCGCGCAAAGCTCAAGGTACAGCTTGCGCTCACGGCCCTTCCAGCACTCGTGCCGCTTGCCTGCATGGCGTTTATCCTGCCTGTGACGGCGGCGCTGCCGCTCGTTTTTGCCGAGGCACTCGCGTACATCGCGTTTTCCGCGTGCCTGGGGCTGACGCTCGGCGTCGCGCGGGCAAACCTGACGTGGACGAGCGAGCTCATGCCCATCAAGCAAAGTCTGGCCGTGACGATCGCGCTGTTCGGCGGCTGGCTCTACGCCATCGTGTTCGCGGGGCTCTACCTCTGGCAGGGGTGGAAGCTCGGCGCGGCTGCGTATCTCGCCATCGCGGCGGCGGTGACGCTCGCGGTGACAGCGCTGCTTCTTCGCTGGCTCAAAACGAAGGGCGCACAGCGCTTTGCGATGCTGTAAAGGAAAATAAAATGAGAGAGTGCGGCGGTCGAAGAACCGCCGCACTTCTTTTATATAGGCGGGGGCAAAAATTTACACAGTTCGTTCTTGCGGAAAGCGGCGGACCATGCTGTTATGTGACTACACTCACAAGTAGACTTTGAGGCGTGATCGATATGCTGCTGCGCGGCAAGCAGGCGAGCGGACTTTTGACGCAGCAGAAGATGCTGCGCGCCGCCGTAAAGCTGTTTTTGGAAAAGAGATATGAAAGAACCACCACCGCTATGAAGATGCTCAGCAGACCAGTCAGATAAATATAGCATCGATGAGTGTCACATTGACTGTTGAGCAGGGCAACCATACTGCCCCATCCGCGCCGCACTATGACGTTGCGGTCTCTGACGGCGCGCACGGCAGCGTTACCGTCAGCCCAAAGTCTGCCTCCAAGGGCAGCACTGTGACCGTCACCGTCACGCCCGATAAGGGCTACGCGCTCGAAACGCTGACGGTCACCGACAAGAACGGCAGCGCGCTCGACCTGACCGACCAGGGAGGCGGAAAGTACACTTTCACCATGCCGTCCAGCCCCGTGACCGTCGCCGCGACGTTTATGGACGACAACACGATGCTCAACTTCTTCGTCGACGTCCCCGCGGGCGCGTACTACTATGACGCGGTTCTCTGGGCGACGGAGGGCGGCATCGTCACCGGCACGGACGCGGTGCACTTCTCGCCGGCCGCTTCGGCACGAACGACTTCGTCACGCGCGAGCAGGTCGCGGCGATGCTCTACCGCTTCGCGGGCGCTCCCGCGGTCAGCGGCGCGCTGAACCGGGCTGTGCGCAACCGGCGCCCCCGCCATGCCGAGATCGACTGGAACCGTACGATCCGGGCGAACCTCAAACATTGGCAACAGGAATACAAAACCATCGTTCCGGAAACGCTGATCGGCTATGGCCGCAAATCGCAGCGCGTCCAGCGGGAAATCATCCTCTGCATCGACCAGAGCGGCTCGATGGCGTCGTCGGTCGTCTACTCCAGCATCTTCGGCGCGGTCATGGCCTCCATGCCCGCCGTGAAAACCCATCTCGTCGTGTTCGACACCGCCGTGGTGGACATGACCGAGCAGCTTGACGATCCCGTCGATCTCCTGTTCGGCGTCCAGCTCGGCGGCGGCACGGACATCAACCGCGCGGTGGGCTACTGCCAGTCGTTGATCCGCGATCCGCGCAACACCATCCTTGTGCTCATTTCCGACCTCTACGAAGGCGGCGTGGAAAAGAACCTGCTCCAACGCGCCAACGAGCTTGTACAGTCCGGCGTACAGGTCATCACCCTTCTCGCCCTGAGCAATGAAGGCACGCCATTCTACGACAAGGCCCTCGCCGCCAAACTCGCCGGCCTCGGCATCCCGTCCTTCGCCTGTACTCCAGACCTGTTCCCCGGCATGATGGCCGCCGCCATCCGTAAGGAGGACGTCAACCTTTGGGCCGCCAAACAGGGTATCGTCGTTTCCAAGGGGTAACATCCATCCCCCCGCTTTTGGAGGCGGCACCACAGCTTCCCTCCGCGCATCCCCCTATAAAACAGCCGCCCGGCTCTTCCGTAACGAAGAACCGGGCGTTTTTTCATCTTGCCTATAGCCGGAACCTCCCCGGCTCACGGCCTTTCAACGATTGGGGATTGCTGCGAGAAAGGAGTCTGGGGGCAATGTCCACCAGACAGAATGGGATGAAAGGCTCCTTGGCCCCTTCCTCTCCGCCTCCTAACGCTTCCTTCCCTCACAGCCGGGAGCAAAGGCCACCCGGTTCAGCCCAAGCCGCTTGGCCTCATGCAGTGCGGCGTCGGCACTCTGAAACACGGTCTCGAAGAGAGTCCCGTCCATTGGATATCGGGCTATGCCGACACTACACGTCGGTTTATAGCGCTCATCGCCACGGGCGGAAAACAGCGTGCCGAGGGCCGTATAAAATTCCTGCGCCTTTTTCTCCGACAGGCGTTCCGGCTCCACATCCCGGAGCAGGACAAGAAATTCATCGTCACCGATCCTGCCGATATAGTCCGAACGCCGGAATATCCGCCGCAGGACAGCCGCGACATCGTTCAGCACAATGTCCCCGAACTCCCGCCCCCACGTATCGTTGACCCTTTTAAAGTTATCCACATCAATAACAAACATCGCATGGGACTGGCGCACGTCGCTTTTCAAAAAACACAGATCTACCAGATGCTGAATCGTCATCCTATCGTAGCATCCCGTGAGGCAATCCCGGTGCGCCGTTTCTTTCTCAACCAACACGGCTTGCTTGCATTCCGCCATACTCATTGCCCTCTCTATGCGGTGGGAAGAATCCTCTCCACCAGTACGCTCATTGCAGCCACTCCCACCGGATGCCGAAACCGTGCTCCAAACCCGTACTCACGAACTTCCGGATTTTCTTGTGGATGCGATGGACTTACTCTTTTCAAACAATAAATCCATAGTAACAACATATTACACTCACCATGACAAACGCCGGAAGAGGAGCAACATGAAGCGGGCGGCACTCTCGGCCCCTGCCGACATTTGAGAACATTTCCTGTTTTCGGTCAAGCGCTGCCAGCCTTTTTGGGCTATTTCCACGGAGGAAAGGCATAAAAAAGCCCCCCGTTCCAATAGAAAAAGGAGGGCGGAAGGGGCAAGGCTCAGATAAAATACAGGAGTCAGGCAAGAACCCCGGAGATAAAAGCCGGTTCCTGCGCAAAACAGGGCAGCAGCTCGCGTATGCTCCAAACCGGAAATCCCGCCTGTTCCCAGGCGAGAATCCCGCCCCCAAGCTGATACGCCTTGCCCGAGGCGCTTCTTTCCAGGAGCTCGGCCTTATTCTGCGTCCTGCTTCCCGAGCGGCAAAAAAAGACGACCGGCTTGCCGGAAAAACGGCTGTCCAGCCCGCCCTCACGTTCCAGTTTGTCGAGGGGAACAAGCGGGCAGCCGGGAATCGCCCGTTTGAGAAATTCCTTTTCAGTACGGACATCCACAAAAAAGGCGCCGCCATTGCGGAAGAGCGTCATGGCCTCTTGCGGGGACAATGTTTCCAGCATCAGAAAAATCGTTTGTTGAAGTCAGGGGCAACGAACGGCACACAAACCAAACGGGCATCCCGCAAGGGAGCGGCCCGTACAAGTGCAATACCACTCCCGACGGCGGAAGGTCCACCCCTCTTTCCGGCCTCCCCACCCAAGCATACGCCACGAAACGGGGCATCCGAACCGGATGCCCCGCCTTCGCTTATTTCAGGTGTTCGCCGGACAGCTTCTGCTCTCTGGACCGCTGGGCCTTCTGCACGTTTTCCTGCAGTTTTTCCAGCAGATTTTTGCAGATAAGCTTCTGCTCCGGTACGTATCCGCACAGCTTCTTGTATTCATCCACGGAAATCCCGTGGGACAGAAGGTGCTTCGCCGTCAGATTCTGAAATCCCCGGCCGCAGAGGCAACACTGAACAACATCGTCCCCAATGGCTTCTTCAGGGCGGACAACAAGGCTGCGCTTGGTGAACTTCTTCTTCGGCGCGGCGCTAGGGGCGGCCTCAGCAGCTTCCGGCATGGGTTCTTCGATGATCACTTGTTCGCAGACAGGTTCTTCCATATCCATTGCGGCCAGCTTATTATTGGCCTGAATAAGCCCGGCCTTGAGAACGGTAAATTGTTCGATGATAAACGGAGTAGGCTGTTCGGGATATCTTTCCATAACCAACTTCAGCAGTTCGGCGTCACTTATCATGCATTCACCTCCGAGTAGATTGCCTAGCAATGTAATCGACTTTTATCGACTTGTATAGACCGTCAGGCCATAGGGAGATATTTTTTGCCTGATTGCAATAAAAAATAGAGTGCGGAGCAAGAGGCCGGCATTCCGTTTATCAGAAGTTGTCCAAGCCAGAAAACCTGTTGCGCAATCTTACTTTTAGAGCCGCGGAAACGTTTGTCCGGTTTCATACAAAAAGCAGCATTACGGATACAAATCTTCTTCTGAAACGGCAATAACTTCTTCAAAAGCCGCTTTTCCCCTGTTTGGCTTTCCACGCACCACCCTGCGTGCACAAGAATCGTTTTTTCATCTTATTCCGTACCATAATGCGGGACCCGAACATCTTGTTCCCCAAAGTATCTCCAATGCATTCAAGAAGATCCGTATTGCAACGAACGGCGGGAACATATTTTCCCGAAAACAATCCGGAGGGTATCCATTCTGTAAAGTTGTTACACGATCCCTTATTTCCCTTTCGCAATCTTAGTGCCGGCGCTGAGGCTTCTTTCTCCACTCTCAAAAGAAATGCTCCAGAAATGGAGCTTCCCCAGGTTTTGACAGGATCAAAAAAAGCGGCACCGGGATTTCCGATGCCGCCCTTTATTCGTTTACGGACAACTAGTTCTTTACGGCTTCCCCTGCCAGCGGCTTACCGTTCCATTCGCCCGTCAGAGTCCGCAGGAACCCAACGATGAGATCTCGATCGCCCTTGGGGATGTCCATGCCGGAGAGATACACGCCCATGATGCGTACGGCCTCGTCCAGCGTCGTTACGGTGCCGTCATGAAGATACGGAGCCGTCAGTTCGACGTTGCGCAGGTTCGGGACCTTGAAGCGGTGCAGATCTTCAACCTTGCCGGTAAAACCCTTGAGCCCTTCGTCGGAGCCGAGCGGGTTGCCGCGATCCCCAAAGTACGCCTTCTTGAGATCCATGTATTCGAAGGACTGCCCGCCCACGGACTTGCCGACGTGACAGCTTGAGCAACGGTACATCTTGAAGCGTTGATAGCCTTCGATTTCCTGCGCGGTCAACGCCTTGTCGTCCCCCTTCAGCCACTTGTCAAAGCGGCTGTTCGGCGTGATGAGCGTCTTTTCATATTCGGCAATGGCATCGGTAACGTTCTTGCCGTTCCAGCCGTCGGGATAGACTGCGGTAAAGGCGGCGGTCAGTTCGGGGTCCTGCGCGAGCTTGGCGCAGATTTCATCCCAGTCCTTGCTGCCCATCTCAATGGGGTTCATGGGAGGCCCGCCGGCCTGCTCCTGAAGGTCCGCGGCCCGTCCGTTCCAGAACTGCTTGGTGTTGAACGCGGCGTTGAACATGGTCGGCGCGTTGATGTCGCCGAACTGCCCGCGGATACCTTCCGCGAAGCGCTTGTTGTCCGTACCGGCCTTCGAAAAATCATGACAGGTTACGCAGGCGACGGTATTGTCTCCGGACAACCGCTTGTCGACGAACAGCTTTTCACCGAGCGCCACCTTGGCGGCATTGACGGGGAGCGCGTCCGGCAGCGGCTGCATGACGCGGAGCCGCCAGCCCGGTGGCATAGTGGGCGGCACGCGAGGCCTTCACCCAATCGAGGATGGCGGCCCTGTCTTCAGACGACACACGGCTGCCCCAGTGCACGGCGGTAAACTTCGCGGGCGGCATGGTTTCGTTGACGATAACCCATTCCATCTTGGCAAGCGTCGCTTCGCCGATCGGCTTGTCCTTCGCGGCTTCGACCAGTTCCAGATTCAAGTCCATCGCCCGAAGGCCGTCGTTGAAATCCTTTTCGATGATTTCCTTGATCCCCGGAATTTTAGCATAGAACGGCAAATCATAATTCCGTGAATGGCAAGCCATGCACTTGTCCATCACTATGTCGGAAACCTTGGAAAACTTCGTCAGCTGAGGGTGGTTCGGGGGAATCCCCCTGTCGGCGCCAACGCTCTCGTTCAACGCTCCTCCTGTCACGACGGAAGCGGCCAAAACGCAGCTGGCCACCAGCAAAGCGGAACGGGTTCTCATCTTGCCCTCTCTTGTTATAAAACGATAATGCGAACGCTTCCTCTACTCCTGTTTGCGGATTTTTGAACAAATCATGCATGAAGTCAATAGTAATAGGAATTGTTTTTGATAAAATCTTTTTTTACACAAGCAATCGCCTTGTTTTGCTCCCGATATCCCAGTTCAGCCGGGATAAACAGCTCAGGAACTCTCCGCCATTGCCCTTCAACATCCAGCCGCTCCCCATGAGAGCCCCCTGCCCTTCCCAACCATCTGCAAGTCCATAAAAATGCCCTCCCGGTAAACCGAAAGGGCATCCTTTTCATCATTTCATGAAGCGCCGTACTCTGAAGCATCCGCTCAAGGTTTCTTCTGCCCGGCGCCGCCGAACAGTTCCCTGTATTCCTCGTCGAAATCCTCAAAGGACAAGCGCACAGGCTTCCCTTTCGCGGCACCGGTTCCCGCATGGACAAGCGAAGGGATCATATCGGAAACGTCGTTGAACCCGTCCCGCGTATACGAAATTTCCACAGGCCGCCCATTCTGCCAGAACCGACAGATCACGGGATACGTTTCGTCAGGATTCCTGATCACATCGCAGACCATGCCGTACCCGTACGCGGCATCCAACACGCTGTCCCCGGCGATAAACCCCATATAAACCTCCCTTCCGCCCTTCTCTTCCCCGCTTGCGACGCCGGGCCGGGAAGATGCCTCCTTCGTACGGCCTTCCGTCCAAAAAAGGAAGCCCGTTAGGCTCCGAGTTCCTTACGTTTGCGCCAGAGCGTCACCGTGTTGATTCCGAGCAGTTCGGCGGCCCGTTCCATGCTGACGCCGAGCCCGAGCACTCGCCGGATGTGTTCCGCTTCCAGCTCACGCAGGGTCAAGATATGCGGCTCCTCATCCGGACCGGACCGCACCCCTTCCCCGGCGCTCAGCGCGGGCGGCAAATCCGCCAGCGTCACTTCACGTCCGGCGGCGAGCAGCGCGACCCGTTCCATGACGTTCCGCAGTTCCCGGACGTTGCCTGGCCAACCGTACCGCAGCAGCGCCTGGCGTGCGGCCTGCGACAGGGTGGGCGGCGTGCCGTACTTGGCGGAAGCGGAGCGCAGCAGCTTTGCGGCGAGGGGCTCGATGTCCTCGGGCCGTTCCCGCAGCGGCGGAACCGTACACTCGAATACGTTCAGCCTGTAGTACAGATCTTCGCGGAACGTCCCGGACTTCATCATAGCGGCAAGATCCCGGTTCGTCGCGGCAATGATGCGCACATCCAGCCGGATGGGCTTATTGTCCCCAACCCGTTCGATGACCTTATCTTCAAGGAAACGCAGCAGCTTGGACTGCGCCGTAGCCGACAGTTCCCCGATTTCGTCAAGGAACAGGGTGCCGCCGTCCGCCAGCTCGAATTTGCCCGCCTTATCGCGCACCGCTCCGGTAAAAGCCCCCCGCACGTGCCCAAACACTTCGGATTCGAAAAGGTTTTCCGCGATCGCCGTGCAGGTTACTTCCACAAACGGCTTGTCCGCACGTGCCGATCTTCTATGGATGGACCGAGCCAGCTCGGTCTTGCCCGATCCCGTCTCGCCGGACAGGAGCACTGTGGCATCGCTCGGCGCGATCCGCTCCACAACGGACTGGAGAGCCTGGCATTTCGGTGAAGTCAGCCCGTCGAACCAGTCACCGGACCCGGCCCGCAAGCGCGAGTTTTCCCGCTGGAGGTCCACCAGCATCTCCACCTTGCGGATGAGGTGCTCCAACTGTTCGGTGGTGAACGGTTTCGGCAAATAATCGTAGGCCCCGGCCTTGATGGCGGACACGGCGTTTTCGTACGAGGCGAAGGCGGTCATGACCACGCAGATCATCTCAGGCCAGCGCGCATGTGCATCCCGCACAAGATCTACCCCGGACATGCCTTCCATGCGCAGGTCCGTCAGAAGAAAGTCGAATTCTCCGCGCTCAAGTTCACGCAGGGCCTGTTCTCCGGAACCTGCGCCCGCAGCCCTGTGCCCGAGGGCTTTCACCGTCATGCACAGGGTCTTGACGATGGAGTCGTCATCATCCGCAATCAACACGTTGAGCCGCGTCATCTTCCTCCTCCTGTTTCCCGTTCGCTTCTTCATCCGCAAGAGGCAGTTCCACCACAAAACGCGCCCCTCCGTGCGCACCCCGCTCATAGCGCAGGGCACCGCCATGCGCCTCCGCCAGATGACGCGAAATGGCAAGCCCCAGCCCGGCAAGACCCTGCCGGGTTCCCTTCGTCAGGCCGTGGGAATA
>ERZ779890.3156-NODE-3156-length-14993-cov-3.783572_pt1 | contig 14993 bp, 16 predicted proteins | sample MGYA00511553_ERZ779890 | MGnify/ENA primary metagenome ERZ779890 (study PRJEB29588, sample SAMEA2152064) | human gut metagenome | biome: human gut; feature: human-associated habitat; material: faeces | place: Denmark | collected 2008/2010 ...
TTGCCTCCATCAAGGTGAAGGTGGCGCAGTACGGCCCCGTCGGGTGCTACGGCGCTCAGGGCCGCGTCCGTGAGGCGGCGCAGTTCGGAGGCTGCTTGGCAGGGGGGCAGATCGGTCATGGTGCGGCTCCTGTTGTGTTGGTGGAGAGGAGAGACGGGGGAGAAGGCATTGGGGAGGGCAGCAGTCAAGATTTGGAAAGTCAGTAAAGGTGGCCTGTTGGGAAAGAGCGTTTTTGAGGGCCGGGCAAGGGGATGTCCGGAACGCGCTCGGAAGCGTGAGCTTTTCTTTTGGCTCAGGCCGGGGCTCTTGTCAAAGGGTGAACGTATCCGGTATCCTCTTCGTTCCTTTGAACATCAACCGAACATCAATCGGAGCGGTGCCATGAAAATCGTTGTTCTTGACGGCTATACCCTGAATCCCGGCGACAATCCGTGGGACCCGCTGGCGGCGCTCGGCGAGTTGACGGTGTATGACCGCACCAATCCTGAAGATGTGCTGGAGCGGAGCCGGGGCGCGGAGATCCTGATCACCAACAAAACCCGCTTGAATGCGGACACGCTGGCGGCCTTGCCGGACCTGCGCTGCATCGGGGTCATAGCCACGGGGTACGACGTGGTGGATATCGCTGCGGCGGGCAAACGGGGCATCCCGGTGATGAACGTGGTGAACTACGGCACGGAAGCCGTGGCGCAACATGCCTTCGCCCTGCTGTTGGAACTGTGCCGCCGCACGGCCCTGCACGACGCGGGCATCCGCTCCGGGCGCTGGGCCGCCGGGCCGGACTGGTGTTTCTGGGATACGCCGCAGGTGGAGCTTTCGGGCAAGGTTATGGGCATCCTCGGTTTCGGGACCATCGGGCGCCGCGTCGCCGAACTGGCGCACGCGTTCGGCATGAAGGTGATTGCCGCTTCCGCCCGCAAATCCGCCGCCGAATTGTCGGCCTCTTCCGCTCCTGTATCTTTCCCTGTCGAATTTGTGGAGATGGACGAACTGTTCCGCGCTTCGGACGTGCTGTCCCTGCATTGCCCGCTGACGGATCAGACCCGCGCCATCGTCAACGCCGCCAACATCGCTTCCATGAAGGACGGAGCCATCCTCCTGAATCTTGCGCGCGGGCCGCTGCTCGACGAGGCCGCCGTCGCTGAGGCCCTCGCATCCGGAAAGCTTGGCGGGCTCGGCGCGGACGTGGTGTCCGTGGAGCCCATCGCGCAGGACAATCCGCTGCTGGCCAGCCCCAATACCCTGCTGACTCCGCATATCGCCTGGGCCACCCGTACCGCCCGGCAGAACATCACCCGGATCATCGCCGAGAACATCGCCGGGTGGATGGCGGGCCAGCCCAAAAGCGTGGTGAACAAGGCCTATCTGAACGGATAACGGATAAATGACAGGGGGAGCCGAAGGGCTCCCTTTTTTAACCCCGCGCTTCCCCTTTGGAAGAGGAGGCGTTGACCAACCGGAAGACACAATGAAAGAGAATAAATACGACGACCCGACGTTTTTCGGCAAATACAGCCAGATGCCGCGCTCAAAGGAAGGGCTTGCCGCCGCCGGGGAGTGGCATGTGCTGCGGAGGATGCTTCCTCCGTTCGAGGGCAAGCGGGTACTTGATCTGGGCTGCGGCTTCGGCTGGCATTGCCGGTATGCCGTCGAACAGGGGGCTGACTCCGTGGTGGGCGTCGACCTGTCCGAAAGGATGCTGACCGAGGCCCGGGCCATGACGGATTCACCCGCCATCCAGTACCTGCGTATGCCGATTGAAGCTATCGATTTCCCGGCGGACTCGTTCGATGTGGCGATAAGCTCTCTCGCCTTCCACTATATCGAGTCGTTCGGCGGCCTGTGCGCCAAGGTGAACCGCTGCCTCTCCGCCGGAGGGCACTTCGTCTTTTCCGTAGAGCATCCGGTATTCACCGCGCAGGGATCGCAGGAATGGCATTGCGACGCGCAGGGGAATCATCTCCACTGGCCCGTGGACAGCTATTTTTCCGAGGGCGTCCGCAAGGCCGGTTTCCTCGGCGAAGAGGTCATGAAGTATCACAAAACCCTGACGGCCTACGTCAACGGACTTCTCCAGAACGGATTCGAATTGCTGGAACTTGTGGAGCCGCAACCGGAACCTGGCCTTTTGGAAGCCTATCCGGAAATCATGCGGGATGAACTCCGCCGTCCTATGATGCTGCTCGTGTCGGCCCGGAAGCGCTGACCCCGCCTTCCGGCTCCAGAGCGTCCGCGTTGCGCCTGTTCTTGGGCTGATGCGGGCGGGCTGTTTTGCCCCATAAAGGAGAGGCGATCCCAAGGGATCGCCTCCCGCCCTTCAGCAAAGGACCACGGGAGGTTCCCCTCCCTTATTTTTCAAGGCTTCTGGCTGCATCGAAGGCCCCGTCGCGGCGTTGCAGTGGTGCGGCCTCGGCCCGGCGATGGAGCGGCTTACAGCCAGCTCGGCTTGCTGCCGGATTCCGTCACGACCGCGTCGCTCATGGTGAAGCCTTCAAGGCTGCCCGCCTTGGCCTGAATACAGATGAAACGCATGGCGCTGTCGTCCGCCGCGCGCAGGCAACGTTCCCCCTGCGGGTCAATGCGGAAGCAATCCCCTTCCTTCAGCGGCAATTCTTCCCCGTCGATGTACAGCATCCCCTTGCCCTCAAGGATGAGGTAGACTTCCTCATTCTGGGTATGGTGATGCACAAAAGGCACGCTGGCCCCGGCGGGCAGGGTGTTGCAGGACACTTCCGCGCCCGTGAGGTTCAGGAGGTCGTGCAGTTCGCCGCGGTTTCCCTTCATGTCGATATGCGCCAGTTTGTACTGAGCCATGATTCGTCTCCTATTTAGTTTGATATCGAACTAATCAATCCGAAAAAAGGGCGGTTGCCCCTAGCCGTTCACACACTTGTCCAGAAGCCGATCCAGAAGAGCCGTTTCTTCTTCGCTGAGCCGGTCAGTGATCAGCCGCTGCAGGCCGTTGGAAATCGCTTCAAAAGCCGGTTCCAGTGCGCGCCCCTTGTCCGTCAGGCGTACCAGCACCCCCCGGGAATCCTCCGGATCCGGTATGCGCAGCACATAACCGTTCCGCTCCAGTTTTTCCACCAGTGCCGTCACGGTGGACTTGGTCCGGTGTACCTGCTTGGCAAGCTCGCTCATGTTGCAGGCTTCGCAGGCCAGAAGCCGCACCAGAATGTCGCCGTGGCTGGGGGCGATGTCGCTGAGCCCGACCTTTTCGAGTTCCGCAAGGATGAAGCGGTTGCCCGATTCGCGGAGGCGGCTGGCATGGGAGAAAATAGCGCTGTACTTCATGGAGAGACTTTTAGTTCGATATCGAATTATTGTCAAGGGCCGGAGAAGGCGGCACGGCTAAAAGCGGCTTATTTTTTCCTGCCTGTACAATATGAATCAATAATTCCAATAAATTTGTTGTAAAAAAATGTGTTTCTTCCTTCGGAACATCATCAAGCCGCTTTTTCCTATAGGGAAAAGCGGCTTGATGATGTGATGAGGAAAATTGTCTGAAAAGGAAGAGTGTTAGGTGAAGGAGGGGCCGTTTTCTCCGGCTTCCCCCCTCTCCTAGGAGTTCCCTTATCGTTGTGAAACGATCAGCCCTGTAAGGGTGAGGGCCGTTCCGGCAATAGCGAGGGGCGTGATCGTCTCGTGAAGGATGATCACCGAAGACACGACCGTCACCACAGGGACGAGGTAGATGTACACGGTGGTCTTGACTGCGCCGAGAATCCTGACCGCCCAGTTCCACGTAACGAAGCAGAGGGCGGACGCGCCGAATCCGAGGTAGAGGAGGTTCAGCGTATTGACCGGGGACGCGAAGCGTTCGAGCCCGAGGCGGCAGTCAAAGATGAACAGCGCGGGAAGCATGAACAGCAGGCCGTAGAAGAACACCTTGCGCGTGCAGAACACCATATTCATGCGGAACGCGCCGATTTTCTTCATGAGGATGGAGTAACAGGCCCAGACCACCGCCGCCAGCGTGGCGAGGATGTCCCCGACGGGGTTGAGCTTGAGGACGAAGTTGCCGTTCAAACCGATGAGGATAATGCCCGTCAGCGCGGCGGCGAACCCGACGAAAAAGCGTTTCCGCAGCGGCTCGCCGTCCAGCAGCCAATTCGCCAGAAATGCGGTGAAGAACGGTGCGATCGAAATGATGACCCCCACGTTGGACGCGAACGTATAGGTCAGCGCGATGTTTTCCAGCAGGAAATAGAGCGTTACCCCGCACAGCCCCGCCGCCGCGAAGAGCAGCTCCTGCCGCAGCGTGCCGTATGTGCCCTTGCGCGGATAGATGGCCCACAGCGAGAGGTAGCCGAGGGTGAACCGGAAAAACAGGATTTCAATGGGAGTGAACGCCTCAAGGAGTACCTTTGTCGAAACGAAGGTCGTGCCCCAGATGATGATGGTCATGAGGGTCAGCACATGGCCGAGTGCGGTTTCGTTTTTCATGCTTGCCTGCCGCCGAAGATTTCCGCGTATTGCCGGGGCGTGACCCCGATGAGCCGCTTGAAGAAGCGGGAAAAATGGCTCTGGTCCGCAAAGCCCGTCTGGAGCGCCACCTCGATCATCGGCACGTTCCGCTCAAGCAGTTTCCGTGCTTTGGCGATGCGGATGGTTTCGAGATACCGGTACGGCGAGATGCCCTTCTGCTTGGTGAACGAGCGCAGGAGGTAATACTTGCTCAGCCCCGCGACCTCTCCGAGCTGATCCAGCGAAACCGGCTCGCCCGAGTGCTCCTCAAGGTAGGCGCATACGGCCCCGATGTCGGATTCGTCCTTGTACGCATCGGGCAGGGGCGTTTCTCCGGCGTTATCGCGCAGAAGCTGCCCCAGAAGCATCAGAAAGATTTCTTCCTTCCGGAACTCCTTGTCTTCCTGAACGATCATGGCGTGCAGGTCGCGCAGCGAACACGCCAGTTCGCTCTGGCTCAGGATGCGCTCCCGGAACCGCGGCAGGATGGCCTGCCCCGTGATTTCCCGCATGGCCGCGCGCATGACGTCGGGCAGCACGCCGATGCCCCGGTAGCTGAACGGTTTTCCGTCATAGGAGCGGCAGCCGTGCGGCTCGTGGGGGTTGAGAGTGAACAGGTCGCCTTCGGTGGTGATGTATTTCTGTCCGCCGCAAGTCAGTTCCCGCGCACCCTTCTCGATGAACCCAATCAGGTAGTAGTCGTGGAAATGATCAGGGAAGGGCTCCAGCACGTTCTGGAGCCAGTAGGCTTCGATGGCGAGTTCCGCGTCGTAGTGTATGGTTCGTGTTTCTTTGATCATGGGCCTATGCTACTCGTCCCTGCCTTTGTGTCTTGCATGATATTGCGGTTTGGGAGGAGAAGGGAACCGGGGGAAAAATCTTTCTGAAGAAAGGTTTCTCCCCCGGCCCCCCTCTCCCCTCCCCAATCTTCTCTTCTCCAACCCTCTTCCCGCCTACTCGACGGCTCTCCCGATCCTGTTCAAACGGATGTTGCTGAGGCCGTCGGCGGACCAGTAGATGCGCCACGCCTTGCCGCGGATATCGTTGCGGTCAAGGAAGCCCCAGAAGCGGGAATCGGCGGAATCGTCGCGGTTGTCGCCGAGCGCGAAAAACTTGTCGGCGGGCACGGGGATCGGCCCCCAGTTGTCGCGGCCCGGAATCATGATGAGCGGCTGCGAATGCTGCGTGTACGGCTCCTGCACTTCAACGCCGTTGCGGTACAATACCTTGTTCCGCATCTCCAGCGTGTCGCCGGGAACGCCCACAATGCGCTTGATGTAGTCGAGGCTCCGATCCTTGGGGTAACGGAACACGATGATGTCCCCGACCTTGGGCTCGACGCCGCGGATCAGGTAGTCGTCATTGAAAGGATTCCGAAGGCCGTAGAGGAATTTGTTGACCAGCAGGTGATCGCCGATCTGGAGCGTTTCCAGCATGGAGCCGGACGGAATCTTGAACGCCTGCACGACGAACGTGGTCAGGACCAGAGCCAGAGCTACCGCCCAGATGAGCGCCTCGGCGTATTCCCCTATCACGGTCTTGCGAAACCTCTGGATGAGAGAAAGTTGTTCATTCATAAAGAAGGGGGTCCATTAGGGAAAGTGCCCTTCAATCCCTTTGGGAACGGCGGATGCCTTTTCCCGGGCTTGCGGCACGAGCGTTTGAGGAGAGGAGTACGAGGAGGGGCGCTCCTTACAATGAGCCCCCTTCCCCGTAGGATTTTTTACGGAACTTAACAGTACTTGGCTTCGATCTCAGCCCCGGCGACGGCGACGTCGGACTTGAACCGCTCGCGGGAAATACGGATCTTATGGGCAAGCTCGGGATCGTGAAGCGCGAGGATCTGGGCGGCCAGCCAAGCGGCGTTCCGGGCCCCGGCCTTGTCGAGGGCGACGGTGGCGACGGGGAATCCGGGAGGCATCTGCACGGTGGCCAGCAGCGCATCCATGCCGCCGAGCGGAGACGCGGCGACGGGAATGCCGATAACGGGTTTCATGGTGCGGGCGGCAACCGCGCCGGCGAGATGGGCGGCCATCCCCGCGGCGCAGATGAACACCTCACAGCCCGCGGCTTCCAGCGAATCCACGAGTTCGGCGGTACGTTCGGGGGTACGGTGGGCGGAAGTCACCGTGAAGCGGAACGGAATGCCCAGCTTTTTCAGGATGTCGGCGCAGGGGGCGACGGTGGCTTCGTCGGATGCGGAGCCGATAAAGACAGCTACCTTGGCTTTTTCCATACTACAGTCTCCTCAAGCCCTTCGCACCGATGTCGGAACGGTGCTGGCTCTTTTCCATGTCGATCTTGGCGACAGCTTCATAAGCGCGCTTCTGGGCTTCGGCAAGCCCCTTCCCGAGCGCGGTCACGCACAGCACGCGGCCACCGCTGGACAGGGTGCGGGAACCTTCGCGCTTCGTGCCCGCCTGAAACACCTTGGTGTCCGGCAGGGCGTCCACGGCGTCGATACCCTTGATTTCCATTCCTTTCGGATAACTGCCGGGATAGCCTTCGGCAGCGATGACCACGCCGAGCGCGGATTCGGGCCGGATGGACAGCTTGACCTCATCAAGCCGCCCGTCGATGCAGGCATCCATGATCTCCAGCAGATCGCTTTCAAGGCGCATCAGCAGGGGCTCACATTCCGGGTCTCCGAAACGGACGTTGTATTCCAAAACTTTCGGGCCATCTTTGGTCATCATCAGGCCGGCATAAAGGATACCGGTGAAAGGATGCCCCTGCCGGGCCATTTCGGCGAGGATCGGGCGGATGGCGATGTCGGCCATCTTTTCGAGCTCCGCATCGGGCACAATCGGGGCCGGGCTGTAGGCGCCCATACCCCCGGTATTGGGGCCGGTGTCGCCGTCGAAAACGGCCTTGTGGTCCTGCGCGGAAGGCAGCGGGAGGGCCGTTTTCCCGTCGCAGAACGCCAGCAGCGACACTTCCTCGCCCACCAGAAATTCTTCGATGACCACACGGCTTCCGGCCGCGCCGAACACGCCGCCCATGATCTGGTCGAGCGCTTCGAGCGCCTCTTCCTTGGTCTGGGCCACGACGACGCCCTTGCCCGCCGCAAGGCCGTCCGCCTTGATGACGATGGGCGCGCCCTTTTCTTCCACAAAGGACTTGGCGGCTTCCAGTTCGGTGAACACGCCGCAGGCGGCGGTAGGAACCCCCGCTTTCTGCATGATGTCTTTGGCGAAAGCTTTGCTGCCCTCAAGCTGCGCGCACCACTGGCTCGGGCCGAAGCAGCGGATGCCCGCCTGAGTCATGGCGTCCACGACGCCGAGGGTGAGGGGAAGCTCCGGCCCGGGAATCACGAAATCAATGACGTTTCCCTTGGCAAAAGACACCAGACCGGCGACGTCGCTATCCTTCAGGGGGATGTTTTCGCCTTCCTGCGCGGTCCCGCCGTTGCCGGGAGCACAGTAGATTTTCTCGGCTTTTCCGCTTCGGGCGACCTTCCACGACAAAGCGTGTTCGCGTCCGCCGGACCCGATGATGAGCACGCGCATGTACTTTCCCTCCAAAATATTTTCTGCTAAATAGCAAACTTTCGTTTATTTGAATCGACCGACACTAGCCGTTTACCGTCGAAAAGACAACCGGCAACCCTGTTGCCGCCCCCCTGCCGGAGAGACGCCATGTCACCTGCCAAGCCCCGCTTCCTTCCCCATCTTCCCGCCGATTTCCTTGCCGAACACCAGCTCGCGGGCATCCGATGGTCGGTGCAGCAGGCCATGAAGAGCCCCCAGTACCGCGCCAAGCTCGCCGCCGCGGGCATTGCCTGCGGCGAGGACATCAAGACGCTTGATGATGTCCGCCGTCTGCCCTTTTCGGACGTGGCCGACCTGCGCGACGGCTATCCCCTGCCCCTGCTTTGCGTGGAGCCCTCCGAAGTCGTGCGCGTGCACGCCTCGTCCGGTACGACCGGCAAACGCAAAATCCTCGCCTACACCCAGAAGGACGTGGACACGTTCGCGCTCCAGATGGCCCGCTGCTACGAGCTTGCCGGGCTGACCACGGAAGACCGTATGCAGATTGCCGTGGGGTATGGCCTGTGGACCGCCGGGGCGGGCTTCCAGCTCGGCAGCGAGCGCTTCGGGGCGCTCACCATCCCCGTGGGCCCCGGCAACATCGACATGCAGCTCCAGCTTCTTGTAGATCTGCAGACCACCTGTATCGGCTGCACCTCGTCAATGGCCCTCCTCCTTGCCGAGGAAGTGGAGCGCCACAATCTGCGCGACAAGATCGCACTTAAGAAGATCATTTTCGGTTCCGAGCCGCACAGCCTCAAAATGCGCCAGAGTTTCACCGAAAAACTCGGCCTTGAGGCCAGCTACGACATCGCGGGCATGACCGAGATGTACGGCCCCGGAACGGGCCTGAACTGCGAGGTCGGGGAAGGCATCCATTATTGGGCGGACCTTTTCTATATCGAGATCATCGATCCCCACACGCTCCAGCCCGTTCCCGAAGGCGAAGTCGGCGAAATGGTCGTGACTTCTCTGTCCAAAGAAGCCGTACCGCTCATCCGTTACCGTACGCACGACCTCAGCCGACTCATTCCCGAACCCTGCCCCTGCGGGCGCGCCATCCCGCGCCACGGGCACATCCGCGGGCGTTCGGACGACATGATCATTTTCCGTGGCGTGAACATTTATCCCGGCCAGATTGCCGACGTGCTGAACCTCTATCCCGATGTGGGCGGCGAGTACCACATTGAGCTTACCCGCTCGGAAGGGCTCGACTACATGCGCCTGCGCGTGGAGCGTCAGTCGGGCGTCGGTTCCGGCAACGACGCGGGGATTGCCCGCGCCATCGGCGACGAGATGCACAAGCGCATCATGGCCCGCATCAGCGTCGAGATCGTCGATCCCGGCGCGCTGCCGCGTACCTTCTCCAAGGCCAAGCGCATTACCGATTTGAGGCTGAATGATTGAGAGTGAGGGCTGAATTTGAGATTGGGGAAGGGGAGGGAACTTTCTCCAGAAAGTTCCCCTTTCTCTCCCCCAAAATGCTACCCCTTTTTCGCGGGGGTGCCGTTCCAGAGGATAGGCGAAAGGATCGTGAACTCGCAGGTGATGGGCGAAACATTGTCGTCGCCCTGGCTGCCGCCCCCGCCGTCGAACTTGCTGATCTTGCAGTCCCGCAGCGTATCGATCACCGTTCCCATGTCGTCGTTGGCGTAGCTGACGACGATGGGGAACGGCGTGTGGTCGTAGATGCCGCCGGTGTTGCTGAGGGCCACGAGCGCCAGCTTGAGCTTTTCCCACTCGTCGCGGTCAAGCACCATGCTGCCCGAAGCCTCATAGCTGCCGCGCCCGTAGCCGCGCGGAACAGCCCCGCGCCCATACCGGGCCGTGACGCTCTGCTCGTCCGAGTATTTGATCTCCGTGATGCCGATCTGTTCCCCGGTCAGCGTGGTGACATGGATGTCTTCCCAGTCGTAATTCTTGCCGTTGATGGCCATGTGCTGCTCCTATGCGGCCTTCAGTCCGCGCGGGTCGAGTTTTCCGCCCGCGTAGGTGTACGAGAAGTAGAGCTTGATTTCCCGGATGATGGGGATGCCGATCAGGGTGATTTCCACGACGACGCCGTTGTTGACGATGTCCTGCCCGTCCGGAATGTTGACGACGTAATCCGCCAGTTCCTGCGGGTTGGCCCCCTTCATGGTGTCCAGCGCCGCCTCGATATTTGCCTTGAGAAAAGCAAGGCCCGTGGCATTGTTTGCTCCCTGTGTGGGGTCGCCCGCTTCGTCGTACATGCTTTTCAGCGCCGCGACGCGGCCCTTGCGCACCGCCTTGAACACCGTGCGGATCACCTCCTCGTAGCGATAATCGCTGGTGTCGTCGGCAAGGGTGCGGGAATCGCCCCAGTACGCGCCGTCCAGCCCGGCGTATTTTTTGGCGGTCAGAAAGCCCGCCTCTTCCAGCACGGGCTGTACAGCCTCCCATCCGTCCGGCAGGGCTAGCTGACTGATGTTGCCGTCCCGCACACGCCCGGTTGCCCTCTGCACCGGGATGCTCATGGAACGTCCGGCCTGCAGGCCCGCCGCATTGCGCCGTCCGGTCACGCCGTCCGAGCCGGTGATCCTGCCGTACTGCGGGCAGACCTGCACAAAACGCGCCGCGATATCCTGCTTTTCGGCGGAAAGCCATGCCGTGAAATCGTTCAGGTCTTCATTGTCGTAGGGCAGACGGGTTTCCGCCTTGAAGTAGGTGGGGCGGTGCAGATTCCAGAGTTCCTCCGCCTTCGCCTGCATCGCCGCCCAGTCCACGCTGTCAGTCGGCCCGGCGACAAGGACAAACTCGATATCATACAGCGCCAGCGGGCCTTCCAATGCGGCCATCACGTCAACGATGCTCGCTTCCGGCGCGAGAAGATTGCAGGCGTAGGTGGTTCCGCCCACATACTCCCCTCCAGGGAAGGTGACGGTCACGCCAAGGTCGGCAATGGAAACCGCGCCGTCCACGGGGATGGTGCGGGTCTTGCCGTAGTTCTCGCCGCCGTCGGTGGAAAGCTGGTAGGTGCCCTCGTTCCGTCCGCCGCCCTTGACGATCTGGATGGAGATATCCGCCCCGGCAAGCACTGTGCCCGCAACGGTCGGCAGCGGGCTGGATTCGTCGCCCACACGGGAGACGGGGCCGATGGGCAGACGGGCCGTGAAGGCCCACTGCCAGCCCGCCTCAAGCTGCGCCCCTTCCGGGAAAAGCAGCGTCGCACCGCTGCCCTCGATGACAAGCTGCTGCTCCACTATGACCGCCGAGCCGAACTTCTCCCCGCCGTCCTGCGAAATCTTGACGGTGGCCGTACCCACCTGTCCGGCGGATTCCATCTTGACCACGATATCGAGGTTCTTCTGCGGCACGCCGGAGACAGTGACATCAGGATATTTGCCATTGCCTCCGGTGGCGACGACATCGGTAAGGTAGCCTCTTGCCTCTCCGGAGCAGGGCACGGCAATAAGCGTGGGAGACTGGCCGCCCGTGGCCAGCATGTCCCGCGCCCGCTCCACCAGCGGGCCGACGCCGAGCAGACCCGCCAGATCCGAGCTTTTGCCGAGCAGATAGCCCTTGCCCACCTGACCCTTGCTGCATACGCCCACCACAATGGCGCTGCCCTCCACACCGCCGGGAGAAATACCGGAAGTCCCATCGACAAGATATTCAAGCACATCGCCCATACGCTACCTCCGGCCTCCGCCCGTGCGGCGGTTTTTGAGTTCCGCCAGCGCCTGCCGGAACGTTTCTTCACGGATCATCTTGTCGTCATTCCAGCCCATGAAACGCAGCAGCGCGGCAAGCTGCCAGCCGGGGACGCGGTGCCGTTCCGCCAGCAGGGAAACGGTCTCCAGCTCCGGCTTTGCCTCTTCCTGCGGGGCCGGGCTTTCCTCCGGGCTGACATCAGCTCCCGGCGCTGCCGGTTCCGGTGTTACCGGTTCCGGCACTGCCGGTTCCGTTGCTTCCGTACCTTGCGGAGCGGATGTTTCCGCAGTCTCCCCGGAGACGGTGTCCGGCTTGTCCGTCTTTTCCGCTTCGACGGGCCGCATGGCGGTATCGCTCTGTTCTTCCTTTACTTTGACCTTGCTCTTTGTGGCCATATCATTCTCCTATTAATTAAGGTTAACCTTGAAGCCGAACGAGGGAATCAGGCTTTCCGTCTCTTCCCCGGTGATGCGCCACGTGAAGGTGACGAGGAACAGCCTGTTTGCGCGGGGGAATACCTCGATCACCTTGTCTCCCACCCGCTTGTCCGGCGGACGGGAGAAGGTGGCTTTCTGCGCGCGGATTTTGACCCAGTTGCCGTTCGCATCATTCCTTCCGCGCGGAAGCGCCGCGATGAACGCATAGGAAAAGCTCTCCAGCCATGCCTCGTCGTCGGCCATCGCGTTTGCCGCCACATCCTGCTCCACCACATACAGTTCCCGCTTGCGAGTTTGTACGGCCCCGTCGCGGGAAAGGCCGAGAGTGCGCCCGGAGCGCGCGTAACGCTCCGGCATGAACTGGAGTTCCATGCGCGGACGTTTTATGGTCAGGTTGTCTTTCTGTGTCTTGTCGATGACCCGGCCTTCCGGCAGTCCGGCCGCCAGCGCCGCCCGCGTGATGATGTCTGTCGCAAATGTCCGCATCATTTGAAGGCTCCCTCCAGAAAATCCGTCATGGTATCCATAATCTCTTCCCGGTCATCGTCGGAGATGCCCAGATAGGGGCGGGCGGGGATGGTGACCTCTTTGACGAAGACATCTTCTCCGTCCAGCCCCCTGAACTTGAGAAACTTCCCTTTTTTGGGCCTGACGGTTCCGCCGAGCTGGTGAATCCGGGCATACTCCTTGTTGCTGCCCACCATGACCTTGCTGGAAGTGGCATACTTGTCGATTGATTTCATGAGATCGCCCGTGTTGCTCAGAGTCTTGCCGCCTTTCGCCGCCGCCCGCGCGGAAGGTTCCCATTTCTCGCCCTCCGGGGTCTTCTCGTCCTGGAACCGCTTCAGCGTGCTGGAAACCAGCGCTTCACCGATGGAATCCATCAGATCTTGCGTATCTCCCATCCTGTGAACCGCCTTGCCCAGCGCCCTGTCGAGACCGCCCCAGCTCAGGGAAACGCCGTTTTTCGCCATCACAGCCCCCTGAAATCAAAGAAGGGGTGTGGAGACATGACGGCAACGCTCGGCTCCTCCCGGTCGGGGTTGTCCTCGTCCAGCGGGAGCTTCTGCTTGCCGGAGGCGATATCCCTCAGCAGATCCGTGCAGTATTTCCACTGCTTCTGCAGCGGTATCCATTCATTGTCGCTGGACGCCTCGGTATTGACGAGGGAGGTGACGGCCTCCACCACCCGGTACGCGCTGATGACGGCGGCGATGTAGCGCACCAGCTCCGGCACATAAGGCCAGGGCTGCGGATAGCGGTAGGACAGCGCGTCGCCCACCTCTCCGGAAACCGCCTCTATGGTGCGCTCCACGATGCCGGGGGTCTGCTCCTCGCAGGCGGCTACATAGTCGGCATGCAGCAGGTCGATGATATTGTCGCGGTTGCACATGAGCATGGGCATCCCCTTTTCGCGCGTTTTGGACTAGTCTAAAACCAGTCTAAAAGTTTTGAGCCTATGTGCGCCCGCCCCGGAGGAAAAACGCCTCTCTGTGGGGCGGGAGGAGTTTTGCCCCTAATCGACCACCACAGCCCTGCACACCGCCCTGGACGCCCGCGCGGGCAGGGGCTTGGTGTTGGCGACAAGCATGATGCCGCTGTCATCGTCATTGACAATGGGATGGACATGCAGCGGGGTGGCCTTGTTGTTGGCGCTGATGCTGTCGATGGCGCAGTACCAGACCTGTCCCTGTTGCGCCTTCGCCACACCGAGCAGGAGCTTGGGGCTCAGCTTCGGCAGCCAGTCCCCGCCGGGGTTCAGAGGATCGGGATAGCTCTCGGTCATCTTGCGGATGGTATAGCCCGCGATGGTAATCACCCCCTGTTCCAGGGCGACGCGGTACGGCTTGCTGTCCGTTGTGCCGACATACGCCTCCGCGATGTCCAGCAGCACGGCGAACACGTCTTTCCCGGCCAGAAACTCGATGTCTCCGCCCTGTCCGGCGCGGCGGAATGTGTCTTCAATGTCGCACAGCAGGAAATACACGTCCCTGACCTTGCTGGCCGCGCTCAGCTTCGCGGCGGGTGTGTATTCAAGCGGCGCGCCGTAGTCCACTTCATACGTCTCGGTGCGTCCGCCGGGCAGTTCCACGGGCCACGTCAGCCTGCCCGTGGTCAGCACCACGGCGCACATGGCCTCCGTGGTGTCGCGGACGGTGCGCCGGATTTTTTCGAGCTTGCGGGCGCGCCACGCTTCCACCGTGGCATCGCCGGGGCTGAGCATCTTCAGATCGTTCAGTTCTGAAGCGGATACGGGGATTTTCACCTTTACGGGCAGCGGCGCGATGAACTGCATGGTCATAGCTTCGCCTTCCAGGCTGATCGGCACGCCGTCGCGCCGCACCACGGGCACGGTCTGCACCACGTCCACCAGATCGGAAAGGCCGATCATCGGGAAAGGATGTGTGGGGCGGGAGGTGAAATACAGATCCATGACCGTGGTTTTCAGGATGGGCATGGTCTTGAGCGTCTGGATGACGGCCTGCGGAGAAAACATGCCTTTCAGAGATACAAGCATAATGATTCCTTGAGGTTAGACTTTTTTAGGCTATCCATCGGCGCGGAAGGCCGCGCCTACACGGCGAAAATGCCGTGTTCGGCCAGCGCGGCGATCTGCATGAAGGTGGCGGGCTTGCCGTCCCCCGTTTTCAGCAGGCGGGTCTTGGCCGTGCCATGCACGATGCACAGCGCGCTCTTTTCGCCATGCTCTCCCGTGGGATCGCAGGGCATATCCACAACGGCGCAGGGCTGCGCATCACTGTCCGTTGAAAGATACGGAGCATAGGCCACGTCTGTTACCGTGGTCACGACGCTCTCGCCTTCGCCCGTGGTTTCCGTGACATCCACGGCCTTCATCAGCGTCCCGACCGGGATCGCCGTTTTGACC
>ERZ779890.3159-NODE-3159-length-14989-cov-5.136132_pt1 | contig 14989 bp, 12 predicted proteins | sample MGYA00511553_ERZ779890 | MGnify/ENA primary metagenome ERZ779890 (study PRJEB29588, sample SAMEA2152064) | human gut metagenome | biome: human gut; feature: human-associated habitat; material: faeces | place: Denmark | collected 2008/2010 ...
AAGGGCCCCTTTTCCAAAAGGGGCCCTTCCCCCTCCCCAAGTCAACTTACGCCTTCGCCAAAGCCTGTTCCAGATCGGCGAGGATGTCCTTGATATTCTCGATGCCGACGGAGAGCCGCACCATGCCGGGGGTGATCCCGGCGCTGACAAGCTGCTCGTCGGTGAGCTGGCGGTGCGTGGAGCTGGCGGGATGCAGCACGCAGGTACGGATGTCCGCCACATGCACGAGCAGGGAGGCCATCTTGAGGCTGTCGATGAACCGGGCCCCGGCTTCGCGCCCGCCCTTGAGCGAGAAGGAAATCACGCCGCTGCACCCGTTGGGCAGGTATTTGGCGGCCCGCTCCTTGTAAGGGTTACCCTCCAGCGTGGGGTAGCTTACGGACTCGATCTTGTCGTGCTTCTCGAGCCAGTGGGCGACGGCATCGGCATTCTGGCTATGGCGCTCAATGCGCAGGGGCAAGGTTTCAAGCCCCTGATTGATCAGAAAGGCCCCGAACGGCGTCTGACAGGCACCCATATCCCGCATCATCTGCGTACGCGCCTTGACAATATAGGCAGCCTTGCCGAAGGCCTGCGTATAGATGGTCCCGTGATAGGAGTCGTCGGGCTCGGTGAATTCCGGGAACTTGCCGTTCGTCCAGTCGAAGGTGCCGCCGTCCACAATCACGCCGCCCATTTGCAGGGCGTGCCCGTCCATGTATTTGGTGGTCGAATGCACCACGATGTCCGCCCCAAATTCAATGGGGCGGCACAGAACCGGCGTGGCGAACGTGTTGTCCACGATCAGCGGCACGCCGTTCCTATGGGCGATGCGGGCGAACTTTTCGATATCCAGCACTTCAATGCTCGGGTTGGCGATGGTCTCGCCGAACAGCGCCTTGGTGTTGGGGCGGAACGCGGCCTGAATCTCGTCTTCGGAGGCTTCCGGCGACACGAAAGTCACTTCAATGCCAAGCCGCTTGAGCGTCACGGCGAACAGGTTCAGCGAGCCGCCGTAGATGGCGGAGGAACTGACGATATGATCCCCGGCGGCGGCAAGGGTCAGGATGGAAAACGTGGTCGCGGCCTGCCCGGAAGCGGTGCACAACGCCCCTACCCCGCCTTCCAGCGTGGCGATCTTCTGCTCGACGGCGTCCACGGTGGGATTGCCGAGACGGGTATAGAAGAACCCGGCTTCCTCAAGGTCGAACAGCTTGCTGACCTGCTCGGTGGACTCGTATTTGAACGTCGTGCTCTGACAGATGGGCAAGGTCTGCGGCTCGCCGTTTTTCGGGGAATACCCGGCATACAGGCATTGCGTTTCGATTTCCATTGTTCTCTCCGTTCAAGATGTTTCCCTCCGCAACCTGCGGACGGGGGCGCTTCGCATTCCCGGCGGCGTTTCCCGTGGGCATCCGTCCTTTCCGGACGGCGGGGCATCTCCGCCAAGGGGCCGTAAATGAAGCGTGTTGCCGCGTGAAGTGGAGGCTATATCACTATACCTTGATATGTCAATTTAAAAACCGCCTCTTCCGCCCGGATTCGACAATGCGGGCCGGGCGGAGTATGCTTTGCTCGCTTTTTGTGCGGGATTTCCTTCTGTTGCGCCCCCCTTCCCCGCACAGCCCAAAGAGATCGGAGAAAGACGTGGATCAGAAACGAAACCGCAAGACGCCAAGCTGGTGCGGAAGCCGCAAACGCAAGGCCGCACGCACGCCATACGACGCCCGGATCACCGAATACGCCCATCAGGGGCACCTTGTCCCGCCCAGAAGCATCCTCAAAACGCCCGAACAAATCGTGGGCATCCGCGAAAGCGGCAAGATCAACATCGCCGTGCTTGACCATGTGGCGGCGCACATCAAGGCGGGCATGACCACCGCCGAAATCGACAGGCTGGTTTTTGAAAAGACCAGGGAGCTTGGCGGCGTCCCCGCCCCGCTCGGCTACCGCGGGTTCCCCAAAAGCACCTGCACCTCCATCAATGAGGAAGTCTGCCACGGCATCCCCTCCGACGATGTGGCCCTCAAGGACGGCGACATCGTCAATGTGGACGTTTCGACCATCTACAACAGCTACTTTTCCGACTCCTCGCGGATGTTCTGCATCGGCGCGGTCAGCAAGGAAAAGCGCCGGCTCATGGACGTGGCCCGCGAATGCGTGGAGCTGGGATTGCAGGAAGTGAAGCCGTGGGGTTTCCTCGGCGACATGGGGCAGGCCGTGCACGACAACGCGAAAAAGCACGGCTACAGCGTGGTCCGTGAAGTGGGCGGGCACGGCGTGGGCATCCGGTTCCATGAGGAGCCCTTCGTCAGCTACGTCACCAAGCGCGGCACGGACATGCTGCTGGTTCCGGGCATGATCTTTACCATCGAGCCGATGATCAACATGGGCAAGGATGCCATTGTCCTGGACAAGGCGAACGGCTGGACGATCCGCACGGCGGACGGCGCGCCCTCCGCGCAGTGGGAAATTATGGTGCTGGTCACGGAAGACGGGCACGAAGTGCTGGCGTACTGAACTTTCATGGAGGCCTTCCCGCTCCGGGCGAAGGCGGCCGTCCCCAGCATCTCTTGCACCGTATCCGATACCGGCAGGCCCCCGCCTTTCATTGAGAAGGACAGGGAGTCCTTGCCGTACCACTGCCGCTCTGATACTGAGAGGCATACTGTCTTATGAAAGAGAGCCTGTTATGGAAACATCTGCCACCACGATTGTTGTCCCCCCGACGGCTGAGGAGCAACGCATCGCATCCATCGCCGATTCGATAAACCTCGCCGATCCCTCCCTGACCGTCACGTATGGGACGGAGGCCATGCAGGGCATCTCCCGGTTCGCGGACGATCTCCTTTCCCGCGTGCAGGCCAAGGATTCCGGGGAACTCGGCGAATCGCTCACCAACCTTATACTCAAAGTGAAGGATGTGAACGTCTCGGAAGTCATGGGCTCGCCGGGGTTCCTCCAGTCGCTGCCGCTTGTGGGCTCGCTGTTCTCTTCCGCCAAGCGCACGGTGGCGAAGTTCAACACCCTTTCGGAACAGATCGAAATCATCGTCGACAAGCTGGACGAGGCCATGATCGGCCTGCTCCGCGACATCGAGACGCTTGAGATGCTCTATGAGCACAATGCGCGGTTCCACGCGGAATTGACGGCGTACATTGAAGCGGGCAAGCGCAAATTGGAAGAGGCGCGTACTGTGGAACTGCCGCGCCTCAAGGCGCAGGCGGATGCGTCCGGCGATCTCATGGAGGCGCAGCAAGTCCGCGACCTTTCGGAGCAGATCAACCGTTTCGAGCGGCGGTTGCACGATTTGCAGCTTTCGCGGACCATCACGGTGCAGACCGCGCCGCAGATACGCATCATCCAGAGCAACAACAGGACGCTGGCGGAAAAAATCCAGACCAGCATACTCGCCACCATCCCCATCTGGAAAAGCCAGATGGTCCTCGCCCTTTCCCTGCACGGTCAGAAGAACGCGGCGGCGCTTCAGAAGACCGTCTCCGACACGACCAACGACATGTTGCGCAGCAACGCGGAACTGCTCGAACAGGCCGCCGTCGATACGGCCCGCGAGGTGGAGCGTTCCGTGGTGGATATTGAAACGTTGCGCGAGGTGCATGAAAAGCTCATCGGCACCATAGAGGAAACCCTGCGTATCGCGCAGGAAGGCCGGGAACGGCGGGCGGCGGCTGAAAAAGAGCTGGCCGTCATGGAAACGGAACTCAAGGACAGGCTTACCTCGTTGGCCGCACGCAAAAGCCGGGAAGAAATCGCCGCCGCATCCGGAACGGAAACGCGGCAGAGCGCCCCCGGACAGGGCGGCATCGGCTCCGGGGTGTAATCCATGCACGAAGGCGAAAAGGAACATATGGTGGTCGGACCGAACGCCGAGGAACCGAAGGGTTCGTTTTGGGATGCGATACGTCGGTTCTTCAAGCGTATCCTCTTTCATATCAGCGCGTTCATCATTGGGGCGATTCTGTCTACCCATGTTCCGCAAATACATCCGGGCGAGGCCGCTCTTGGCGTCTACCTTGGCCTTATCTGCATCGTCGCGCGCGGCGCATCCCGGAAACCGTCGTGGATCGTCCCCGCCGTATCCGGCGCGGGGCTGGCCGTCTTGCTGATCCTTTTCGGTATGCCGTTCCCGTATGCGCTGTTCTGGGGAGGCTTGCAGTCATGGGTACAGCGCCTTCTGGTGAAATCCTTTCGCATGGGCACGGAATGGGTTCCGTTTTCTCTGTTGCTCATCATGGCCTTCTCAGTGAGGCAAACCCTTTCCCTGCCTCTTGCCATGCTGTTTTGCGCCCTCCTCGCCGGGGGACAGGGCATCCTCTGGGCCTTGGCCCGCAAGCGTGCGGCGGAACTGGCACCCAAGCCCAAACCGGAACCGAAGCCAGAACCAGCCCCCTCCCCGGATGAACCGGCGTCCATGAAGGCGTCCCGAGCCTCTCTCGCGGAACTTGAATGCAAGCTGCCCGGCCTCCCCGTGGAAACGCAAGCCTCCGTGCGCGCCATCATGCAATCCGCCAACAACATTCTGGGCTGCATGGCTACTGATCCGCGAGATGTGGATCACGGCGCGCGTTTCCTCAAGCGCTACCTCGCCGCCACCCACGGCATCGTGGATACGCACCTGCGTTTCGCCCACGACAAAGACATATCCCCGGATGTCGCCAGCGCCCTTGCCCGGAGCAACGACATGCTCGCCCGGTTGAAGGTCGCCTTTGCCAAGGAGCACGCCCTGCTCCTGCAAAACGACGTCACCGATTTCTCCGCCGACCTCAAGACGCTCGACACGCTGCTCAAAATGGACGGCAACTGAAACCACAGGGGCGTCCAAGCCAAGCCGGGTATAAACGAAGCGGGCCGATGAACATTCCCATCGGCCCGCTTCGTTTTTATGCCATATCACAACGCCTTAGCTATGCATTGAAAAACAGACGCGTATCACAGCACTACTGTAAAATCATTCACTCTTTAGGACATAGAAAAACTGATTTCCATCAAAGGATCTCAATCACAATGGAGCAAAAAAGTCGACCCTTTTCTGACATTTCTTTGAAAAATATTTCTCTCCCCATTACGTTTTCCTCTGCCTCTCCCTGCTCTGCCGAAACGGATTGCTTTCTGGATGGAATTTTGAAAGACTAGATATGGGCAGAAACGGAGTATGCGATGCAAAACTTCCATTAAGACATCCCTTCGATCAAGCCGGGACTGCCGCCTTGAAATGCTTCGGCCCGTTCTTCGCTTTATTGCGTACCTGCCCGCTGCCCCCACCGCAGCTGCGTTCCTCCCGTAGGGGCAGCCCCGTAACCTGCCTTGGAGTAAGGAGAAGCCCCATGAACCATGTCCTTTCTTGCTTACGCCGCTGTTTTTTCACAATGTTCTGCCTCGGCTTCGAACTTGCGTTCGCCCCCCCGGTCTTGGCGGGTGAAACAATCATTTACGACGGGGACACGAGCGTTCTGCAAGACATTCAGTTTGGCGGCACTGACTACTTCTCCAGTCTGGCGCCCACGGGCAGTTCTGGCGGTATAAGCAACAGTCTTTCCGGCAACACGATTATCGTTTACGGCGATACGCCCCTACGTGGAGGAACTGTTTTCGGGGCAGTGTACGGAGTGTCCGGCTCCGGCATTGTCGATGCCGCCGTCAGCGACAACCAGGTCTTCATCAACAACGGCACTATTCGAGGCGATATTTTCGGCGGCTTTGCCCATAACATGTTGGGCGCCGCCTCGGCCACGGGCAACAGCGTCACTGTCGACGACGGCACCCTGAAAGAGGAAGTATACGGAGGTTACGCCTCCAGCGATTTCGGCGCCACTCTCGCCAGGGGCAACCGCATTATTGTCAACGGCGGCGAGCTGGAGAAGTTTTCGTTCGGCGGGTTCGCCCAGACCAGTGACCGCCCCGCCACGGCCAGCAACAACCTGATTATTGTCAACGGCGGCAGGCTGGTTCAGGCGGCGAGCGGCGGGTTCGCCCAGAGCGATAACGCTTCCGCCTCCGCCGACAATAACAGTGTTACGGTCCACGGCGGCACATCAGGCATGATTTACGGCGGCTTTGCCCAAAGTTCTTCCGGTCCCGTTACGGCCAACGGCAACAGCGTGACTATCCTCGGCGGAACAGTGGACGGCGATGTCGTCGGCGGAGTCGTCGCTCCCCAGAGCGCCGGTATGTCCGCGGACGCCAGTGACAACCGGGTGACCATCGGCGGTAACGCCGAGGTTCGCTTCTCCGAGATTTACGGCGGGCGTTGCGTGACGTCTCCGTCCAATGGCACGATACGGGCGACGCATAATTATGTCACCCTTACGGGAACTCCCAAACTGAACATCACGGCCCTCTACGGCGGCGATATAACCTCATCGGGAGTGAGCGCGCCCAACTGGGACGCCTTCACCGGCAACACGCTGAATGTCTGGAACTACCACGGCAGCGCCGTCAGGTCGGTACAGAATTTCGAGTCTTTCAATTTCGTTTTCCCGGCTACGCAGAGCAGTCCCGTGCTGACCGTGACCGGGGAAGCCCGTCTGAACGCCGCTGACGGAACCGGCAGAGGTTCCACAATAACAGCCAGCACCATCGGCGGGACAGCTCCTCTGCCGACCGGAACAAGCATCACTCTCCTTCAGGCCGGAACCCTCGCTACCCCCTATTTCAGCCAAACCCAAGCTGCGGGGCGGCACGGCGCGCTCCTGGGTTATCTCTGGAATTTGAACACGGCAGGTAACGCCCTGACCGCGACAGTGGGCAAAGTCCATGTCAATCCACAAGCCAAGGTTCTCGCCGAAGGATATCTTACGGGCACGGCCCTGCTGAACCAAAGCGCCGATCTCATTGCCGGGCAGGGCATGCGCGAGGCCTGTGACGCGGCAAAACCCGGATTCGGCACGTTCGCCGCTCTGTCCGGGGGCTGGTCGCGGTATAACTCAGGCTCCCATGTGGATATCTCCGGCTTTTCTCTGTTGACCGGCCTGTCCTTCGGCACGGCTTTCTCCCCCGGACGCCTGACCCTTGGCGCGTTCTTCGAGTACGGCAACGGCTCGTACGACACATATAATTCGTTCGGCAACGCGGCTGACGTGAACGGCGACGGCAACATCCATCATATCGGCGGCGGCGTTTTGGGCCGCATGGATTTTGTGAACACCGGCCCCGGTCATATTTATATGGAAACCAGCCTCCGGGCGGGCCATATCCACAATGAATACGGAAGTTCCGATCTCCGAGACTTCTTCACTGGCCGCAGCGCGAACTATGACGCCGGTTCGGCGTATTACGGCCTGCATTTCGGCACTGGATATCTCTGGAATATCAACAAGCAAGCCTCGTTGGACACATACGCCAAATACTTCTGGACTCGACAGGACGGCGATACAGTCACCCTGTCTACAGGCGACAGGGTAGCGTTCAGGGCCGTGGACAGTCACCGCCTGCGTATGGGCTCCCGCTTCTCGTATGCGGTGAACGAATGTGTCAGCCCATACATCGGAGCGGCCTGGGAATATGGATTCGATGGCCGAGTCAAAGCCACGACGTACGGCTACGACATCAGCAAGCCTGATCTCAGGGGCGGCACGGGCATAGGCGAATTCGGCCTTACCCTCACCCCTTCGCGAGGCCTGCCCCTTTCCTTTGATCTTGGCGGACAGGGCTACGCAGGCACACGCCGGGGCCTGACGGGTTCGTTGCGGATAAAACTGGAATTCTGACGGTTCTCCGGCGCTAGCCGTGCAACTGCCGTGCTGCATGCCGGCGTTGCAATCGCCCGACGAGACTACCTGACCTGAAATTTTCACCTTAGCAGTGATATACGTTCGTTAACACTTCCGTTAACTCTGAAGCGCTGAAAAAGAGCCCGGTTGAAGTCAATCATCTTAAGAAAACGGCTGATGGCTTGCGTCCGGCGGCGGAATTTACCCAGCCAATGTCGTTGCAATGCGTTGTTTTGTTCTTCCCATTGCAGATTGCCCCGTTTGAGATGGTGGTCATGCTGCCCCCTTGTCACTTCTTGTCTCATATGTGTGGAGCAAAAAGGAGATACAACTCAAAAAGCGCCAAGTTATCAAGAAAATTTTCCTCGATAACTTGGCGCTGTTATTATCTTTTCTGGCGGAAGGGGAGGGATTTGAACCCCCGGACGCCTCACGACGTCAACGGTTTTCAAGACCGCCGCATTAAGCCGCTCTGCCACCCTTCCGCTCATGCCGCTCGTCAAGCGAACGACAAGTACTGAACGTCATAAAGCGGAGCGGCCCGTGGGTCAAGTGGAAACAGAGGCGCCTCCCCGCCGCCGGACCGCCTTGTTTTTCCCTTCCTTCCCTTGCTGTTCCCGTGGAAGCTTTCGATTTCATAAAAATCTCATACCGTTTTTTTACATTTTTTTAGCCTTTCCAACACGGGTGATATATTGTACGGTATGACGATTTTGACAGAATTCGCATACTTCGAGAAAAAAAGCACATTTCGGACCCACCCAGAATCTCCTGAAAAAGGAATGCGTTCCGCAAGAACGCTTTTCAGGAACCACATGCTTTTTTGATCGGACGTTTTTTGTCAGGACGGCATGTTCGGCCGACGGCGGCCGACCGGGGCCACATGTTGCCAAGCGCTTGCCATGCCTTGCGTCTTGACACGTGTTTGCCCGGTCGCCTACACCATGATGACGGTGAAAAAGCGCGTCCGTTCCCCTGTGGGAAGAGGCGCCAAGGACGGTTTTCCTGTCTCATGACGTGTCGCGGCCAAGAGGCGAATGGTTTTCAGCAACACAACCATTTCAAGAGGCGAAGGGTATGGAGGATAGGCAGAACAACGCGCCTTCCCACGAGAAGGCCCGCAGTCTGGCAAAACGACTTGAATTCGGTCCCGCACCGTTCATCGTCGGTCTTGTCGTTGCGCTCGTGTTTGGCTGGTGGATTTTCCCGGAACTTTTGTTCAGCAGACAGGATCAACCCGTGCAGTTCAGCCATGAGACGCATCTCAAGGATGCTTCTCTGGACTGCTCGGTCTGTCACCATCTCCGTGCGGACGGGACGTTCGACGCCCTGCCCTCTACAAAGGACTGTGCTGTCTGCCATTCGCAGATGCTCGGCAAAAGCGAGGCCGAACGGGTCTTCTTCAACGAATACGTCAAGAAGGGCAAGGAAGTGGACTGGAAAGTCTACCAGAAGCAGCCTGACAACGTGTTCTTCAGCCATGCCGTGCACTCGCTGGCAACCTGTAACAACTGTCATGAGTTCTCCGAGCGGGAGCTTTGCTCCACGTGCCATCTCGACATGGCTTCCAGCAAAAAGCCGCCCGTGTTCCGCGAGAACAGGATCTCCGGCTACAGCCAGAACACCATGAAGATGTGGCAGTGCGAAGCATGTCATGCCAATCCCAATCACCTTGGCAGCACCAATGCCAGCAACGCATGCTTTGTCTGCCACAAGTAAGGAGACGCCAATGCTTGACAGACGAGGCTTTCTGAAATTCATCGGCGGGGCCGCCGTGGGTACGCTGGCGACTCCTGTGGTCTGGAAGGGTTTGGACGACATCTCCATCTGGTCGCAAAACTGGCCGTGGATCCCTTCCCTGCAATACGGCAATCACGAAAACACCTATGTCCGCACGGTCAGCAAGCTCTGTCCCGCCGCCGGAGCCACCAAAATCCGTCTCGTGGGCGGACGTCCCGTGCGCGTCCTCAGCGATCCCGAGAGCCCGCTTGGCGGCGGCGTCTCCGCGCTGGCCGTCACCGAAGTCCAGATGCGCTACAGCCCGGCCCGCCTCAAACGGCCCCTGCTCCGCAACTCGGACGGCGGCTACAGGGAAATCACCTGGGAAGAGGCTGAAAAGCTGCTGCTCGAAAAACTCGCCGCAGCCAAGAAACAGACCGAGCACGACAGCGTGGTCTGCATTTCCGGCGACGAAAACGGCACCATGAATGAACTGCTCGCGGGCTTCGCCGCCCAGACCGGTAAGATGTGCTGCCAGGCGGAGTGGCCTGTGTATGACGCCGCCAAGACCGTGGCTTCCTCTGTGGAGATGGCCATTCAGGTCAACGGCAAGATGAAGGGCACCGTCACCGTGGCTGTGGACAGCGACGAGGAGACCGTCAAGGCCGCCGCACTGTCTGTGGATAAGGTGCAGAAGGCCACCGAGGGGATGCAGATCGTCAAGACCATTCTGGTCAAGAACCGTCTGATCAACCTGATCGTAAAGCCCCGGTAAGGGAAAACGATCGGCTCAAATGCGGGAAACCATCAAATTTTTCGGATTTGAGAAAAAATCCTTGACTTTCTTCTGATTATTTCCTATAATGATGTACGTTAAGGCTATACGTAGCCCCTAAGCATCCAGGATCAAGCCGGATGTCTCGGAGGGAGGGAAATATAAATGTCTGAGATTCATGTCAAGGAAGGCGAATCCATCGATAGCGCACTGAAGCGTTTCAAGCGTAGCTGCGCTAAGGCAGGCGTTATCGCCGAGGTTCGCAAGAGAGAGCATTATGAAAGCCCCAGCGTGAAGCGTCGCAAGAAGTCTGAGGCCGCTCGTAAGAACAAGAAGCGTTTCTACTAAGAAGCAAAAGTACCGCACCGAGAGGTGCGGTACTTCTTTTTTACTTGCGGCGGAACAGCGAGTCGGCGATGTCGCAGACCTCCGGCCACTGGAAAAACGCGGCGGCCACGCCCAACTGCCGCCCAAGACGCAGCTTTTGCCGCAGCGTGTCGGCGTCATCAAAGAGGATGAAGTGGGATTCACCGTTCTTGGCATAAGTGAAGTAGCGGGCAAACAGGTCCTTGGAGAAAAACACGGCGGGCTGACGCTCCTTCAAGAGCGCGTCCAGTGCCGCCTGCGTCAGCGGCTCTCCCTGACCGCTCCGGGCGGGGAGACGGAAGTCCATCCGCAGCCGCTGGAGGTCAAAGACCACATTCCGCCCGCCGCCGTAGCGGGCGAGCTCCTCCCGGATGTGGGTTTCAAAGCTGCCGCCGGAGATGGCTGTGTTCACAATAACGGTGGGATGCTCCGCCGCCCCGGCGTAGGACGGGGGAAGGCAGAAGAACTTTCGGCTTTTGGCGCACTGCTGCCCCAATAGGGCAGCAAAGCGGCGGCGATCCTCCCGGGACGGCTCGTCAAAATCCAGAACGATTCCGCCATAGCTGCGGCGGGCGCATTCCCGGAGCACGGCCTCGGCCAGTGCCGCCGGACGGTCAATGGACGGCGCGGAACGGTCACTGAGAACCAGCAGCCCCGGCAACGGGGCCATCGGCCCGGACCGGGCCGGTGTCAGTAAATTCCGGCTCAACAGGGAGGACCCCTCCCCGATGCGGTAGGCGGCGTGGGCCAGTCCCGCCGGATAGGCGGAGGCGGTTCGCGTGTCCTCCGGTCGGACGGTCAAATAGAGCTGCATGGCGGTTCCCCCTTGTGAAGCGGTCAGGATTCTGGTATACTGCAGTTATTCTTATGTGAGAGGAGGGCGGCTTATGCTGACGCCGGACATTCTTTTTGACAGCTACCGGGACATCACCCCCGCCTTTCTGCAAGGTCAGGGCGTGACGCTGCTGCTGACGGATCTGGACTATACACTGGCGCCCAAGGCGGTCCGCCGCCCGGATGACGCCCTGCGCCAGTGGATCGACAGCTTGAAGGGCGCCGGGATCACCGTGATGATCGTGTCGAACAACCGATCCGGCGTTCGCGTGACCGAGTTCTGCGGAGATCTGGGCATCGGCTATCAGGGCCATGCCGGAAAGCCCAGTCCAAAGGGCCTGCGGGCCGCTATGGAGCGAACAGGAACAGATCCGGCCCACACCGCCATGCTGGGAGATAAGCTGTTGACCGATATGCTGGCGGCCCACCGGGCGGGCGTCCGGGCATGGATGGTGGAGCCGCTGGGGGGACCTGTGGGACTGTGGAACCATGTTCTGCACCTGCTGCAGCGCCCGTTTAAAAGAGCCTGCCCCTATAAATGCCAAAAAAATCCGGGGGAAAACACAAAATAACCGGAAAACCACTTGCAATAACGGACAAGATAGGTTAAAATATCATCGGTCAAATTATATAAGACAGGAAAGAATTGAGAAAATGTCCACTTCACGGTCGTTTTCTCGTAAAGATTTGTGAGGAGGATTTAACTATGCCTATTTCTGCAGGCGATTTCCGTAAGGGTGTTGTATTTGAGATGGACGGTAAGCCCATGCTGGTCGTGGACTTCCAGCACGTCAAGCCCGGCAAGGGCGCCGCTTTCGTGCGTACCAAGTACAAGAACGTGATGACCGGCGCGATCCGTGAGGAGTCCTTCAACCCCAGCGCCAAGTTTGAGAACGGCACTGTGGAGCGCAGAAACGCCGAGTACAGCTACAATGACGGCGATCTGTACTACTTCATGGACCCCGAGACCTATGACATGACCCCGCTGAACAAGGATGTTCTGGGCGACGGCTTCCAGTTCGTCAAGGAGAACACCATGTGCACTCTGGTCAGCTACAAGGGCAGCGTGTTCAGCGTGGAGGCTCCCAACTTCATGGAGCTGGAAGTCACCGCTACCGAGCCCGGCGTGAGAGGCGATACCGCCACCAACGTCACCAAGCCCGCCACTCTGGAGACCGGCGCCATCATCAAGGTGCCTCTGTTCATCAACGAGGGCGAGAAGATCCAGGTGGATACCCGCACCGGCGAGTACCTGGGCCGCGTGAAGGAATAAGTTTTGAAGGGGGGATTATAACGATAATCCTCCCTTTATTTCCAAAATTGATATTTTGAAAGGAGCGATCACTATGGAGATCACTGAGAAGGTTGCGTATCTGAAGGGCCTGATGGAAGGCATGAAGATCGACACGGAGACCAACGAGGGCAAGATCCTGTCCGCTATGGTGGACATTCTGGAGGACATCGGCCTGGAGCTGGAGGACCTGTGGAATGCTCAGGGCGAGCTGGAGGACGGTCTGGACGTTGTCAGCGATGATCTGGAGGATATCGAGGACATCGTGTATGACGAGGATGACGAGGAGTCTTTCGACGACGAGTACTATGAGGATGACGCCGAAGAGGACGAGGACTGCTACGCCACCACCTGCCCCACCTGCGAGGAGACCATCTACTTCGATGAGTCCGTGCTGGAGGATGGCGAGGTCATCTGCCCCAACTGCGGTGAGAAGCTGGAGTTCGACATGAGCTCTCTGGAAGAGGACTCTGATGACGATCAGGAGTAAATCCGATCCGATCCAATATGAAACAGCTCCCCGGTGAATACCGGAGAGCTGTTTTGCTTGATTTCCTATGCGGATGCATAAAATTAGTTGATGCAATGACTTTAAAGCTGTATTACTTTACAGATTTCTGCCGCAGGCTACAAAGTCCGGCACCGATAGCGGTAGCGAAGGTGGCGCTTTCCGGGATCACGTAATGGATGCCGTAGAGCTTTTCGAAAGCCGCAAAGTTTGGCTCCGCCTGATCCAGCGTGGTCATGGAGCCGGTGACGATCACGGTGTCCGTATGGCAGCTCTGACAGGCCAGCACCGTCATAGTGCCGATGGCCTGAAGGACCAGATTTACCGCGCCGGCGGCCAGATCGGCGGGGGTGGCGTCCTCAGAGAGATCACCGAAGTTGGCAGCGGTCATGTTGGGGTCCAGCGTGGAGGCAGGGTCCCGGGCAATGTCGCTGATGGTGAGATCCACATGGCTCAGATCCCCCTGAGCGGCCAGCTTTTTGATCTGGTAGAAGCGTTCCATACCCACCAGCTTGCGGCAGAGACCACCCAGCGTGCCGCCGCCGATACCGCTGCCGCAAAGGTGCCGCACTTCTTTTCCGGCTTCCGCCCACAAAAAGGCGGTGCCGGTACCCATCGTCACAACTACGCCGGAGGTCTGACCGGACAGAGCCAGCGCACCGGTGCCGCTGGCCTGAAATTCATCCACCCGGCAGGTGGGCAGGCCGAACACATCCCCGTCCACATAGCTGGCGCCAACGCCGGTCAGAACGACCCGGCGCACATCTCCGAGGGAGAGACCGTTGCTGGTCAGGTAGTTGCCCAGTGCGCCGTACAGGCTGGTGACCTGATCCTCCGCCCGGACCCGGAGCATGGAGATCACGCTGCCGTCGGTCCGCAGCCCTACGATCTTTGTAGTAGAGCCGCCAATATCAATGCCTAAGATCACTTCCATGGCTTGTTTCCTTTCCAAATGGGGCCGGCAGGTGAGGAATACGCGAAAGTCGGCCGCCGTCTTAGTTATGATAGGGGAGCAGAGGTGCCTTGTCAATGTTTATTTGTGAAAAAATTGATAAAAGAATTGCTTTTATCCGGGGAGATAGCTATAATGTGTGGTAACTTGTGGTGTAACGAGAAGGAGACACACGATGGATATCACAGATAAACTCAATATGACGATGCTCTGCGACTTTTACGAATTGACCATGGGAAATGGTTATCTGGAAGCGGGGCTGAAGGATCGGATCACCTATTTCGACATCTTTTTCCGTGATGTTCCGGACCACGGCGGCTATGCCATCTGCGCCGGTCTGGAGCGGATCATCGCCTATATTCAGGATCTGCATTTTTCTGAGGAGGACATTGAATATCTCCGGAGCAAGGATCTGTTTTCCGAGCGGTTTCTGGACTATCTCCGCGATTTCAAATTCACGGGTGACGTCTGGGCCATCCCGGAGGGTACTCCCATCTTCCCCCGGGAGCCGATCATCACTGTCCGGGCTCCGGCTATTCAGGCGCAGCTGGTGGAGACCTTCCTGCTGCTGATCTTCAACCACCAGAGCCTTGTGGCCACCAAGACCAACCGCATTGTCCGGGCGGCGGAGGGGCGCGTGATCCTGGAGTTCGGTTCCCGCCGGGCACAGGGCACGGACGCCGCCATCTCCGGCGCCCGGGCTGCCTATATCGGCGGCGCTCATGGGACAGCCTGCACGCTGACGGACGCTATCTATGGAGTGCCAGCCGGCGGTACTATGGCGCATAGCTGGGTACAGATGTTTGATAGTGAATATGAGGCTTTTAAGACCTAT
>ERZ779890.3163-NODE-3163-length-14979-cov-3.576789_pt1 | contig 14979 bp, 10 predicted proteins | sample MGYA00511553_ERZ779890 | MGnify/ENA primary metagenome ERZ779890 (study PRJEB29588, sample SAMEA2152064) | human gut metagenome | biome: human gut; feature: human-associated habitat; material: faeces | place: Denmark | collected 2008/2010 ...
TTCCTTCGTCTTGTCTCTTTATCGCATCATTTCAATGTTCTCTTTCGTTTTGCAGTCGGTTTGTTTCCCGATTGCGAGTGCAAAGGTAGAGCAAATTTTATTACCCACCAAATTTTTCGGACAAAAAATTATGTTGTAAAACATCTTTTTTCGACACATTTTCACATATCACACTATGATACAATCAATTATGCCCTCAAAAAAATTTCACAAAAATGTGATTATTTTTTCTCTTTTTTCGGAGCAGCGTTTTCAAATCACTCATCGAGGCGGAAAACGATGCGCTGCACCCCGCCTGAAAAACGCGCCGAAGATATGCGAAAATGCCCAATCTGCGATGTGTTTTCCACGTGCGCTCCCACACACAAGCATTCGTCGTAATCGCCCACATGCACAATGCGCACCATAGCCGAGGCATCGTCGGGCAGTCTCGACAGGTCGAAACGGTCAGCCACATCCTCCTGACACACCACTTCGGTTGTCACAGGAAGCCCCCGGCCTATGACGGCATTTACCGCATCCTCCACCCCGCGAAGCTGACTTTCGGATAGCGGCGTCGCCAGGCGGTAGTCGCATTTCGACTTCTTTCTCTCTATATGCGCACTGAACGAACGGCCACAGCCGAACATCCTCACCATTGTCCCGTTCAATATATGTTCCGCCGTGTGCATCGGCGGATATTCCTGTTTGTTATGCTGATTAAATTCCATTTTTTATATATAATGTGGCAAAGATAGCATAAGATGAGCGCAAAAACAAATACCACAAAAATACGAGTGACGTTTTGGTGTCCTATATTTCAGACAAAACAATCCCGAATTTTTCAAAACAGAAATCGCAACATCAATTCGTTCTGTCACCTAAATTTATATTATCTTTGCAGAAGATAAGCAACATTCTGATGAACAAGACGTACAGACACGAAGACAAGCTGAAGGCTGTAACCTCTGTCCTTGCCAGCAAAACGTCGTTAGGCACGATGTGCCATCTCTGCCGGGGCGGCGAGTCCCTTCCGGCTCAATCCTCTATTCAAGAAATAATCGACCTCTGTCGCGCAGTCCTGTTTCCGGGGTTCTACGGCAACGACGATGTGAACATCTACAACCTTGAATACTTCATCGGAATCAACTGCGGACGCCTGCACAAAGTGCTGTCGGAACAGATTGCCGCCGGCATGGTTCTCGACAACGACTGCGACACGACCGACTATGCCGCACTTGAGCGCGACGCCGCCACGACGGCAACACAGTTTATCGAGATGCTCCCGGAGATGCGCCGAGTGCTCCACACCGACGTTCACGCCACATATTGCGGCGACCCTGCCGCCGTCAGCACCGAGGAGGTGATATTCTGCTATCCCGGTCTGAAGGCCATCATCAACTACCGCATAGCCCACGCCCTGCTCACGCTCGGAGTGCCCATCATCCCGCGGATGATAAGCGAGATTGCGCACTCAGAAACGGGCATCGACATACACCCCGGGGCAACCATCGGCGAGCATTTCTCGATTGACCACGGCACAGGAGTGGTGATTGGAGCCACCGCCATCATTGGCAACAACGTGAAACTCTACCAGGGAGTGACCCTCGGCGCCAAGAGTTTCGACTATGACGAGGACAACAACCCCATCAAAGGCATCCCACGCCACCCCATCATCGGAGACAATGTGGTCATCTACTCCAACACTTCTGTGCTGGGGCGCATACACATTGGCAACAATGCCATAATCGGCGGCAACATCTGGGTGACCGACGATGTCGCCGACAACGAGAAACTCACACAGGCGAAAGCCGACAACATTCTTAGATTAAAGCAAGACTAAACTATAATGAAAGAGCAAATGGAACTCGTAGCCAAGACTTTTCAGGGACTTGAGGACGTCCTGGCCGAAGAATTGCGCCAATTGGGCGCAGAAGACGTTACAACAGGCACACGCATGGTATCGTTTAAAGGCGACAAAGCCTTGATGTATCGTGCCAATTTCTGCTGCCGCACGGCATTGCGCATTCTTAAACCAATCCACACGTTCACCGCGTCAGACGCCGATGAGCTTTACCGTCAGGCAAAACTTTTCGACTGGGAACAACTGTTGTCGCCCGAAAAGACTTTCGCCATCGACTCCACCGTCTACAGCGATGACTTCCGCCACTCGAAGTTTGTCACATACCGCGTGAAAGACGCCATCGCCGATTTCTTCACCGAGAAATACGGCAAGCGCCCGTCAATCCGCCTGACAAACGCCGACATTCTGCTGAACGTGCATATCTACCAGGACAAGGTGACGCTGTCGCTCGACTCATCAGGAGAGTCGCTCCACAAACGCGGATACCGCGTGATGCAGACCGACGCGCCTATCAACGAGGTGCTCGCCGCCGGACTGATCCTGAAAACCGGCTGGCACGGACAGAGCAACTTCATCGACCCGATGTGCGGATCGGGCACATTCCTCATCGAGGCAGCCCTGATTGCCCGCAACATCAATCCAGGCGTGTTCCGCAGCGACTTCGCTTTCGAGCACTGGCCCGACTTCGACCAGGAGCTTTTCGACTCCATCTACAACGACGACTCCGCCGAGCGCGAGTTTGAATATAAAATCTACGGTTCCGACAATTCGCCGAAAGCCATCGCCATCGCCGAGCGCAACATCAAGAGCGCAAGCGTGGGCAAGGACATCGAGCTGAAGACAATGCCTATACAGGAATACACCGAGGCTCCCGAAAACGGCATCCTCATCACCAACCCGCCATACGGCGAACGCATCTCGGCCGACGACATGGACGCCCTCTACGCATCCATCGGCGAACGCCTGAAAAACGTGTTCCGTGGCTACCACGCATGGATTATCGGATACAAACCCGAATATTTCGACAAAATCGGCTTGAAGCCTTCTGTGAAATTCCCCGTGCTCAACGGCGCTCTGGAATGCGAGTTCCGCGAATACGTGATTTTCGACGGCACGTATGCCGAGTTCCGCAAGCAGGGTCGCTCCATCCGCAACGAGGAATTCAAACGCCCGGAACGCCCCGTACGCCGCCGTCGCGACAACGACGAGCGCGACGAGCGTCAGGCACGCCGATGGAAAAACCAAGGCGGAAAATTCCGCGGAGACCGCGACTTCAAACGCGACGACGACCAGTGGGAACGCGACCGCCGCGGTGTGCGCCGCCGCCGTGCGCAGAACGCCCTCGAGGAGCGCTACCACAAACCCTACAACGAGCGTTTCCGCGACAGCAAACGCAGCAAAGACTCCGCTCGCTTTGAAGACGACAAGGTGCGCCGCGCTGTCAAATTCAAAAAACCACGTCTGTTTGACGATTCCGACTTCGAATCGGGCGATGTCGTGATGCGCCACCGCAACCGCAAGGACAATCAAGATTAACAACCAATCATAAAACATATACTGAATCATGGCTGAAAACAAAAAAGAAACCGTTCTGCTGCTTGGCTCAGGAGGTCGCGAGTCGGCTTTGGCATGGAAACTCAACCAAAGCCCACGCCTTGCGAAACTCTTCATCGCCCCCGGCAACGGCGGAACCGAACAATATGGTGAAAATGTGGCACTGTCGCCGCTCGACTTCGAAGCCGTAGGCAAATTTGCCATCGACAACGGTGTGACAATGGTTGTCGTGGGCAACGAAGACCCTTTGGTTGAAGGCATCTACGACTATTTCAATGACAACGAGACACTGAAATCGGTGCCGGTCATCGGCCCGTCGAAAGGCGGTGCGCAGCTCGAAGGCAGCAAGGACTTTGCCAAAGGCTTCATGATGCGCCACAACATCCCGACGGCACGCTATCTCAGTGTCAGCGCCGGCAACATCGAGGAGGGCATCCAGTTTCTGCACTCGCTCGAGGCTCCCTACGTGCTTAAAGCCGACGGACTGGCTGCCGGCAAAGGTGTGCTGATTCTGCCGACTGTCGAAGAGGCGGAGGCATCGCTCCGCGAGATGCTCGGCGGTATGTTTGGCAAATCGTCGGCAACAGTGGTGATCGAGGAGTTTCTTTCAGGCATTGAATGCTCCGTGTTTGTGCTTACCGACGGCAATTCATATAAGGTGTTGCCTGTGGCCAAGGACTACAAGCGCATCGGAGAGGGCGACACCGGACTCAACACCGGCGGTATGGGCGCAGTGTCGCCTGTCAGCTTCGCCGACGACGCATTTATGCAGAAAGTGACCGACCGCATCATCCTGCCCACCCTGAAAGGACTTAAAGAGGAAAACCTCACATATAAAGGATTCATCTTCCTCGGGCTCATCAACGTGAAGGGCGAACCGATGGTGATTGAATACAACGTGCGCATGGGCGACCCGGAGACCGAAGCCGTGATGCTCCGCACCGACGGCGACCTGCTCGACCTGTTTGAAGGCGTAGCCACAGGCACTCTTGCCGACCGGTGTCTCGCCATCGACCCGCGCTATGCCGTGACGGTGATGATGGTATCTGCCGGATACCCCGGAGCATACGAAAAGGGAAAAGCAATCACAGGGCTTGACACCGTGACCGGCAGCATCCTCTTCCACGCCGGGACGAAGCGCACCGACAACGGGGTTGTGACCAACGGCGGACGCGTGATTGCCGTAAGCTCCTACGGCACTACAAAAGCCGAAGCGTTGGCACAGTCGTTTGCATCAATTGAGAAAATCAATTTTGACGGCAAATATTTCCGCCACGACATCGGTTTCGACCTCGACTAAGAAAACCGTTTTTCAAAGGGAAGCCCGTATTTCTGTGGCTTCCCTTTGTTTCTTTAAAATCAAGTATATGAAAAAACTATATTTTGCATTAGCCTTAATCCTGTCGGCAGCGGCATGCGCTTTCTCCGAAGTGACGGTCAGCCCCGACAATCCGCAAATCGTATACAACGGGCGCATCTCTTGGCGGAATCCCAAATCGCCGGCATTTTCATATCCAGGCACAAGTGCCGAGTTCCGTTTCACGGGCTCATCGGTCACGATGCTTGCAAAGCCTGGCAGCGGACATTTCATGGTGGAACTTGACAACCTCGCTCCATTTAAAATCAATTTCTCCGAAAACGATTCGGTGGCGACTCTCACCTCCAACCTTGACAACAACGAGCATCGCGTGCGTGTGACGTATGCCATCGAAGGCTATCAGAAATGCCCCGAATTCCGCGGCTTTTTGCTGTCGGACGGCGGAAAGATGCTGAACGCCCCAAAACGCAGCTCCCGAAGGATTGAATTTATCGGCAACTCTATCACCTGCGGCTACGGCATCGAAGCCGACAGCGCCCGCGAGAAATTCACATACGACACCGAGAACCATTACTACACGTTCGCCGCACGCACGGCACGCGCCCTCGGTGCGGAATACAACGTCGTGGCACGCTCCGGCATAGGAATGTACCGCAACTACGGCGGACCGGCAGAAGGCACTCCCGACGGCTGCTTGCCTGCTCTCTACGACCGCACGCTCTTCTATGACGCCGACGAAAAATGGGACTTCTCTTCGTTCCAGCCCGATGTGGTCTGCGTAAATCTTGGCACAAACGACATGAGTGTCAACAAAGGCGACTCTGTCAGATACGAGAATGCCGCACTGCAGTTTGCAAAACGGTTGCGCGGATATTACCCTAACGCCAAAATCGTGATGCTGACAGGCAGTATGCTGACAGGCAAAAACCTCGGCATCGTGCAGCGCGCTCTCGACCGCGTGGCTGCGGCCATGCGCAAGGATGGCGACAATGCATTCTTCCGCTTCGACATGTCGCCGCAAGACGGCTCGTTGGGCTACGGCGCCGGCTACCACCCGTCGATGCAGCAGGCGGAAAAGATGGCAAACGAATTAACCTGTTACTTAGGATCCATAACAGGATGGAAACAATAAAAAAAGACGGCTTCAACCTGGTGCGTCAAACCGACGGCCCCGACTTGGGCTACTCTCCCACATCGGGAGTAAAGATAATAGAAGTGGACGGCAAGGCGTTCAAAAGTTTTGACGGCAGCGACACCCTCCTGCCCTATGAGGACTGGCGTCTGCCTATGGAGGAACGCGCAGCCGACCTTGCGTCGCGGCTGAGTGTCGACGAGATTGCCGGACTGATGCTCTACAGCATACAGAACAAGCTGCCGATGCCCAACGACACCTACGGAGGTAAGCCGTTTGCCGAAAGCGGCATGAAGGCTTACGACCTCAGCGACGCGCAAATCAAGTTTCTCACCGACGACAATCTGCGCCACGTGCTGGTGTCGACTGTCGAAAGTCCGGAAACGGCAGCGCGATGGAACAATAAGGTGCAGGCGCTCATCGAAGGACGCACGCACGGCATCCCTGCCAATAACTCGTCCGACCCGCGCCATTCGGCATTTGCCGATGCCGAGTTCAGCCCCGGCAGCGATGGCAGCATCTCGCTGTGGAGCAATATGCTCGGACTTGCCGCCACGTTCTCTCCCGAAACCGTTGAAGAGTTCGGCAGGATAGCCCGCGAGGAATACCGCGCTCTCGGTCTTGCCACGGCATTGTCGCCGCAAGCCGACCTCGGCACCGACCCGCGATGGTATCGCTACAGCAGCACGTTCGGTCCTGAGCCACGCCTCGTGACCGACCTCACGCGCGCATACGCCGACGGCTTCCAGACCGACCCTACGGCTGGCGGATGGGGCAACGGCAGCGTTAACGCAATGGTGAAGCACTGGCCGGGCGGCGGCTCTGGCGAAGGCGGCCGCGACGCCCACTATGGCAACGGAAAGTTTGCCGTATACCCGGGCGGCTGCTACGAGCAGCACAAAATCCCGTTCCTTGAAGGCGCGTTCAAGCTGACCGGCGGCACGGAGAAGGCTTCCGCCGTGATGCCTTACTACACAATATCCTACAACCAGACCGACGAGAACGTGGGCAACGGCTTCAACCGCGAAATCATATCACATCAACTGCGCGAGGAGGCTGGCTACGACGGCGTGGTCTGCACCGACTGGATCATAACCGGCGACGAGAAGCACCCAGGCATCCATTCCGGCAAGCCGTGGGGTGTGGAGACAATGAGCGTGGCCGAACGCCACTACAAAGCCCTGATGGCTGGCGTAGACCAATTCGGCGGCAACAACGAGAAAGGTCCCGTAATCGAGGCTTACGAGATGGGCGTGAAGGAGCATGGCGAAGAATGGATGAGGGCGCGTTTCGAACGCTCGGCACGCCGCCTGCTGCTCAACATCTTCCGCACCGGACTGTTTGAAAACCCGTATGTCGATGTGGAGCACACGAAAAAGGTTGTGGGCAACCCTGAGTTCATGCAACGTGGATATGAGCAGCAGCTGAAAAGTGTGGTGATGATAAAGAACCACGCCAACCTGCTGCCGCAAAAAGAGCGCAAACGTGTCTACATCCCGCAACGCCGCGCCCCGGAAGGTCCGACATATTGGCGCAACATTACGCCCGAACGCATCTACGCCCCCGTGTCTGAACACGTGCTTGAGAAATACTACGACAAAGCCGCATGCGCCGACAATGCCGACTTCGCCGTGGTGTTTATCGAATCACCCCACAGCCTGTGGATGGGCTACGACATGAAGGAGGGTTACATACCAATCAGTCTGCAATATGCCGACTACACCGCCACCACCGCACGCAAGCATAGCATTGCCGGAGGCGACCCGTTTGAGGACTCAACCAACCGCTCATACCGAGGAAAGACAGCCCACACCATCAACGCCTGCGACCTGACGTTGCTGCAACGCGTGCGCAAGGAGATGGGCAACAAACCCGTAGTTGTGGTGCTGATGATGTCAAACCCTACCGTGATGCGCGAGATTGAGCCTCTTGCCGACGCAATCCTTGTTGGCTTCGACGTGCAGGCACAGGTGTATATGGACTTGATTTCCGGCCGACGTGAACCGTCGGCACTGTTGCCAGTGCAGCTACCAGAATCGATGGAGGCTGTGGAGGAGCATTGCGAAGACCATCCGCGCGACATCCGTTGCTACCGCGATGCCGACGGAAATGTCTACGACTTTGCGTTCGGTCTGAACTGGAGCGGCGTAATCAATGACGAGCGCGTAAAGCGATACAAGTAAAGGCAGACCGCGCCTTTCTGCCCCACAAAAAAACAACGGCATCGGAAGCAATCGCTTCCGATGCCGTAAAAATTTCCCTACCGCGTTGTATATATATTGTACGATTTGCAATTCTAATGCCCAAAATTACTTCTAAAAAACATACCTGTTACCTCAGAAAGTAAAATTCCAATGCTGAAACAGGCTGAAATCAAATAAAAACACTTATTTTTACGGACTGAAACAGACTGACAAAATGAAACTCAATAAACGTCAACAACTTAAAAGAGCGTATTTTACGTTTGAATGGCGACGAAAATACGATGCAACCAACTGGCAGCGCATAATGGTGCTGTCTTTTACCTGCTTTCTGATACTTGTAGCCGTCCCCCTCAACCTGCTCGGGCTGTCGGGCCCTACCGGAATCCTGTTCACAGCACTCAACTTAGGGCAGTATGCCTTTACTATCGGCGCCTTGTCGCTACTCGCATTCCGCGTTGTCAAACTGCGCGCCGCGCTGGCGTCAATACTGCTGATGGTGCAGAGCTTCATGGTGGTGGAGATGCTGGTATGCTCCATCAATCCGACATCAGAGAATGTGGTGCTCGTGCTTGGCGACCTATTCCTGTCGTTCGGCGTGATTGTCCTTGCGCTGGCTGCCAACTACAAAATCCTGCCTTTTGTGCTTGTGGCATTGCCGGCAAGTGCCTATATTTCATGCACGGCACTGATCGACAATGAGATGTTTACCAACTTCTTCCCTCTTATTTTCATGTCGTTTCTGCTGGTGCCGATACTCGGCTATATGTTTGTGCGCAATTTTCAGCGGCTTGAAACGGAGCATATCCGGATGAAGGACACCGAGCGCAACGTACTTGACGCTCTCGGCATCGACAAAGAAAAGGCACTGGAATTTATCCACACTAAGAAAAAAGGTAAAATCAATATGCTCGACTTCTTTACCGACTCTGCTATCTGGAAGCTGCGCGACGAGATTGAGCGTATCGGCAACGAGGAAAAAGCTGCACTCAACAGGATTTCAGCGGCAATCCCCGGGCTGACGCCGTCGGAAGTGGAAATTGTCCAACTGATTCTGCACGGGCACAAGACGTCGGAAATCTGCATGATGCTGGGTAAGGAAAAAGGCAACATCACGAGTCAGCGCACACACATCCGCGCCAAACTCGGTCTCACCGATCCGCGTGCCGACCTCCGGTCAGCCCTGATTGAGCGAATCGAGCGGCAAGCGCAGTAGCGGCGAGACCGCCTAAAGCTAGTCGCCTCCAGCACTGCTTTTTATGTTTTTTTAACTACCCCCGAGATAAACGGCTGTGCCACAATTAAAAAAAACAGTACCTTTGAAGTATTCAAAAACAAAGTGTTATGAAAGTATTATTGTTTTCGTTGCTGTCTGCAATCGCAGGCATCGCCATTTATGCAGAAAATCCGGTTGGATACAGTTACACACCATTGGTCAGAGAAGGCGTGGAGTGGGGATACAAATGGACGTATTACCCTCTAAAAGAAGGCAGCTACTACCTGCAGCTCTCCGGCGACACCTTGATAAACAGCAAAACATATAAAGTCTGCTACAGATATGCCACTGTCGACTTTCAGAAAGAGGATGCTATGGTTTATGGCTTCGTCAGAGAAGAGGGCAAACGGATATATGCGATAGGCAGACGTGTGCCCAACGGGACTAGCATAGACATGTACAATTATTACGACAAGGACGCTTTGGAAGAGCGTCTCATCTATGATTTTGACTGGAAAATAGGTGATACATACAGACTTGCAGCAGACGAGCCATACATCACCATCACTGGGATTAAATATGTGGAGGTCAACGGAAAAAAGCGAAAGGCATTTTTTGCAACCCTCAACGGGGCTACTTCCGAAAGTCTTTTTGCCATTGAAGGGATTGGATTCATCGGCAGCAGACCGTTTGAGGCAGACATGATGAACCCGAACTTAAATGAGTGCGCCTGTATGCCTGAATATGTCGTTGAATTGGAATTCATGCAGAAAACAGACGACCGGTTCCACTATGAATTCCGCCGTGATGATTTCGACTTCAGCTTTGGCTCGGCAGAAAGTATAAATCCCGACAGCCCGGGACTGCGCCTGTCGGCCGACAATCTCTACTTCAACGCCTCCAATCCCGACAGACTCACCGCGTCGCTTGCCGACACGTCGGGGCGCATTGTCGCAGCCGCCACTATGGAAGACGGGACGACTGCAATAAACGTGGCGCAACTGCCCGAGGGCATCTATATTGCGACGCTGAAGTCGGACAAGGAATTGATTTTAAGCGAGAAAATCCTCGTAAGCCATCGCTGAACGCTGCCGCCGAATCATTGAGACGATTGGATGACTCCAATCACATATCAACTGTTGTGTCGACAGTGGTTTCCGGAGTCGGGTTGACAAATGTGTCGACCGGCGGTTGCTGTGTTTCCTCGTCGGCAAGCCATGTGTCGGCAACGAGTTTCATCAGACGGTCCTGATAGTCGGGTTTAAGTGCCATCTTCTCCACCTCCGCGGCCTTCTTCTTGTCGACAGCCACACCGCCAAGCCCCTCTCTGAGATATTTTGCATAGACGGCAGCCGGCTCCTGCTCAATCATTCCTTCCTCGCAAGCCGCCGCAAAGCATGCCGCCGCCTGCGCGAAGTAGTCCTTGCCAATGTTGTTATACATTATCCCGAGCGTGTTGAGAGCCTTCGGGAAACGTGCCTCGGAGGCCTGCTGAAGCAACGACACACACTCATCGGCCTCCTCGTCGCTCAAATCGTCGGAGCCAAGCGTATAGACATACGCAAGCAACGCTTTTGCCGACACGTCGCGCACCGACGCCGCCTTCAGGTAGCCCACACACTGCTCGCGTGTCGACGGCTCAAGGCGTCCGCCCTCCTTTTTCACGAGGGTCAACGCTTTCATTGTCAGCCCTTCGGGAATATCCATCGTCACAAGATGCTCAAAGCATTCAAGCGCCTTGTCGTAGTCCTGCTTATACAAATAGGCATTGCCTTTCAGGTAGTAGAAAAACGCCGAATTGTCGGGGTTTTTCTTGTCGCAGTAGGTTTTCTTGAAGTCTGCCACATAACCCTGGTCGGCGGCGATGGCCATCCAAGCCATAGCCATGCAGTAGCTGCGCTCCGGACCCGTTCCGTCGCGAAAGGCAACGGCATAGTCCCACTGCGCACGATGCGATCCGAGCACCGCGGCACGCCGCAGATAGTCGGCAGCCTTCAGCGAGTCGGGCTCCACACCGTCGCCGGCGGCATAGCGCAGGCTAAGGTCGTAGCACGCCTGTGGGAAATTGCGCGAAGCGGCTTTCTCAAGAAACTCCAAGCCCTCCACGTGGTTTTCCTCTCCGCCAAGGCCTTTCATCTTCATCATTCCGCAGAAATACGTAGCCGACAAGTCGCCCTGCTCAGCCGCTTTCGCAAACCATTCCAAAGCGTCGGGCTGTCGTCCTGTATTCAGACAGATTAAGGCATATTCACGCTGTGCGTCGACCGAACCGCCCTCGGCGGCCATCTGGAAATATTGCACGGCTTTCGCCCCGTCGCGCTTCACGCCGTTTCCCGTCTTGTAAGCCAAAGCCGTCACGATGCCGTCAAACAGTCCGCCGCGCTGAGCCGCCGCCTCAACGGCAGTCATCAGCGAGTCGTTTCCGTCGCGTATTGACTTCAGATACAGCCGAGTGGCCTTCAGAGAGTCCCTGTCGATGCCGTATCCGTAGCGATAGCACATTCCCATATTGCCCACAGCCTTTACATCGCCCTGCTTGGCAGCCTTCGCCCACCATTGCAACGCCTGCCCGTAGTCGCGCTTCATCCCGTTTGTGCCGTTGTAGCACCACTCGCCGACAGCATTCTGCGATGCTGCGTCGCCCTCCTGTGCTTTTTGCAGCACTGCGTTGGGCTGCGTTGCGAGAGCCATTCCCGCGGCAAGGGCCGCGCATATCGTAAAAATCAACGTTTTTTTCATTCTTTCCAGTCTTTTTTCTACCATTCCGCAGCCGTGTCGGCGGCGGCAGGTTCGTCATAATAGTCATCAGCAGGCGCAACCGTGTCGGTCACCACAGCTTCATCGCCATAATACACAACGGAATCGGAAACCACACTGTCGCAGACCATCCCGCCAAGCTCGTCAATATATTCATATTCTCCGTCGCGCAGACCGTAACTGTTGCCTTTCTTGTCGAGCACAAGCATCACCGCTGCCGCCACGGCAATCGCGGCTGCAACCGATGCCAGCACAATCCACAACGGTTTCCGGCTTTTACGCCCGGCTTCGATTATGCGAGTCGGCGCAGTGTCGGCATCCACCTCGCAAACGGCTTCGCCGCCATCGTGAAGAGACGCGAGAAAAGCCTCCACCGAAGGCGTTCGGTCGGCACGGTTCTGCTGCATCGCCCCGACAATGGCGTTGACCACCGGTCTGTCCAGCGTCTTGGGCAGCGACTGCACAATGCCCGCCGAAGTCTGCTCAGTGGCGATTGCCGGATCCTTGCCCACAAGCATGTAATAGAGCGTGGCGCCGAGAGCGTAGACATCGGCTTGCGGCACAAACGTGTTGAGTCCGGCATATTGCTCCACCGGAGCATAGCCGTCGCTGCAGCCCTGCACACGCACCGTCGACGTGGGACGCCCGTTGCCGTCATAATGCTTCGCCAAGCCGAAATCGATGATTACCGGTATTTTCGAGCCGTCGGGCGTAGTCTTAAACATTATGTTGTCGGGCTTTATGTCGAGATGGTTGATGCGATGACTGTGCAGAAACGCCACAGCCCTTGCAACCGGCTCGATTATTTCAAGCGCACGCTGCTCGGGCAGCGGTCCGCCAGCCTTCACAATGTCGCTCAGCGAGCCACCGTTGAGATATTCCATCACATAGTAGACCGTGTTGTTTGCCTCAAACACCTCGCTGACAGGCACAATATTGTCCACCTGCCCGCTCAAGGCATTCAGACGCTCCGCCTCCGACAGGAAGTCCTTGCGGCTCTCCTCCACGCGCGCCTTCGACGGACGCGAATACACCACACCCGCCGACCCGGCATCGCGCTCGCAGGCGTCTTTCAGGAAATGCTCCTTTACGGCGAAATATGTGAAGATGGGCACATTCTGGTAGACCAGCGTCGCCGACACCTTGTAAGTTATGCCAAAACCGCCTACACCAAGCACTTTCTCGATGCGGTATTCCCGGTTTGGACTTCGCAACAACGAGCCTACAGGCAACGCATACTTAAAAACCTCTTTGTCCATCTTAGATGCTCTGCAACGGCTGTCCAGCCAATTTTTCTATCTTCTGACGCTCAGCCTCCGCCTCGCGTTTCTTTCTCTGCTCTTCCTTGCGTTTCAATGCCTCTTCAGGCGACACTTGCTCCTGTTCCTGTGTCTGTGCCTGAGGCTTCACCGAGCCGTTCTGACCCTGCTTTTTGGGCTGTACGGCAGGCTGTTTGGCTGCCGGACGGCGGAACGTGATTTTTTGGCTGTAGGCCACCTCCTCTGGAGTGCCGTCGGCATTGCGTGCCGGCTCGAAACGCATCATCCTGCACAGGCGCACCGCCTCTTTGTCGATAGCCGGGTCAACGCCCTTTACCACCTCGACATCGTCGGTTGTTCCGTCTTCCTCTATCTTGAAACGCACCACAACCGTGCCTTCCTTTGTGGCGTCAGCCGGATAGCGCAGGTTGTCGTTGATGAATTTCTGCATATCGCCCTTGAAGCTCGGAGCCGTAGCCATTCCTTGTTTTTCCGACGGCATTTCGGTCTTCTCCTCCGATGCTTTCTCCACATTTTCCTTATCCTCACCGCCTTTCAAGCCCGAGAAGACAACCACTGCGGCAACAATCAATATCGCAAGAACCACAGCGGCGGCAATCACAGCGCCCATCGGCGTCTTTTTTCCGAGAGTCGGAGGGACGATATTCATTCTTTTCAGGGAAATTTTTGCGGGCTTGCCGTTGTAAGTCACATCGGCGTCTATTTTCTGGGGGGTTATCTTGCCGTTGAGTTTTAGATTTCCCGCGTCTTTTAAAATTATCTCGTTGTTTTCCGCGGAGAGAGAATCGACAATCGTGTGCGGTTCGGCGCGCGCCATAATCTGCGAAAGCAGTTTCAGCCTATACCCGTTGGGGCCCCTGTAAACTTCAGCGAACAAGTCCGGGAAGTTGCCGAGCGGATAGCCCTTGGCGCCGATAATCTCGCCCTGATAAAACCCTACAAAAGGATCTTTTTGGGCGAATCCGGTTAAAGTTAAAAGTGAAGCAAGCAAGCAAAATAAAAACTTTTTCATAAGCGAAAAAGCTTATGCTAATTCGCGCTTTCGTCAATATTTTCTTTGACGATTTGCTAAAAGCGCGCCGGACATTTTAAGCCGATAATCCGCAAAATGAGCGCATTATTCTACTGTTATTGGGAAAATAAAAAACGAATTTTGGACGTTTGATAAACTTTTTCGCGCTTTACAAAGCCTATGGGAAAGTGGAAATTTTAGCCAAAAAGCAGAAAGCCTATTTTTTGGGGATAAATTGCGGGCGCTTAAAATCCGCCAAAAAGCCCACGCAAAAATTAGCCGCGCAATTTCACCTAAAACAATGCAGCTTGCAAATACGCCCCCCCAAAAAAGCATCACAAACTTTTAAAAATTTCCGCGTTCGCAATAAGTATTATAAGAAAAAATCCGTCGGGAAGCACGCGCTTGCGGGCGTCCTCCAATATTAGCGCCTCAGCCTCGTCCGCGCTTTTTGCTCCCTCAAACTCTTTGCGTATTCTGCTTCTCACAGACACCGCTCCCGCCTCAGCCTCTTTGCGGCCGACCACAAACATATGCGGAACCCTCTCGGTTTCTGCCTTGCGGATTTTTGCGCCGAGTTTTTCGTTGGAAGCGTCTATGCCTACGCGCACTCCGTCGTCGCGCAATTTTGCGTACAGCTTGTCCGCATAATCCATAACGTCCGCG
>ERZ779890.3164-NODE-3164-length-14976-cov-3.340661_pt1 | contig 14976 bp, 16 predicted proteins | sample MGYA00511553_ERZ779890 | MGnify/ENA primary metagenome ERZ779890 (study PRJEB29588, sample SAMEA2152064) | human gut metagenome | biome: human gut; feature: human-associated habitat; material: faeces | place: Denmark | collected 2008/2010 ...
CTTGGCTTTCATCCCACGGTTAAAACCGTGGGCTTTCCCGCCTAATTTTTGTAAAAGATAAATAAACGAGCATGTGGTACAGCAGGAAAACTATGGCAGAGGATGCCAATATGGGTATCGCCTATACCGCAACGATACTATAATAATAAGGAAGAAACTCGTTTTGATTTTTTTGTGAGTCGCATTCTTTACCAAAAAAGATACGACTCACATAACCCTATAAAATAACACATATCTCAAACGCGAAAGCCGCTTGACCAACCGCGCAGAGTGCGAATATAAAAGATCGCTTAAGTGAGGTCTTTTATTATTAAAAATACTTTCGTGGCAACATGGAAGTCGTATAGCTACCGCTTAGATTGCAAAATCTTGAAGCGGTGGCTATTTTAGGTTGTCAACCTTTTGTTGCCAGTAAGCAGCCTTGTGACAACCTCAGTATGACATATTGAGTGCCAGAGAAAAATATTTCCAAACAAAACTCTTCCTCTGCTGCATCCCAATCCGCAATTACATCAGCTGCATTAAGTCTCTGTTTTATTTCCTCCTCAATCTTTGTTAACATTGTTTCTATTATTGTTGTTCCCTGCATTGTGCGAAGCTCCTCTCCTAGTCTTAAGTCTCCCTTATTCTACAATAGGAGTGCCTTTTTGACCAGCAAATTGCGTCGCATCTTTCGGCAGGATTCGACACTGCTGGGTGTGCTCTAGTTGGAATCACCCGACAACAAGTGCAATCCGTTCGACTCACATTCTTGCAAAAAATTAGATGGAAAAATCCACGGGATCGAGTAGGAGGCGGCTTTCGCAGTCTCCTACTCGATCACATGGGCTTTTCCATCAATATGTACAACTGCAATATTTCAATTCACGTCTCTTTGCGGAGACGAAGAACGCCGGGAAGGGATCTCATAAAAGCAAGATACACGATTTCAACTCACATCTCCGCGAGGGAACGAACACCTTCTTTCAAGTGTTCTTTAAACGCACTTTCAGTATTACAACTCACATCTCCACAAGGAGACGAACCGGAATGTAAAAGTACTGATCCATAATAGTGGAATTTCAACTCACGTCTCCGCAATGAGACGAACTGAAAAATCCTAGGGAATTCGCACCAGAAAAAATATTTCAATTCACGTCTCCGCGAGGAGACGAACCATATCTGCATCTGCACTTGCTCCCTCAGAGACAGTTAAAATTTCAATTCACGTCTCCGCGAGGAGACGAACTTAAGATGGCTAGAGTGTTAGTACGTGTATATCATTTCAACTCACATCTCCGTGAGGAGACGAACAAAAACTCTATTTCTCCACAGCAGAATAAAAAAATATTTCAACTCACGTCTCCGCGAGGAGACAAACCGGATGATAAGTTTTGCCTTATGCCATATTTGTCATTTCAATTCACGTCTCCGCGAGGAGACGAACTTTTATCGAGTTTGGCTTGTGCAAAAACGCTGCAATTTCAAATCACGTTTCCTTGCGGAAACGAACGGATTCTTATTGTCTGGAGTACTGTGCCAGAGAATTTCAACTCACGTCTCCGTAAGGAGACGAACTGAAATTTCGAAAGCTCGCTGTCTGCGCTTGATCATTTCAACTCACGTCTCCGCGAGGAGACGAACTAGTTTCCTTTTAAAATTTTTTCAATCAATGGTATATTACAACTCACGTCTCCGTAAGGAGACGAACTAAACAAAGTAATAATTGGTTAAACTTTAAAGTTATTTCAACTCACGTCTCCGCAAGGAGATGAACGAGAACTGCCAAACGCAAGGTACATATACACAACAATTTCAATTCACGTCTCCGCAAGGGGACGAACCATACAAGAGTATTGCAGACGAATATGGGGTGTCATTTCAACTCACGTCTCCGCAAGGAGACGAACATAAAATTCCATTGCCACCTCAGGTAGATAGAAATTTCAATTCACGTCTCCTTGGGGAGACGAACCGTCATATAGTGCTTTGGCAAGTTTTCAGCATCATTTCAACTCACGTCTCCTTTCGGAGACGAACGGGATGCTTCTTTTTTTTGATCACCATTTACTATTTCAATTCACGTCTCCGCAAGGAGACGAACCGGATCACTCTATTATAACTCCTTAGATTGTTTTCCAGTTCAACTCACGTCTCCTTTCGGAGACGAACCCTACGAATGAATGGATCTGACCATGGATGCCCCATTTCAACTCACGTCTCCGCAAGGAGACGAACAATTTCGACAAATAGTGAGGAAATTTGTCGTTATATTTCAATTCACGTCTCCGCAAGGAGACGAACTTAAGTAGTTTGCGTTTTGCGTTATATCATGCGAAATTTCAATTCACGTCTCCGCAAGGAGACGAACAGCGAAAAGAATCAATATGCTTGACTTATATTTTTTAATTGAACAGCTGCAACAGTAAAACGGCTATCATTTTCTCATCAAATCACTCAAAATCAAAATATTTTCTTTTCAAAGTATGGTGCGAATCACACAGCAAACTGCATATCGCTTGGCATTCGCACCAAAGATCATGTCAATCATCAAAAGCACTTGATTCGTTCAATCTTGATGCCTTCCGGCTCTGTGACAGTCACCTCGTAATCATCATATGATTTAGGATTATCTGTTTTTTGTTTAACCTGCACGGCGTTGTATAGTGCGCGTGGGCTGTACTGTACGCCAGGCTCTTCCATCCAGTCTACCTCTGCCACTGCAAGGCTGCCAGCCGGACGAGCTGCAGAAGCATCAATGATCATCATATTAACAAGTGCCTGCTTAAATAACTCGTAATCTTCTTCCGTAACACCATTCTTCTCGGCCAGTTTTCCAGAAATCCAGCCGTTGACTACATACACTGCATGATCAATCTGGTATCTTTTGCCCATACGATCTGAAGCCATACCTTTAGTTTCAGCTGCATTCACTGATCTTGTAATCTGCAGCTCAGTAATGTTAATTGGCAATACAGATGTGCTATCAGCGATGGATACACAACCGCGAATTCCCAGTGAAGTCGCATCTCCCTTGACAGCAAATACCTGACCGAATAGTCTAATGTCCATCCATGTATCGCAGGCAATCTTTCGGGCTTCCTGGCGAGACTTCTTGTAAGCATTGATGAAATCAGTATTGCTTTTCATGCGGCCTTCAAGGGATGTGCAATTATCGTCTGCAAATTCTTCGGTCTGAACAAAGATTGTTGCGCCCAGCTGCTGCAAGGCATTTCTGATCTTTCGCTTAATGCATTCCTCTGACATAACACCCAAACCGTCAATATTAACTCTTGGTTGACTTGTCATTGGATCTCCATTTGGTGTACAATTTTTAGCATCAAGAATGACTTTAAAAGCTACGTTTTTCATGATAAAATCCTCCTAAAATAAATTTAATTTTTCAATGTTTCGGCAAAATGGTCTGAATATCCCAATATCATATCATGGTGATTGATCTTGACTACGGAATCCAACGTATCAAGTATCTTTGCTTGATCTAAAATACCCGAAACATCAATTGTCTTACTACAGATGTTCAGGATTGGTAGCATTTGGTACGCCCATGTAGTTTTGGGTTGTAACACAAACGGATGCCATATTCTTGAAAAACTGTCGGCAAATTTTGGTGTATTGTACAGTAAAAGCTCGTAATCTCGCAGCAATCGTCCTGCCTGATACGATATTGACTGTGTGTCACTATCCTCTGCGTGTGTAAGTGCTCGATACACCTCTACACTTGCAAGCCAATTCCAACTCGGAATTTTAAGTGGCTGCATGATGCGAGTCTCCAGATTTCGTAACAAAGATTCTTTTTGTAGAGTACCTTGAAGAATACCAGGGATAAGTTCCCTCACGCGAAGTCGTTTAATGGAGTCGGGCGCCTCCCATTTCTTTCCAGCACAACCATATGCAGTATTAACGACTTCTAATAATGATGGTGAACCATCTATCCACTTTTTGTCACGCCAGATTTTTCCTCGATTACTTTGATACCAATATCGAAGATTATCTACTGCTGTACTGCCAGGCAAAAAGCCCTCTCCGCAAACAGAAATTCTTCCTTTCGTTCCTCCGTCTACAGTGTCTAATAATAGCCAATGCACGTCGGTAATAGGGTCAATTGTTTCCTCCGGATCATCCCACTTGAACATCAAATTATTGAGCTGTTTTCCGTAATTCTGCTCTGGATGGTTTGTCCAGACAAGACAAGTTAAACTGCCAACATGTATGCTTTGTCGTCGAATGAGCCATCGTAGTGTTGACAAAGCTTTCTGCGAAGAGTGATAACCCAAGCTGACACATTCCTCTGCCGTTACAAAAGTACCATCACGAAATGCACAGCCTCTTGAGTCATTTGACGAGATAAGTTTTGCCATATCAGCATCAGATCGGATCTTTCCAATTGTTCGGACTGTCGTATTTGTTATTTCGCCGGTCAAATAGTCAATGCCTTGCTGTGTTACTTTGGCAGAGGCAATACTATCAAAGTACTCTTGTAGTTTAGGATCTTCCCAAGTTTTGACATCATCTACCAAAAAACGTATGATTGCATCCTTAAAGGCTACTTTACTATTTAACACGTACCCATTCTCATCACATAGAAAAGCAATATCATTGGAAAGAGTCTTCGTGAGCAGGTAATTTTTTATTGTGCAAACTGCTTCGGGCGGATTATTCAATTCGTTCAGTTGCTGTATGTATGCATCATTTTTTGGAGTAGATGATTCACCGCACAAATATTCCAACTTTTCGGTGAGAAAGTGTGGTACTGGAGCAGAGGTTCGTGAGGCGGATTCTATCGTGACCGGGATGGCGGTTGCCATATCGTCGTCATTATTTGTATATGCCCCGGCAAACTTGCCGTTTTTTGTTAAGGTAACCGTAATTTGTGATGCAGCCCCAATATGTGATGCTGGCAGTGGCCTGTCCTTTACATCATCTGTATTTGCAACTGCTATCGGATATAATTGTAGCAGTGATTGCAATGAATTGATAGTTTCAGGTACGTCTGCAAGATCGACATCCCTTTTTTGTGGCAAAGCCCTTGATCGTTCCGGCTGCTTTATATCATAGTATGCACACTGCTCCTCTGACGGAAAGTGAATGGTGCCATGCTTCATATAACAATCAAACATAGCAGTCCCTTTAGCTCGGCCATTCTTATCGTAGTCAACTGCATTGTACATCACACCAATATGTAAGGATTCCACATTGTCGTAAAATCCATTCTCAGTGTCGTACTGAGTCGGACTGACAAATGCCATACACTCAGATGCACCAAGGTATGGCAGGAATCTGCCGCCTACCTCCAAACTACGATTAAATATAGCAAGATGCTTTGCGCCGAAATCATCTATCAGGTCTGGCCGTTCTGGGTTTGGAATAATGTATCCTCTTACTTTATACCGTACATTTTTGAGATATTTGTAGGTTGAGAGATCTTTTTTGTCGTCGTAAAAATGAGGAACTAACTTATTCATAGCTTCATACTGAATTTCGTTCATTACCCTGCATTCAGTAATTTGATATTCGATTGTTGGCTTCCAGTAAATGTTTTTGCAAATTCCAATTAAAGCAGATTGCGTCGGTACTGGATAGCTGTTTTTTTCTTTGCCGATACGGGAAACCGGATCAGTAAACAAAGCCTTGCTTCCTTCAACTTCAAAAAAAATTGAATATTTCTGTAATTCCTGTTGCACACACTCACCCCTTTTCTTTGATAGTGATATTGATATTCTCGTGATATGGTGCATATATTCCTGCACCACTCATATATTCCTCATACAAGTCTACCGGGACATCATGTAGGATGAACTCACTGCCATCCGGTACAATACTGTACCAATGTTTTTTACTTCCACCAGCAGTTGGCTCGCCTATCGTATAGATAACCTCATCGTCATGATGCATTTTTGTGTTTTTGTCTTTTGCAGCTGCAATTACCTTGCCCAAAAACGTAATGGCTGTTTTTTCCTGCTTGATTTCGGAAACAACAGAACACTTAACCGTTTCAATGGCAGATCCGCTTATATTACCAAACACCCTACGGATGGCCACATTTAATTGCTCCTGTGCAAAATCATTAACAGTCCACACTTTTTCATCAGGATTCCACTTTCCATGTAACTTTTTTAGTTCTTCGATAAACAGTGGATTCCATGGTGCTTTGATGGATAGTAGATTCCCTTCTTTTTCTTCAATACTAATTTGTTGCATTTGATTTTCTTTTTCCTTCTTTTTAGTTGTTATGTCATATAGTTAGTATACCAGAATCCGTTCTCTAGCGCAAGGCAGGTAGTTCTCTTTTTGCTGAGACCTTTGTCAGATTCGTATTCTAAGAGGGAAACTCCTGACAACATCAGGAGTGGTTGACGAGTGCCATGAGAGTCAGGTAGATATCCGTACAACGAGCATTGTAACGGTCAATCAGTTCTGTTTGCCCAGAATAGCGACTGTAATAGTCCACTTCTGTTCCTGATATCTGGCCCGCATATTGGTATAACGATGCTGCTGCAGATTGGTATAGATGCGTTCCATAAGTGGCATAGCCAGTATTCTGCTGGTCAGAATCAAACCATCTGGAAGCTTCTACCTTTGCTGTTGGGATCTGAAGCATAGATAATGGCGTAGCCGAAGCCTCTGCCAGTGCTTCTTCAGATGCAACATCGTCTAGCATTAAAAAGCCTGCACCTACACGCGCAGAGGCTGCTAGTAGGTCAGAGCATAGCTGATCGGCACCAGATGCATTGTATAAGCAGTTTCGATCACCTATTAAACAGTCAAATTCAATCAACCCTGCCAAGCTATCACGATACTCTTGAGAGGTCGCTTCAAAAAATTGATACTCTCCTGCTCTCGCCTTCGCAGAATCATCAAAAAAGCCAATATCAATGCTGTAATATGACTGAGTATCATCAGCAACTAATTGAGCTGCGAGAGCCATGAGTAGTGCAACGGCAGAGGTTCCGGTGTCAGCTGGCGTGTCGTCCAGTGTGTAAGCTGCGGCCGTGTCATAATAGCAGGCAAGGAAAAGCGTTTCATCAGAGAATCCGTCAAAATGGACAATATAGTTGTCAGCGGTAAGTGGACTGATAAACGGTTGCTCCACAATGGATGCCTCTGTTGTAATTTCTTCTGTTGCATCTTCGGCAGAGGACGTTTCCTGATCCGGCACATAGATGTATGGTATACCATTTAAAAAGATACTTCCGGTTGGTGCTTCTGGAATATTCGTCTCTTCTTCCAATTCGCCCGTATCAGAGTTATTTTCTCCGGAAGAGGTATCCATGTAATCGCCCTGTACCTGCTTGGAATTTGCAATAAAAACAGTGCAGCCTTGATCAGTTAAGGTTTCATAGATCCATTCGCCTGCTCCGCGTTGTCCCTGTGACCCACTGGAGCGATCAGGAAACTGCGTACAGAGTGTTTCTTGATAATTTGCAGCAGCGGCGGCGACATCAAGAGAGGCATCTGCCATTGCAGGTGTAGAAGATGCTGCCAAACTGTAAATCAATGTTGAAAGACCAGAAAAGCCATAAAGATAACGTCGATAGTTCTTCATACTTTTTTCTCCTTTGTCTGTTGATCGTCGGTACGATTGATAAGGTCTGCAATGCTATAGCCATGTCTGGTGCCAGGCAGTTTGATTGCGGCACTTATTGTAGTGGATTTCATGGTAGAAACGTAGCGTTCGCTGATGCCGATGTATTGTGCTGTTGTTGAAACGCCTGCACCATCAGTTGCCATCATTCGTTGCATGGCAGCACCACGAATCGATCTCAAAGGATAGGATTCTAGTAGGACTCCAGATTCAATGAGAGGTACTTGGGAATTGTGACAATATCGCTGCATCGAGGACGCACTAATATGATTTCCGTCTGCGATGTTATGAAATAACCAATCATCGCCCATGTATCCGCCATGCAGAAAGAATTCTTCTACCTGCTCCATCAAATCAGCTCGAATGATTAAAAGTCGCTCGGAAGAGCCGGAAACATGTAACATACAGTTTCCATCTTCATCGCAAGTGAAATCAGTGGATTTTAAGTCTATGATTTCGCTAATGGTTAAAGCACATTCGTATGCCAAAAGCATTGCAAGATAAGCTTGCTGATCGGTTTCTCTGGCTGCTTGAAGAATTATTGCCATCTGAGAGGCAGTTGGATATCTGCTTACTTTAGGGGTTGGTGCATTTGCCGGATTTAAAAAGCTTTCTTTGATGTTTAAGAACCTTTCATCTTCCGAACTGTAAAAGTCCAAAAAGCCCGCAATGGCATAATAACAGATTCGAGAAGTGGAAACCGATATCTCGCGGTTTACGATCTGCATTGGTAACACTTTGTTGACATAGTGTATCCACGACTCAGGAGTAATTTCATGAATTGGCAGTTTATAATATTCGCAAACGTCCAGAATGCAAGAAATGTAAACCTGTCTGGTTTTCGAGCTGTTAAGCAGTTGCCCCCATCGTTGCAATGCGGATCGTTCTTGACTGTCCAGTGTAAATCCGTTCTGCTTTGCAGAAATGTTTTGTAGTTTTCCTCTCTGAATTTTTGCAACCTGTTCTCGGATATTTTTAAAATCTGGATTCTGCATACCGTAGAAATCCAAAAAATTAAGGATTGCGTAGCGATAACTGTTATAAGAAAATTTTGAAATCTTACAGGTGTTCAGCTGATTTGGCAATATCTTGTTGATATAGTTAATCCATAAATCAGGAGTCATATCATGGATAGGACGTACATAGTAGTCGCATACCGTTAAAATGCAGGAAGCATACTTCTTCCAAGTTAGCGGTGTAAGGGTAGCCTTCCAGTGCTGCAAGGTCGACAAGTCCTCTTCGCTTAGTATATAGCCATTTTGCTCTGCCTGAATCTTTTTCAGATTTCGGATTCGCGGCTTCTTTGGGTTTGATGATTGAGAAGGCATCGCTCTCCCCCTTTCTGAAAATTGATAGTACCGCAAAGGCGGCAGAGGCATGTCAGAAGATACTTATATTTTGGGCATAGCCAATTACGAATTCGAGTCGTTGCACTCCTTATCAAGCCACCACATGTGTACTCGGCTTGATAAGGATAGTGAGGTTGGAGCCTGATATAAATAGTCTCCCCGTTCTGTCTTGTAAGTCTCGTAAATTTGTAAAAACATCAAATATTCAAGTAATATTCAAGTAATGAACTGAAGCCTGCATCTTTAGCTTCTCTCTCAATTTCCTTTCGTGCATTGGATAAGTTCTTAATATATTTGCTGTACAATTCTTCGTTAGTCATGAGCCATTTCGTCAAGCAGAGTTATTGTATTGTCCGAGAAAACTGTTTCCTTGGATATACGATTCTGCCTGGCATCCTCCTTTCAAAAAATGATTGAAACAATCGGATGGTGTTGTAGCAAAATATCGTCCCAAAAGTCTTTGAATACCAACATCTGCATCCACATTCAAAAGGTATTGATTCTTTCGTTCTGACAAAGCCTCCAAACAGATTATAACATCCTGCAATCGCCCTTTACAAGTGTTTTTCATACCGTATGCCGAATACGATACTGTTTTTTGCCCTATTTTGTTCTTCTGGATGCGTTGCCTTTCGAAAAAGTGCAAGGATTCGCTCTGGTTCTGTGGTGCATCTCGACCATTCTGAGTACAGTTGCAGAAAATAAGTACATTCGTATCAAAAAGCTTTCCAGCCTCACACTGTTTGCTTTCAGTAGAGGTGTTAACTAAAAAACTTGCCAGACTGTTCTCTCCAGCTGCTTTTTCCGTAAGCCTCTGCATCTGCTTTGCCTGTTTCATCTCGTGCAGTCTTTGCGGTAACGCATCCTCTGCCGCTTCAGACCAGTGTAGTGCATTATCCACCACTGTATTTTGTAAATAATGAGAAATCATTACAACCTGCGGAAGAATTGAAGCAAGACGCTCGGCATCTGGTGACTCAATACCCTGCGGTTTAGTATACTGTTTTGGATAAAACTCTGGACGAAATGCCATCCAGTCAGATTCTTTTTGCACAGTAAAGGTTCGGAAACGTGGGATGCATCGTGTCGTTCTTGATCTGGTCACAGTGGCAGTGGTATTACCTGTCGAATCTGTTTTTGTTTTGTCAAAATTAGAGTTAGATTCGTTGACATTGAAGTTATAGTCAAGTATACTGGTGTCAGACGTCAAAATATTATCTTCGTCTGCAGAACGTGAAGGGGAACTTTCCACAGTATCGTTGTTTTCCAGTCGTGACTCAAGGAATCGTCTGGCAGAGGCACTAATTACAATGTCTTCCGGTCTGGTGATGTCGGCATCTTTGCCATCAAGAGAATGATTGCAAAAGGCATTTAAAGAATCAAATAAGGATCTGATAGGGAACTCATCATACAATTCTTCCAAAAAAGGAATCGTTCTGATATCTCTCTCACCAAATTCAGAGGCACAGAAAAAATAATTAGCGAAGGTTTTAAACTGAGTATCCGAATCAACGGATACGATATGTTCAATATCTTTCTTTGAAAAAGATACAACAACCAGCTCAAAACTACGGTTGTTATAGTGTCGTAAGCGAAGACCCCACTCACCGACAGTGCAGACAGCACAAGGAGTTTTGTCCATAACCCCAACAAGAATCGGAACCTGTAAGGAACCAATTGTGCTTGCAACATAAGCAATACTATTGGAAAGATTGAAGTAGTTGGTATCGTAACTGGCGTAATGGCCACGTATCATAAAAACTCCTTTCTGCCGAAGATAGGCACACTTGCAATAGGTTAAGAATAAGATATCATTGTATAACTTCCTCATTCCAATCTCTAGCCCTAATTCCCCTCTGCCGCATTTCTTCCCCGGACCACTTCTATTCCACTATTTTCTTTTGCCTTCCGGTAGCTTTTTTCTTCCGGGAATCCAGTTTCTTCCGGCTGTGATACTGCCTTGTTCGCTCGGACGGAGTCCGCTTTTCTGCCCCCGGCCGGGGGCAGATCTACATCCTTTAATCTATCTTTCAATCCGTGCTTGGCGCGCGGCCGCGCGCTTTTCTTTCCGGTTCAAAATATCTTCCGGTAGAAAAAACGTGATCAAGGCATGCGGCCGGAAGGTTATGCGGGATCGAAAGAAATGGTCGGTAGCAGGAAAAGCTGCGGAGAAGATTTCTTCCGAGGGAAAATAATGTGGAGGGAGCAGAGGGGGGTTAGTGCTTATTGAAGTTATACTATATTCTTTTGTTATTCTGAGTATACTGGATAGGATAGCTTTTGTCAATTTGTTTTGTTATGATTTCATTATTTTTTTATATTTACTTCTCTACTGTTCTTGAAAAAGGCGGAAAAAACTCATTGATAATATATCGTCCACGAAAAAGCTTCTTACAGAATCCTCTGCCCTCTTCTGCTTTCCTTTTGGTACATTTCTTTGGGGCTGGCTCTGGCAGAGGGACACGTCTAAAAACCACTTTTGAGGGAATGACTTCTGGAAGCCCTTAAAACATGCGGTTTTCAGGTGGGTTTAAAAACCACTTTTACGGGAATATCTTTTAAAAATTCAAAAACAGTTCAAACTTCTTTTGCGATAAGAAGTCTTGACAAAATCAAGAAAAGCTCGTAATATATGAACAGAAAGAATTTTCTTTCTAGGCGTTCCGCCACCTCAAAGGGCGAATTATGCAGATGAGTAAGGTTTTTCCTTACTCATTTTTTTGTGGTTCTGATTACAATCTTTTGCATCAAAAAAGAAGCTCACGGTTTCCCGCAAGCTTCTCTCTCAACAGTAGTTGTTGTCTAATTTCTTCTGATGATTTCACTAGATTCTTTTTAATTTTCAAGACACTTAAAAAAATGTTGCCCATCGACACCCAACTGGTTCCAGCAAATGTCAAGGTTGACTCCGTACTCGTAGCTAGCGTCTTCTCTGGCAGAGGCGACCTTACGATAGACACCTTGATCAAGACCAATTTCCAACTGTTCGACCGTTAATTCCAATTGGAATCTCGGTTGAACAGGACTGGAATATTGCCAAAAACCCGTTTTCAGAGTTTCAAAAAGCATTTCCTTCGTTGGGCTTTCCCTGCTTAGATCACGGCTGATGCTTGCGATCCGAGTAAACTCCTGACCTGCATCATCTTTGCTCGTTGCTGTTGTTACAGCCAAAAGTCCTGTACTGATCTCGTAAAAATCAATCGCATAACTAGGTCTTGTGCCAATACAAATGTCCAGCTTGGCAGCTGCTTCTCTCACAACAGCATCTTTTGCGTCTTCTGACTTGGCAGAGGTATATCTTTCCTCAATGTCCGCCTTTTCGCAGAGGCGGTAACAATCCGCCGGACTCCAGAAGCTACGGACCCTGAATGCTATTGTAGATACTTCATCTAAATCCTCAAAGAGTTCAAGCCCTGCGTGTCCCATATTTGACCAATAAAATGTATTAGATTCTTCTGAGATTTCAGCAATCAAACGATTACTACTCTCTGTACTTTTGTCCAGATTTTCAGCTACTTGATCAATTGTGGACCAATTACTCCAGTCGCCCGGTGTAAACTGCCGTGCATCTGGCCAACCTGTTTTTGCTGCCTCTAAGACCTTTCCCCCAGTAAGACCACTGGGTTCAATATCCGTAGCAAGGGTAATAATATTGACGGCTTTTTCGTCCTCGAAAGCAACCGCACGAATAAAACCCTCACAGTCCTCATAAATTTTTGTCAATCTCTTCATAGTTTTTCCTTCTTTCGTATATCTGCCTACAATATGGCAACAAGCTGATGCAACCCCTGCTCGCTCTTTCGTAAAATTACATATTTGACATTCTCCGAACAAGTATCTCCGCTTGCATTCGTTGGATTTCTTCTTCTGTCAATTGCACAAAATCCGCTTTCTGAGGCTTATCTTGCTTAGAATGTCTCCGACGCAGCACTTCCGACACATACGGCATAGCAACTGTTATTGTATCAGACATTGCATTGTATCCGCACACAGACAGTACATTGTACCATGAGCCATCGGCAAATTCTCCAGTGTACGAGGAAAAACTGCGAAGCACTGAAACAACCTTCTCTGCTCTCTCAGCCCTCTGCGCCTTTGTCAGCTTATTTGCCACAGTAACAGTAATCGGCATTGTAAGCACACCCTCAAACGCCGGATCTGACAACACATCCTCAGCAAGATCAGCGATATAAAACGTAACTGGATCAAACGGATGGATAAGCCAATCTGCTTCCTGCAAAAAGGCTTTCGCAAGACACATTACCTGATGCAGCTTGGTTTCGTCTTGGATATATACTCTACCCGTCGTTATACTGTTTCCCTCTGTCTCTCTTTGCTGTTCGAATATCTTGCCAGAAACAAATGCCCGCTCAATAGCAGTTTCCAATTTTTCCATTTTGCTATTGGCAGAGGCTTTAACCCTCTGCCGCCTCCTTTCCATATATCATACGTTGGGATTTTTCTCAATCTTCTTTTCCAGTCGATCCCTGACATCACTCACAAACCATCCAATGATGTCCCAACCACCCAAACGATCCTCTAGTGCCTCAACAATGCCAGTCCTACAAACAATAGCAACATTCTCATCTGTGGTTGTGAAGCCCTTTTCGCTCAAAACCTCTTTGATGTCGTCAACGTCCCACAAGACAGACGCGATGTATGGCTTTTGATTGATCAAATTGTAAACATTACTTTCTGAGTCGTTTTGCATCATTTCAGCCAGCTTGTGTGCCATTTTAATAGCACTTTCGTTCCCACTGTTAGCAAGCACCTCAACAATATCTTCCAATTCGTTTTTTGTAAATTCCATTGATCCCCCTTTGCATGCCTACTTACGAAAACTTCCAACAAGCATATGCATTTCCACCAATCTCCCAAAACTCCACACTGTCTGCAAAGTAGGCCCAGTCGCAATCTATTCCCTCATAAGCTTTCTGTGTTTCCTCAAGCTCCCTTTGTACATCAACCGAAGCAGCTTCTTTTGTTGAATAGGTTTTTCTGTAATCTGATTCCCCAGTATTGTCGGTATAGCTGACCATAACCATAATTAATACACCATCCTTTTCTTTAAACGCATCCCGCCGAATTAATCCATTCTTTCACCAGATTCATAGAAACTTCTGCTGTTTCAGCGATTTTCTCAATGCTGTCACCATTTTTGTACATTTTAAGAGCCATTTTTTTGATACCTTCTGCGACACCTTCTGCGACACCTTCTGTTTTACTCTCGTCAATCATATCCTTAATTGCCTTGCACATTACCTCACACATCATGCTCTCCTTTTCCCATTGGAACTGCTTCCCTGCCATATAAGGACCTCTGTATCTTAGCCAACCGAATTAAGCCATTCTTTGACCTGATCCAGAGAAACTTCTGCCGTTTCAGCAATCTTCTTAATGCTGTCACCATTTTTGTACATTTTAAGTGCCATCTTCTTTGCTTTATTTAACTCACCTGTAGCAATTCCTTCATCAATCATATCCTTTACCGCCTTACACATGTCGATTTCCCCCTTTCCATCTGGAACATGAATTGGTGTGTTTGTGATGTCGCGGATCACTTTTGTTGTATTATCACCCATCGAAATCTCCCTTACTTCTGAACAAAATCTTCCCATCCTTCCTCGACAATCGCCACAACAGAACAGCCCTCGAATTTAATTCCACTGTCCGTGAGTGGCGTTAAATTCATATGTACATCAGTCCTACTCATCAATTTCATTTCCTTTCTCATCATACACTGCCATATTATTGATAGATATATCAATTTCAGCAGCTACACAGTGCTTCAAGAAATCATCAACAACCTTATCATATGTTGTTGCGTCCGATTTAAAAGAAATATAACAATCGGTTATGCGCAATTCGTTCATAATTTTTCAGGTGATGGAAGCCTCACTTGGATGAAGCAACTCTCCTTTCCTCCTTTCGTATGTTTCTTCTAAGAGTATTGCTTATTGTCAATTACTCCCGACCCTAAAGGGATCGGGGCTTGCTAAGGGCTCCGTTACCCGATAGGTATGATATGACGCGGGGTCACATCAG
>ERZ779890.3167-NODE-3167-length-14967-cov-48.692664_pt1 | contig 14967 bp, 9 predicted proteins | sample MGYA00511553_ERZ779890 | MGnify/ENA primary metagenome ERZ779890 (study PRJEB29588, sample SAMEA2152064) | human gut metagenome | biome: human gut; feature: human-associated habitat; material: faeces | place: Denmark | collected 2008/2010 ...
GGGAGTTCCCCAACGGCGCCATGACGCTGCGGGCCAAGATCGACCTGGCCAGCGGTAACTTCAATATGCGCGATCCGGTCATCTACCGTATCAACCACATGAGCCACCACCGGCAGGGAAACAAGTGGTGCATCTATCCCATGTACGACTTCGCGCATCCTATTCAGGATGCGCTGGAGGGCATCACCCACAGCCTGTGCTCGCTGGAGTTTGAGGCGCACCGGCCCCTGTACAACTGGGTCATCGAGCACTGTGAGCTGCCTGCCCATCCCCGGCAGATCGAGTTTGCCCGGTTGGGCATCGACCACACGGTGATGTCCAAGCGGAAGCTGCGCAAGCTGGTGGAGGAGAACTATGTCTCCGGCTGGGACGATCCCCGTATGCCCACGCTGTGTGGCCTGCGCCGCCGGGGATACACCGCCGCCGCCATCCGCAGCTTCTGCGAGCGCATCGGCGTGGCCAAGTCCCCCAACACCATTGAGTACGGCTTCCTGGAGCACTGCCTGCGGGAGGACCTGAACGCCCACGCGGAGCGAACCATGGCGGTGCTGCACCCGGTGAAGCTGACGGTGACCAACTATCCCGAGGGCAAGAGCGAGGTATTCACGGTGGAGAACAACCCCACCGACCCGGCGCAGGGCACCCATGAGATCACCTTCTCGCGCCATCTGTGGATCGAGGCGGAGGACTTTATGGAGGTGCCGGTGCCCAAGTACAAGCGACTGACCCCCAACGGTCCGGAGTGCCGGCTGAAGGGCGCGTATCTGGTGCAGTGTACCGGCTGTGTGAAGGACGCGGACGGCAACGTCACCGAGGTGCTGTGCACCTATGATCCGGAGTCCAGCGGCGGTGATCCCGCCGACGGCCGCAAGGTCAAGGGCGCCACGCTCCACTGGGTGGACGCGGAGAACTGCATGGACGCGGAGGTCCGGCTGTACGACAATCTGTTTTCTGACGAGCAGCCCGACGGCCCGGACAAGGACTTCCTGGATTGCCTGAACCCGGAGAGCCTTACGGTGCTCACCGGCTGCAAGGTGGAGCCGGAGATGCGGAAGGTGGCGGAGGCGTTCGACAAGCAGGCCGACCGCACCGGCGTCAACGCGCCCACGTTCCAGTTCATGCGTGTGGGCTATTTCTGCCTGGACAACCGTGACAGCTCCGCGGCGCACATGGTGTTCAACCGCAGTGTGTCGCTGAAGGACAGCTTTAAGAAGTGAGAAAAAGCACCCCTCCGGGGGTGCTTTTTTTCATGGAAGCGAGACGAAAAAAGCAGCACCGGGAGGTGCTGCTTTTTCATGTGTGATTTAAGCGCCGGACCTCGAAGGAGGTCTCGGCCAGGGTGCTGTCGACAGTGCCCACCTGAAGGGTCACGGTAAAGATGCCCGAAGCACTGTCGTAGCGCAGACTGACATCGCGGACCCGAAGACCCCGGGGATAGGCGGCGCTGCTGAGCAGTCTGGTGCTGCCCAGGGTGAGCTGGCCGTCGGCATCCACATGAAAGGCGGCGCCCTCGCCCTCCACGCTGCCCAGATCCTGAATGAAGATGTGGTCCAGGCTGCCGTCCGCGCCGGGGGTCACGGTGCCGCAGAAGCGCAGCTTGTCGCTGATAACGCTGGTAAGGGTGGAGCACAGCTCCTGGGCCTCGGACAGCTGCATGGAGCTGTTGTAGGTGCGGCCGGCGAAGCGGACGCCCACGGTCAGCAGGGCGCTGACGAGCAGGACGATGAGAACGGCGCACAGCAGCTCCGTCAGGGTGAAGCCGCGGCGGTCACGAAGCTTGTTCATGGCGTGACCTCCTCGTAATAGAGGCAGCCGTTGTCCTCATAGACCTGCACGGTGGTGCGGCCGCTGCGGGTGCCGCCGCCGGAGGCGGTCAGGGCAGCGGTGCCGTTCGACACCGCGCTGCTGTAGTGGAAGGAGATGTCGGCGGAACGGACCTTAGCGTTGATCTTGGCGGCGGAAACGGCGGCGGTGGTCAGAAACACGAAGGTCAATACGATGATCAGGATGGAGACCAGCGTCTCTACCAGTGTTTCGCCGCGGGTGCTGTTCAGCTTTTTGATACGACCGCCTCCTTTTCGATGGTGGCGTTGTCCGGCGACCAGGAGATCGTTGTCGTGGTCGTGGTGACGTCGCGGACCAAGAGATCGCCGCCGCTGACGGTGCTGATAGTGGGATCGGCCTTGTTTTCGCGGAGCGTCAGCACCAGGCGGCAGTCACTGTCGCCGCCGTCGGCCAGGTGCAGGACGATGGTGATGTCGTAATTGGGCGCCATGGTAAAGACGGCGGAGACATCATCCAGCCCGTCCACGGAGAGGGTGATGGTGTCGGTAAAGCTCTTGCCGCTGTCCCTGTCCACGGCGGCCTTGCCGGCCTTGAGCCATGCGGCCGTAAACCCGGTGGGCGAGGTCGTTTCGCGGCTCGTTTCGGTGGAGGTGTCATTGGTATAGGTGGTCTTCACCGTCTCCTGGACAAAGGAGGCGTTCAGGATATCATCACGCAGCAGACGGGCCGCGGAGCTGACCGTCAGATACGCCTGCCGGGCAGCCCGGTCATTCTCCAGACGGCGGGCCGAGGAGGTGGCGGCGGTGAGGATCACCGCACTGACCATACTGGCCGCCAGCAGCAGAAGGAGGGCCATCATCAGCGTGGCGCCCTGTTGGTTTTTCAGTTTGTGCACGGGAGGGCCTCCTTTCTGCGGTGGGTCATGGAAGGGTGTCCGGTGACGGCTCGGGCGTGGGATCGGTGCCGGAGCTGCTGTCCGGGGCGGATGGATCGTCGGAGGGCGTGCCCTCAGGGTCCTTGCTGCCGGAAGCGGGGATATCGGCGTCCGGGACGGTGGGGGCACCGCCGCTGTCCGTCGTTTTGGGCACGGCGGTGAAGGCCGTGTCGGCATACAGCGGCTGGGTGATGTCCGGCGTCCAGCTGATACCGGCCTCGGGGATGTTGTGGTCCGCCAGCAGCTGTCTGAGGGCCTCCACCGAGGGGGCGGAGCCGTAGGGGACAGACAGGGGGAGCGCCTGCCCATCCACCCAGAGGGTGGCGGTCACCCGGGTGTCCTCCTCCGTCAGGGTGTAGGGAATGGACAGGGTGAAGGCGTGACCTTCGGTGTCCGTCAATGTGACGGTGAGGGTGATCTGGCCTTGGCTGCGCCCCTTGACCGTCAGGGGACGGTAGGTGAAGGCGCTGGTGGTGTCCTTTGCCGGTGTGCCCACGGTGACGCGGAAGTCGTCGTTCTCGGCGCGGAACACGTCGGGATGGAGGACGGAGGTGTCCTCGTCGTTGGAGACGGGCATGGGCCGGAGGACGTACTCCGTGGCGTCGGCGCCGCCTTTGACGGTGACGCCGGAGACGGAGAGACCGTCAAAGGTGGCGGCGCTGCCCCGGCTGTACAGGTACAGCTTGGCACCGGCGTAGGCGGGGCGGTCGGTGTACGGCGCGCCGGAGGGCACGTCGTCCGTGAAGGCCGTGCCGTCCCGATCCATGACGCCCTGCCAGTAGACTGAGGGTTCGCCGGAGGTGTTGGCGATTCCCAGCACGCCCTGCATACGGACGGGAAGCACAAGGGGCAGCTGGCTGGTGAAGGTCTCGCCGCCGGGGGCGGTGTAGGCGGCGGTGATCAGGGTGCGGTCCTCACCCTCGCCGGCGGCGGTGAGGGTGACAGAGGCCGTACGGTCGGCATTGGTAACGGGAACAGAGGCCGTGAGGACCCTGCCGCCGTGCTGGGGCGTGACTGTCCATTTGACATCCAGTGCGCTGCCGCGGCTGTCGCGGGCGGTGAGCGTTAAATTACAGGTGTCACCGACAAAGAAGTCATCGCCGGGCAGGCCGTCCACGGAGATGTCCAGCGTGGAGGTGACGCTCACCAGCAGTCGGGCGGTATAGCCGCCCATTGTGGCGAAGACCTCGGTAGAGCCGACCGACAGGCCGGTGAGGGTCACAGTGTAGCTGTGCCGGACGTCCGCCGGGGGCGTCTGTGCCTGCGGTACGGAGACGTCCACGATGCCCTTGCGGGAGCAGGTGATGACGGGGACGGCGTCAGCGTCGGTGTCCTGGGTGAAGTGCAGCGACAGTGTGACGCTGGGGGTGGTGATACGGTCCAGCGAAAGGACGCCGCTGCTCCAGTACAGGCCGCGGGAGGGCCATTCGCCGTAGTGCAGGCAGGCGGTGCCCTGGGTCAATACGGTGGGGAAGGGGTAGTCCTGTCCGAGGAGGGCTGCCGCACTGCCGGGGAAGCTGTATTTGCCGTGGGCCGACTGGCCGTTTTCCTCTGTGGTGACCCAGTGGAAGCTGCCGTCGTCGCTGCCGCCGTTCAGCAGCGCGGTGAAGCGCTTTCCGTCGATGTCCGCACGGCCGGACATCTGCTCGTAGCTCAGGGCCCTCAGGCCGTTGATGTTGTAGGGGCTGCTGCCGGTGTTCCAGGTGTACTTGGACAGATAGCTCAGATCGCCACGGAGCATATCCATCCGCGCGGCATCGGTGTTCAGCAGGGTGGCCAGGGAGTAGTAAGTGTACTGTCCATTGGACTGGGTAGACTTGCCGTAGAAGGTGGGGAGGCTGCCGAAGTAGATCGCGGCGCTGCTGTCCAGGTAGTAGCAGTTGTTGATGGTCAGCCGGGCGGTGCCGCCGTTCACGCCGGCGCGGTCGGCGATGCTGCCGATGAGGGAGATGCCGGTGATGGTGCCCTCCATGGCAGGGAAGGTCACGTAGGTGTAGCAGTTGTTGTAGGTGGGTTGGCCGTCCTTGCTGCCGGAGAAGTTGGAGAAGGTGGCGGAGAAGCCGCTGCCGCCGATGCCGCCGATGTACACGTAGGTGTCCGGGCCGGCCTCCGTGCCGCCCTGGGTCATTTTGACGGCCTTAGGCGTCGACTCATAGCGATCCACGAAGATGGTGTTGGTGCTGTCGTCGGTAGGGATGCGCTCGTTCAGCAGATCGTTGGCGACGGTGATGCTGCCGCCGGTGTAGCAGTCCGACACATCATAGCGGACGCCGCCCACCAGGCCGCCCACGCGGACATAGTTGCCCCACTGGGCCTTGTTCATGGCGCCGGTGTTTGCGTAGCGGTGGGTACAGTTGATATTCAGCTTGACCACGGCGGAGCACCTGTTCAGATTGGCGCTGGATACGCCCACCAGCCCGCCGATGGCGGCTTCGCCCAAGAACTGTCGGTTTTTGCTGTTGTCGGTCACGGTGTAGCCGGCGATAGCGCAGTTGCTGATGGTGCTGACCTTCGTCTTGTCCTTCAGGTTTTCATCATAGTCGTAGGCAATGCCTACCAGACCGCCCAGGGCGTAGGAGGTGGCGTAATTCTCCGGCCCGGTGGCACCGGAGGCGGGGGTGGCGTCGGTCTTGCGCTGGATAACGGCGTCGTTGTCGCTGTAGAGCACGATATTTTTGATCTCTGCGCCGGCGGTGGTACCGAACAGACCCACGTTGTAGCAATGGGAGGTGATGTTCACATTCTTGATGTAGTAGTTGCCGCCGTCGTAGATACCGCCGAACCAGTTGTACAGCGTCAGATCATAGGTTTCATTGCCCCTGTCGTTCAACTGGCCGTTGTTCACCGCACCGGCAATGGGGTGGAAGTCATAGTTTGCGGCCGTGCCGTCGGCGGCGGTGCCGTGTCCTGCACCGTTGAGGTCGTGGGTCTGCTGCCAGGTGAGGATAGGACGGGGGCCGCCGGTGCTGTCGCCGGCCAGCGCCATCGCCTTTGTCTGCAGCGCATTGCCGCGGCGGTTGGTGTATTGCAGATAGGGATAATACTTGTAGTCACTATTACTGCCTGTGACATCGTGCGTCGTGCTGCCCTGACTGTTGATGTAGCTCCAGTTGATGTATTGCAGCTGCTCTATGGAGCGTACCTGGTAGGGCTTGGAGGCCGTTCCCGGCGCATTGTTGGAGGACAGGGCGAAGGCATCGGCAAAGAAGGGGCTGACGATGTAGGTCAGCGCGGCGTCCTCGTGGGTCAGCGTCCAGGAATCGTTGGCCTGGGTGCCGCTGGTCAGGTGCAGACCGTTATCGGAGGTCTTGTAGGTGACGAAATTGAATTCCGGCATCTGCCGGTGCAGGTCATCGGCCGCCGCGGTATAGCGAGTGCCGGTCATGGTGATGCCGGTGGAGAGCACAGGCTCGGTGGTGCTGCCGGCGGACCAATAGTAACCGTAGCCGTAAGCGGTAACGGTGCCGCCGTCGTCATGGGAGACACAGAGACTGCTGTTGGTCTTGTATTCGCCGTCCTGGACACCGATCGAGGAGAAATAGTAGCCGCTGCCGGTGGGCTTGGACTCATATTCCCAGTACAGCAGGCCCAGAACGCCCATATCGACAGGTGTCACCCAGTCGCCGTAATGGACGCGGCTGCCGTTGTGGCCGGCGACGATGCCGGGATAGGGGTAGGCCTTGCCGGCGGAGTCCAGGGTCTTATCGTGCTGGAAGGTATTGGCGGCGGAGACGGCGCCAAAGCCGCCCAGCCGGGTGACCATGCCGCGCAGGGCCGGCTCGTTCACCGGAGCTGCGCCGGATCTGTCCGTGTACTGGTATAGGTGAACGCTGTTTACAAAGCGGTATGTGCCGCCGTTGAGGTAGCAGCAGCCGGATACGCCGCCGGCAGTGGGGGCAAAGCCGTGAATATCCGCATTGGGTGAAGTCATGGCTGTGGCGCAGTAGCTGGCGCGGAGGGAGCCGGTGTTGCTGCCGGCAAAGCCGCCCAGCGTCACGCCGCCGCCGTTGATCGTGCCGATCTCAATGTCGGCCATGGCGTAGCACTGCTGGACAACGCCGCTGTTGCCGCCAGCGAAGCCGCCGGCGCAGAGCGTGGCATACAGGCTATTGGCGAAAAGGCTCGGTGCGCTGACGCCGGAGGCGCGGACCGTACCGCTGTTGCGTCCCACCAGGCCGCCCAGATACAGGATACTGCCGTGACGGGCGTCGCCGTTCACGGAGAAGCCCGCGGCGGCGCAGTTGTAGACCGTGCCCTCGTTGCAGCCGGTCAAGGCGCCGATGCAGGCGGTTTGCAGAGAGAGCTGACCTTCCAGAGAAACGGTACGATCCTTATTGGCGGTGAGCAATATGATATTGCGCAGGGTGCCCCGGTTCAGACCGAACATACCGACATAGCTGGTGCCGTCGGTGTTGACGGCGCTGGTAAAGGAGGGCGCTGCGATGGTATAGCCGCCGCCGTCGTAGGTGTGGATGAAAGGCTTGCCGTCAGCGGCACCGATAGGCGGCTGCGTGTGCACCGTGAGACGGGCGTAGCTGTTGTAGTCGATGGGGCGCTCCTGCTGGAAGACGGCTGTCTTGTCCAGCAGGGTACGGTAGGTGTCGTAATACAGGCTCAGGTCGTGCAGATGACGGGCCGTGCGGATGCCAACCTCCGCCGGGGCGCTGGGCAGGGCGGCGCTCTGGATCACGCGGCAGGCGAAGTGGGGATTGAAGAAGTAGGAGATGTCATCCACCGTCACCTGACGGTAGAAGGCGGGGGACACCTCACTGGTATAGACCAGCGCATCGGGCAGGCGTACCAGCCAGTATTCGCTGTCGAGTTTGATGGAATTCCGCAGGGTGGCGGTGCGTGCCGTATCGCCCAGGGTATAGGCGACGGTGATGGCGTCCGTGGGCTGGGCGCGGTAGACCATGCCGTAGCCGTCGTCCACGACGGTGCCGCCGGAACGGAGGGTGGAGCGGTTGGCACCCAGGAAACCGTAGGTGCCGTCGCTGTATTTTTCATAGTAGGCCAGTGCGCCGGACTCGAAATCCGCCTGCCAGTCGCCGTAGTGGGGCAGACCGGTGAGCCGGGGGTAGGAGTAGGTGCTCAGGCCCATGTTGTCCATGAGATTGTAGGCCACGGTGTCGCTTGTCTCCGCGGTAAAGGCGGTGCCCAGGACCTTTACGCCCTCTGCGCGGTTCTGGCCGCTCCATTCGGCGTAATTGACGAAGCTGGTGCCGGACAGATCGTTCCGGCTGGGGAACAGGTAATAGACAGCGTCTATGTCGGCGGGAGCCGTGCCGGCAGCGGGGGGCTTGAAGGTGGAGTAGGTCAGCTTCATGTCGGCGCCCAGGCGGACGCAGGCACTGTAACAGGCCTTGAGGCTGTCGCCGCCGGAGAGCTCGCCGCCGGAGAGACCGGCGGTGGTGCCGGCGCTCTGGAAGCCGGCGGCGTAGCAGTTGGACAGGGCGATATTGGCGGTGCCGTTGCAGGCGCCTATCAGGCCGCCGGCGACGCCGTTATTGGCGGCGGCGTACAGGTAGCAGTCCGCGTAGGAATGGTCCACAGTCAGAGCAGCACTGTCCGTATTGCCCACCAGGCCGCCGGCATAGCGGACGCCCTGAATCACGGTAGCCGCGAAGCTGCGGCGGATGGTCAGCGTGCCGTCGCAGTATCCTGCCAGACCGCCCGCCGTGCTGCCGCGGAGCCAGATGTCCTGTTCGGTCTTGGTGCTGAGTTTGTCGCGGGTGGGACTGAGATACACCTGACAGTCGAGGATCTCGGTCTTGCCGCTGAGACGGCCGGCCAGGCCGCCGGCATTGCCGGAGGCGGTGATGTCGGCGCCACAAAGGCGCAGGTTTTTCAGCGTGCCGGAGAAGGCGGCAAAAAGACCGCCGTCGCCGGTGGTGTTCACGGTCAGACCGTAAATGACCGGGTGGTAGACCTGGCCATTCACGGTGGCCTTGCTCTCGCAGTAGGTCAGGCGGCTGTTGGTGATGGGCGTGAACGTGCGGGAGCCGTACAGGCGGTCCCAGCCGTCGTCGGCGTTTTCGTTGACAAATTGGATATCCTGCTCCTGCACGGCGCGGGTGATGCTGTCGGGCAAGCGGGAGGCCGTGTCCAGATTTTGCAGGTGGCGGGCGTAGGTAACAACGGCGGTGTCGCCGCCGCGGACCTCGGCAAACAGACTGTTGGTGGTCAGCGTGCCGGAGGCGGAGTCCACCAGACGGTTCTCGCACGTCACCTCCACGGTGATGGTCAGGTCCGCACCGGGGGTCAGATTTTTGTTTTTGAAGCGGGCCTGCTGGCCGAAGCGCATACCGTCCGTCAGAGAGTCCAGGACCATGGTGGCGGTGTAGGTGAGATAGTCGGTCTTGACTTCGCTGCCGGTCAGCTCGATGCGGGAGGTGCTGTGGACGCCGTCGGAGACGGTCACATAGAAGTGCAGCGGCTCCATAGGCGTGTCGCAGGTGACGCGCAGAAGAAGCTGCTCTTTGTTGATGATCTCCATATGGGGCGTCAGCTTGCCGGTGATCTCGGACTGCACACTGTCGCCGCCGTAATAGCCCACGGTGGCGCCGGCGCTCAGCCGGCCATCACGGAACCGCAGGGGATTGAAGCTGTCAAAGTCGTAGGTCAGGGGTTTTTCACTGTAAAACACGGCGTAGACGCTGCCGCTGGCGGGGTCGAGCTCGATCACCCAATGGTTGTCCCACAGCTGGCGGTCCACCTGATCCTTCGGCAGGATGGCCGCGGCGGCGGAGCCTTCGCCGGTCTTGGCGGCGGAGGTCACATAGTGCAGGGAGGTTTTCCTCTCGGCGGCGTCCAGCGGTGTGTTGTTCAGGGGCTGCAGATCCTCCGCATAGCAGTCGGAAATACGGCCATTGGCCAGCAGCTCGGACAGCTTGTTCTGGGCCGCGTGGTAGACGATCTCCGCCTTGGCGTCCAGTTCTGTCTGGCGCAGGTCGCGCTGATGGCGGGTGATGGGGATCATGGCCAGGCCCATCAGCACGATCAGGATGGCGACCGCGATGAGGACTTCGGACAGCGTAAAGCCGGAATTATTCTGTTTTGAGAGCTTTTTTTGCATAACACAATCGATACGCTGCCCCGCAAAGGGACGCGGGCGGAAAAATGGTGGGGACGCAGTCAGGGCATCAGCTCGAAAAAGATGAGGTGAAGCACGGTTTTGTACTGTGCTTTGTCGGCGTCATACTGCACGTCCACGTTGGAGAGGAAGTTGACATTGGCGCTGGCGCTCAGCGCGTCGATGATCTGGCGGGACTGGGCGTAGGAAGCGGTCTGGTAGGTCAGCGTCACGGGGCGCAGCACGAGATAGCCCTCCTGGGTGGTGCCCTCGGTGCAGTCCACCTCGTATTGCAGGGTGGCGGCCATGAGCTTGTCCAGCTCGGTCATCAGGGCCTGGTCGTTGTCGTACTGGGGCAGGGCACGCTCCTGGCCGGAGGCCTTGATGGCGGCAATGGCCTGCTGCATCTGCTCCAGCTGGGCCAGACGGACACGGTCGGTGTCCAGCTCGGCCTGCTCGATGTCGGTGTTGGTGCGGAAGGAGGTTATCTGGCGGTCGATGGGCTCCAGAAACAGCTTGCAGTAGCCCAGGACCAGCACCAGTACCACCAGGACCAGCAGCAGGGTCTTTTCGCGCTTGGTAAGCTCGCGGTTCATTGAGACACCTCCTCCGGCTGGCGCAGTTCGATGCGGACGGTGAAATCCATGATGGTGGCGGCCTTGCCCTCCTCCGTGGAGGCGACGCTGAGGGAGACGCTGTCCACGATGGGGGAGAGGCGCAGGCGGGCGAACATGGCGGAGATCTGGTCCAGGGTCATGCCGGACATATCCACGTTCATGGTGTTTTGGGTGATCTGGAGCGCCGTGAGGGAGCCATGGCTGAGCATCTCCTGCTCCAGCAGGTCCAGGGCCGCCTGACGGTCCACGGCGGCGGGGATGTCCTCGCTGCCGGCGGCGGTCATCCAGTCCATGGAGTAGGTGCGGTATTCCAGCAGGACGCGGTCATAGTCGGACAGGGCCTCCTGGGCGCTCACATACTGGGTGTGGACGCGGTCATAGGCGGCCTGGGCCTTGTCCAGACGGCGGTACTGCTGGAGCACGCCGAAGTTGACCACAACGGTTACCAGCGCCGCAATGGCCAGAATACCGATGAGCAGGGTCCGGCGGTCACGCTGGCGGTCCTCCTGCAGGTTCAGGTTGATGCCGGTCTTCTGGGGGCACTTTATCATTTTCCGCGCGGGCGCGGCAGTGCGCGTATCCACGGTGATACCGTTCTTTTCCGCGATCATTGCAGACCTCCTCTCAGTCCCTCGTCCACGCCGCCGATGGCGCGGAGATACATCCACGGCTCATCCAGGGTCACATCGTCGCCCAGCAGCTCCTGGGCGGTGTGCAGGTGCAGGTGAGTGGTCTCGGCCAGCGCCTGACGCAGGGGGCCAATATTGCAGCCGCCGCTGCACAGGCACAGGTCGGCGAGCTCCTGCTGCCGGTTGTTGTAGTTGAAGAAGTTGACGGCCTTCATCACCTCCACGGCGATGCGGGCGTAAAACGATTGGGCATAGTCGGAGGAGAGCACGTCATTGTAGTTTTGCAGCACATAGCTGTGGGCCACATGGATATCCACGCCGCAGTGCTCCGCTACCAGCTGCTCCAGACGGTTCAGGCCCAGGTCGATCTCCCGGCGGCTTTCGAAGAAGGCGCCGCGGTAGATGTAGAGATAGGCGGCGGTGTAACCCAGGTTGACGATGCACATATCCCGCTGGGGCAGGCCGGTGCGGCGGTAGTAGGCCGCCAGCACGCCGGCGTAGGCACACTCACTGGGGGTGAGGACCTGCAGCTTGAAGCCGGCGCGGCGCATCATGGCGCGGTAGCGCTCCGCCGTCTCCTTGAGCATGGCGCAGGCCAGCAGCGTCATCTCGGTGGGATAGCCGTCCTGGTCGCGGAGAATGTCGCGCATGGAGTAGTCAAAGTAGTACTTGCTTTTCTCGTCCGTAAGGAAGTCGCGGAACTCGTAGGGCAGGTTGTAGCGCAGCTGCTGCTCCGTCATGGCGGGCATGGTCAGCTCGCGGGTAAAGACCTCGGTGGAGGGCAGGACCACGGCGGCGTTGGTCAGGGGAATGCCGTTGTCCCGGGCGGCCTGGCGGAGGAAGTCCGCCATGGCGTCCATGGACAAGATCCTGCCGTCAGCCACCATGTTGTCCGGTAGGGGGGCCATGGCGGCCTTTTTCAGCGTACTGCCGGCGAAGTAGGCCAGCTTGACGCTACTGCCGCCGATATCAATGCCAACGATCTTCTTCAAAACAGAATACCTCGCTTTCTTGGAGATGGGGGCTCACAGCAGGGAAAGGTACCAGTCGATAAGGTTCTGGCCGAACAGGGCGGCGCACCAGGCGGCCAGCGCGATGCCGGGGCCCCAGGGAAGGCCCTGCTGTCCGCGCTTGGCGCGGACAAGGCCCCATAGGATGCCGACGACGCAGGCCAGCAGCAGGCACAGCAGGTTTTTCTGCCAGCCCAGAAACAGCCCTGTGAGAAACAGCAGCTTGATATCGCCGCCGCCCATGGCGTCGCGGCGGAGCAGCTTCTCCATCAGCAGCGCCAGCAGCAGGACGCCGCCGCCCACGGCGACGCCGCCGATGAGGCCGTCCAGCGCCCGTTTGCCCGGGTCCGGGACAAAAAACAGGGTGACGATAAAAAGCACAACGCCGACCGCGATAAAGCGGTCGGGGATGATGTACCCCTCCAGGTCCGCGAAGGCGCAGGCCAGCAGCAGGCAGGCCACGGCCCAGGCTTCGAGGGTCCGGAGGGAGATATCATAGCGCAGCAGCAGCGACACGAACACCTGCGCGGCCACCGCTTCACCCACCGCGTGGCGGGGGGAGAGCTTCGCGCCGCAGTAACGGCAGCGGCCATGGCTGAACACATAGCTGAACACCGGCACAAGATCGCGGGGCACCAGCACATGGCCGCAGACGTCGCAGTGGGAGCGGCCGCGGAGGACACTCTCGCCATGGACGATGCGCCAGGCGGCGCAGTTGAGAAAGCTGCCCATGCAGGCGCCCAGCAGGGCGGCGATGCAGCAGCTGTATATGGTGATGGCGGGGGCGGCGTACAGCATGGGAACAGGCTCCTTTGTGTCGTTGCGGGTGTCCCCGCCCCGGCACAGCCGGGGCGGGGGAAAAAGTCAAATAGAATTAGTTAATGGTGGCGGTGCCTAATTTCCAGGTATAAGTGCCATCATCAGTAGCAGGATTGGTAAGCTTCGTTGCCTTATATACAATGGTAGCAGACTTATTGTCCTGAGCAGGTGTATATGTCAATTTGTCATTGTAGTTGAGCTTTGTCTCAGTACCATCGCTGGTCATAAGGGCAGTTTTATCAGTGGGGACAGCTTCGTTTTCGGTCAGCATTTTAACCTGCCACTCGGCGTAGGCAGCGCGGATGTTGGCGACGTCGGCGGCTTCCTTGGATTTGGTCAGAGCGCCGTTGAACACGGGGATGGCGATGGCCACCAGAACAGCGATGATGGCGACAACGATCAGCATCTCCATCAGGGTGAAGCCTTTTTTGTTGTTGAGTTTTTTCAGCATGGGTAGTTTCTCCTTTTCTGTTTGTAGTTCTATATCGTCCCGCGGCGTTGCGCGCGGAAATGATACCTTGGTTATATGCCGCCGTACAGGGTGAACATGGGCAGGTAGACCGCCAGCAGCAGCAGGACCACCAGCACGGCCAGGGCAATGGTGATGGCCGGCTCCAGCACGGCCAGCAGCCGGGCAGTGGTGACGGACACCTCGTTGTCGTAGTAGCCGCCGATCACGTCCAGCGTCTCCTCCAGTGCGCCGGAGCGCTCGCCTACGCCCACCATCTCAGTGAGCATGGCGGGGAAGCACTCGATGCCGGCCATGCTCTCAGCCATGGGACGGCCGCGCTCCACGTCCTGCCGGACCTGGCGGACCGCCAGGGAGAAGGTGTAGTTGCTCACGACGTTGGCGGTGACCTCCAGTGCCCGGGGCAGCGGCAGACCTGCCGCCAGCAGGGTGGCCATGCTGTGGGCGAACTGGGCGGCGGCGTTCATGGAGTGTATGCGGCGCAGCGGGGCGCGCGTCAGGCTCCAGGCGGCCAGCGCGGCGCGGCCGCGCTCCGTGCGGCGGAAGGTCAGGTAGGCGATGACCAGCAGGGCCAGAACGCCCAGCACCAGCCACCACCACTTGGTGAAGAAGGCGCTGACGGCCATCAGGGCTCTGGTGACGCCGGGAAGGCTGCCGGAGCCCAGGTCCGTGAAGGCGTCCGTGAACGCGGGGACCGCCACGGCGATGATGATGACAAAGACGACGATGGCCACGATGATGACCATCACGGGGTACGTCAGGGTGCTGACGATCTTGGCCCTGGTCTTGGCGGAACGGTCGTAGTAGGCATGCAGACGCTGGAAGCAGCTCTCCAGCGTGCCGGACTGCTCGCCGGCGCGCAGCGTCTCGGTAAAGGTTTTGGGCAGGTAGGGGGCGTTGTTCTCGAAGCTCTGGGCCAGAGAATAGCCCGCGCCCACCTCCTCGGAGACCTTATCCAGCATCCGGCGGAGGTATTTGTTCTTCGTCTGGGCGGCTACCATGGACACGCAGCGCTCCACCGACAGCCCGGAGGCCAGAATGATGGCGAATTGGGAGCACAGGAGCGCCAGCTCTTTCTCCTTGACCCGGAAGGCCACGGGGCGGGAGAGCACGCTCTCCTTCTTCTCGGGAACGGCCTCCAGCTTCGTGATGATGGCAACGCTCTCGCGGAGCTTGTCCGCCGCCTCAAATTCATCGTAGGCGCGGAGCACACCGGAGACTTTCGCGCCGCCGGCGGTCTGGCCTTTATAACGGAATGTGGTCATGGGCGCGGGGCGCTCCTTTCTGTGAAATCAGGTCTCGGCGGCGGTGTTGATGACGCGGGCGGCCTCCGCCGCGGAGGTGACGCCGGCAAGCACCAGCTCGCGGCAGCTTTCCCGCAGGGTGGTGAAGCCGTCCTGCCGGGCGGCGCGGAGTGCGTCGTGCGCCTCTCCTATCCCGTCTCCGCGCTTTCGTCGATAGTTCAGAACATCACCGCGCCGTTCCTTAAATATTTCGTCGCGGCGCTCGTCCTGATATGGCTCGGGACGTACCTCGTGCTGCGCTCGATTATGACGCCGCTCCACAACTTAAACGAGGCGGCGGCGCAGATAGCGCGCGGCGAAAAAGCCCGCTTCCCGATAACGGCCGACG